>Ga0163161_10002914_pt1 | contig 12113 bp, 9 predicted proteins | sample S45metaG_FD_129847 | JGI IMG/M metagenome (GOLD analysis project Ga0163161, IMG submission 129847) | Switchgrass rhizosphere microbial communities from Kellogg Biological Station, Michigan, USA - S4-5 metaG | ecosystem: Host-associated > Plants > Roots > Rhizosphere > Soil | place: USA: Michigan... | reverse complement strand
CGAGAATCCCGATCAGTTCGCCGACGCGTTCGCACGGGCCTGGTTCAAGCTAACGCATCGCGACATGGGCCCGATCCAGCGATATCTCGGACCCCTCGTTCCCAAGGAAACGTTGATCTGGCAGGACCCGATCCCGGCGCTCGATCACACGCCGATAGGTGATAAGGACGTCGCTGCCCTCAAGGCGAAGATCCTCGACTCTGATCTCACGGTTTCGCAGCTGGTCTCGGCGGCGTGGGCATCGGCCTCGACATTCCGAAGCTCGGACAAGCGCGGTGGAGCGAACGGTGCTCGCATTCGCTTAGAGCCGCAGCGTAACTGGGCGGTGAACGAGCCATTCCAACTCGCGACGGTTCTGACCACGCTGGAGGGCATTCGTAACGATTTCGGCAAAACGGTCTCGATGGCTGACCTGATCGTTCTCGGCGGATGCGCCGCGGTCGAAAAAGCGGCGAAGGATGCGGGTGTCAACGTGACCGTTCCATTCACGCCGGGACGCATGGACGCGACGCAGGAGCAGACGGATGTCGAGTCGTTCGTACCGCTCGAGCCGCGTGCCGACGGCTTCCGCAATTACGTCAGCGGCCATCAGTTCATGCAGCCCGAGGAGGCGCTGATCGACCGCGCCGATCTCTTGAGCCTGACCGCACCGGAAATGACAGTTCTCGTCGGCGGCCTTCGCGTCCTTGGCGCGAACTCCGGCGGATCGAAGCACGGTGTTTTTACCGATAAGGTCGGCGTGCTGACGAACGATTTCTTCGTCAATCTGCTCGATATGACCTACGCATGGCAGCCGCTAGGCGATGACGGCGTATACGAGTGCGCGGACCGTGCGAGCGGCGGCAAGAAATGGACCGGCACGCGCGTTGACCTGATCTTCGGCTCGCACTCCGAGCTTCGCGCTCTGGCTGAGGTCTATGCGTGTGCGGATTCGAAGGAGAAGTTTGTCAACGACTTCGTCGCGGCGTGGGACAAGGTGATGAACCTTGACCGCTACGATCTACAGGCGCACGCGTAAATACAAGATGGATTACGAGATCGTCTTCAAGGAAAAGCTCACTCCGGACGATCTCGCGGTCCTCGACGATGGAATAAATCGTCACACGGAAGATCGGTTTGGCAAGGTGCCGCGGGGCAGCCTTGCCTTTTTCATGCAGGACGCTGATGGCCGCGTAGTTGCCGGCATCACCGGCTACTGGAACGCATTCGGCTGGTTGTACGTCAATTCGCTTTGGGTAGACGAAGAAGCGCGGGGAAGCGGTCTCGGCGCACATCTGATGCGATTGATCGAAGACGAGGCGGTGCGCCGCGGCTGCAAACATTCATATCTGAACACGATGAGCTTTCAGGCGCCTGCGTTCTATGAAAAACTCGGCTACGTTGAATTCGGAAGGCTGGACGATTTCCCGCGAGGCCATAGCCGTGTCTTTCTCAAGAAAGACCTGCCTGAGGCAATCAGATCAACGGGCGGCTAGTAAAGATGTAATACAGAATTGTCCCGCTCACGACGATCGATCCGATCAACAGCAATATCAACAAACCGATCAAAACGAAAATAAAAACATAGTCGCTCATCTTCCCTTCGCCCTTCCCGATCGCCCGCGTGCGGATCAGCTCCATGTTTTGCTGGTTCGCCTTCCAAACAAAGTCGAACGCGTCGCCAACGACCGGTATCGACCCGACAAAATAATCGACACCAATATTGACCGCCATCCGCAGCAGCGTGATCTTCGGGACGCCGTAGCGAACGCCTGCGAGCAGGATATAAAACGACGGCAAAACGGTGAGCGTATCGCCGACATTCGGTATCAGCCCGATCAACGCATCCAGCCCAAACCGCCAGCCCGTTCCGGGAACGCGAAACAGCCCGTCAAGATACCGCGACAGATCGTCGAGGCTTTTCTCGACCTGGACTTGCTTCTGAATGTCCGACATAGTTTTTCACCACAAAGGCACAAAGAGCACAAAATTAATAGGCAAGTTCCCTAGCGTTCTCACTTTTGTGTCCTTCGTGTCTTTGTTGTCGATACGCTCTCCATGATCTTTACGCTAATGATCTTGTCGCCACGCACGATTCTATCTACGACGTTCATGTCCGTTTCGTTCACATGTCCGAACACGGTGTAGCCGCCGTCGAGGTGCGGCTGGGGCGAATGGGTTACGAACCACTGCGAGCCGCCCGTGTCCTTGCCCGAAAGCGCCATGCCGACCGCACCGCGATCATAAGTGCGCATATTGATCTCGCACCTAATCGACCACCCCGGCCCGCCGTTGCCGTCGCCCCGCGGATCGCCGTCCTGCATGACGAAGTTTGGCACAACGCGATGCACCTCGAGGCCGTTGAAATAACCTGAACGTGCGAGCCTGATAAAGTTATCGACCGTCAACGGCGCGTCCTCGGGATAGAACTCGATCGTGAACGCTCCCTTTTCCGTCGTCAGAAGTGCCTTCACCGAGCCGTTCTTTCTCGACAGGGCGCGGCGATAATCTGCGTCAGTGTTTAGTACCTGGCCTAGCTTGGTGCCAAACGCAGGCGAGTATGGCAAGACCTGATCCTTGTGTTTCGCCCGGGCGTTCTCAATGGACGCCGGTATGCCTGGAAAGTCCCTTTGGATGTCTTTGTCAGCGAGCATCGCCAACGCCTTCTTTCGCACGAGGTAATCCGGCGAGCTCAATGCAACAAGCAGCGTTCCGACCGACTCCTTCTTGTCCAGCTTGAAAAGCGCGTCGAGAATGGACAATTGCGCATCGTTATCGGTCTTGTCGGTGAGCAGGGCTTTGTCGAAGGCAGTTTTTAGGGCCTCGAAAGTCTCTTTCGTATTTGGAAGTTCAACAAGCACATCGGCAGCCGCGGCTCGCGAGAATACATCTTTGAACTGGAGGAAGGATCGAAACAGGCCGGCGTCGTCAGGCAACTTGAAGGCTGCGAGGCTTCTGATCTCATCCGGAACAGCCTTTACACGGTCTACGTCCTTTGCGGTGACCCCGCTTTCGAGCCACGCCTTGAGAGCGTTCCTAAGGTCGGCGGCGGCCTCCGTTCTAAGGGGGTCGTTCAGGGGCAGCGACGCAACCTCGGCGCGTCCGGTCTCGAGGCCGACCTGATATTTCCAACACGGGCCGCGAACGGGGCCGCCGAACTTGCAGATCTCGTGGTTGTAGGTCGAGAGCATAGCGTAAGGCGAGATGCGCGCCAGGGCCGTCCACACTTCGGGCGAGGTCAACCCGTCAAGGGTACCGATGTCGCGGAGCAATTGGAGCGCATTCGCGTCAGCCGAGCCACGCAGCAACTGGCCCAGTGCCGTAGCGATAACAAGAAGTTCGGTTTTTTGCTGCGGATCTCGCCGTGGTTTTGCCGCCGGTTTTGCGGTCGCCGGATCTGCAGGCCCTCCTTTCAGAAGCAGATTGCCACGCTCGATAAGATGCTTTGCCGCTCGCGCATCACCGAGGCTTCCGAGCGCGCCGATCGCCGAGACGCGGATGCGCGAGTCTTTATCTTCGACCGCAGCAGACAAAAGCTCGTTGAACGACCCTTTGTCCTGCATATTGCCGAGCGCCCGAGCGGCGTTGGCGCGGGCCGTCGGCTCGGTATCAGCACCGACCATCTTTCTGAGCGTTTCGGCGGCAGCTTTCGACTTTAGTCTTGCAATGGTATTTGCCGCGTCGGAGCGAACGCGCGAATCGTAGTTTGTGAGAAATTTGGCGACGATCTCATCCGCGCCGCTCGGCCGCGCGCGGAGGACGGCGGTCAGGGCAAGAAGGACAGTAGGCGTGTCCTGGATCGTTGCTCTCGTGTATTCGGTCTTGAGTATGTCGACGATAACTGCGCCGAGTTCTTTGGTTTTGGGATCTTTCGGATTTGCGGCGGCGATCTTTCCGGCCGCTTCAACGAGCCTCGCCGTAACATCGGACGCACTTCCTACCGGTTGTGTTTCCGCCTCTGTGGGCCGCGACTTTTTGGTCTTGAAGGCATTAAGGACGGCGTCGGCGGCTTTGATCGACTCAGTCTCGCCGAGAGCGAAAGCGGCCATGGCACGGATATCGGCTGACAAATCGTTCGCCAACAGCAAAGCTAGCGCCGGTATCGCAGCTTCGTTCCCGATGCGCCCCGCAGCTAACGCCGACCGCTTTCGGACGTCGGCATTCGGCGACTTCATCAAGTTTTCAAGCGTCGAATCATAACGCCGAGCATCGTCAGCTTTGAGGATCTGGATGCCGATGGCTGTCGGCACCTGTGCAGCAACCTTAATCCCAGCAATACATAACAGAGCGAAGACCACCGACGTCCACAATTTAATTTCTGAAATTTGAAATTTCATATTTGAGATTTGAATACAAAAGAGCGGGCGCAAGCAAATCAGGCTTGCCTCCCGCTCGTTTCGTTCTTAAGTTGTGTTGTTATGTTCCCGGCACGCGGGAACGAAGCGTCTGGCTTTATCAGCCCTCGGCTTCAGCGAATTTGCTGGTAGCCGTTTCCTCCGCTTCTTTTATTTTGGCGAGGTTCTTGACCTCAATCTCGTTGAGCTGATCATCCTTGAAATCGGGGTTTGCCTTGTACCATGCCTGCTCTTCGAAGTACTTCTGTAGCTTGACGTCCTTGAATACGCGGCCGTGGCGGGCGTACATCTCGTTTCGCAACACACGCAGATCCTCGGCAAAGAGCGGCCCGAGAAAGTTGTCATCGATCTCGTTGGTCGAGAGCCATTCGCGGAGCTTGTTCTCCTGGGCCCGGAGCAGGTCGACGTTTTTCTGCTCGATGGCGTTGAGTTTTATCGCTTTCTGGTTCTTTACCGGCTTGTACCAATCACGCCAGTTGAAATAGTCGCGGATGCCAGGCTCCGCATATTTCTTGCCGTGCCGTGCGTAAAATTCCTCACGAAGTATACGCAGCTCGAGCAGGCTCAGGCCGGCGAGCTTGTCTTCGGTCAGGGCGACATTCTGGAAATTGTCCATGTCGCCGATCGAGATGGCGGCCTTATGGCCCTTTTCCTTTTCGGCCAGCAGGCGTTCAATATTCTTACGCTCGATGTCAGTCAGGACGACCGGGTCATATGCCGGATTCTTTTTGTACCAATACCGCTCGTCAAAATACTTCTGCAGCCATTCCTCGCTGAACGGCTTGCCGTGGATCGCCTCGACCTCGGCGGCAAGTATGGTTATCTCGGCCCCGGTGTAATCCCGCAGGTTGTCGTCGGTGATGAGCTTTGTCTTCCAAACGCGCATGTCGCCGGGCTCGATGAACGAGTGCTTTGCGGCTTCTGTCAGACGGATCAGGTCGAGATTTGCCCGCTCGACCGGCGTCAGCACAGCATTGCTGAACCGGTTGTTCGGTTTGTACCACGGCTGCTTTTCAAGATACTCCTGGATGGACCGTTCCTTAAAAATGCGTCCGTGCTTGCCGAAAACCACCCCGCGCAACAGCGCAAAATCATCGGCATTCTCGTCCTCTTTCAAATTGGCAAGCTTAGCCTGGGTCAACCGCGTCTTGGCAAAGTTGAAAGTTTGAAAACTGTGCTTGTTGAATTCCTTCCAACGTGCAGCCCTCGCCGCAGGGTCGACGTCCTGGGCGAACGACACACTGGCGAACGCCACAACAAAAGCTAGAACGATGAATATAGGTCTTTTCATTTCATCCTCGACATAGATCTGGCCGCCCGCTAACGCAGGCGGTTCTGACTAAGGAACGTTGATTATCTCAAAGCTTGTAGTAATAGTCGCGGTCGGCCGGACCGTTGCCGCAACCGAGCAATACTTGGTGTCCGACAGCTCGACGGCGTCGGCGACGGCCTTTTCCGAAACGTTGCGCCCGCGCACGATATGGTGGACATGAAACGCGGTGTACTTCCGCGGATGGTCCTCCGCACGCGTGCCGGTTATCTCGACGTTGTAGGCGGTGACGTCCTGCCTTTTCTTCTCTAGGATCGACTGGACGTCCATAGCCGTGCATCCAGCGACCGACACTAGCAGCATCTCGAGCGGCGTCGGTGCGGCGTGCCTATCTCCTTTAGAATCCATCAGTTGAGCGTGCCCGCTGGGCGGCGTGCCGATAAAAAAGTCATCGCCCGCATACTGGACTGTGGCTTTATATTCGGCGGCGGCCATAGGTGTCGCGAGGTCGGATTCACGGCGATTCTAGCACAACTCCGCACGTCAAGTGCACTGAAAAAACAACCATTGGCACAAAAAATGCTTCTTAACGCGGGAGGGGAAACTTGCGCCTCCGACCGCACCTAGAAAGGAAGGCAGTTATGAATTACAGGATCAGTAAATTTTCGGCGGCTCTGGCACTCATTTTCGCGTTTTTGCTCGCGGCCGACGTTGCCGACGCGCAGAAGCGCAACGACCGCGACATCCGCGACGCGCTCCGCAGCCTTAACTCGAAGATCGACGATTTTGAGACCGACCTTCGGTATCGCATGCAAAGCACATCGACGCCCGCCGGCCAGGTCGGGCCCGTGATGGACGATATCCGCGGCCTGCGGGACGCGACACGGCAATACGAGGGCAATCTTGCCCAGCACCGCGAAAACCGCGACGACGTTAACCGGATCATCGAGGCCGCTCGGCCGATCGACGACTTTCTGCGCGTAGATAAGCAAAATCAGCGCGTTGACGAGGACTGGGCCGGCGTCAAACGGCAGATCGAGCGGCTTGGCTCAAATTACGGCGTCACAGCCAGTTGGGAGGGCGATGAAGAACCAGCGCCAAACGTCGCCGATGCTCGATGGCCGGTGCGGAAGGGCGGCCAAACGCAGACCATCGGCCTGCCGGGTCAGACGCGGACCGTCGGCCTGTCAGGCACCTACGAGCTTGACCGGGCCCGCAGTGAGAGCATCGATGACATCATTACAGGAACCAGTCTCGGCAACGACCAGCGTGAGGACCTAAAAGACAAGCTCGAAGCGCCCGAGCAGATCTCGATCGACATCCGCGGCAACCAGGTCACGCTGTCGACATCGAACGCGTCACCTATCACTTTCACCGCCGACGGACGCGACAAGACCGAGACGAACGCCTCAGGCCAGACCGTTCGCGTGCGTGCGACGCTTAAAGGCCAAGACCTCGTCGTATCGAGCCTCGGCGGCGAGACGGACTATACGATCACATTCACCAGCGTAAGCAACGGCCAGTCGATGAAGGTCCAGCGGCGGATAACAACCGATTATCTCAACGAAACCATCATCGCCGAGAGCGTTTACAACAAGACCGACTCGGTCGCGCAAGTCGCCACGGGCAACACCGCCGCCGGTGTTCCGTCTGATCCGAACGGCGGCTACTCGGACAATGATAACTCGGGCAATATCGGCAACGGCTCCGCCGGCGGGACGCCGAGCAATCCACGCCAGCCGCGCGTGGTGACTGCACCGCCGGGTAATTACACTGTTCCGAATGGCGTAATACTGACCGGAAGGCTCGAGAACGAGATCAACACGGCAGTCTCGCAGAGTAACGACCGGTTTCGACTGACGGTGCAATCGCCAGCCGAATTTCGCGGCGCCGTCATCGAGGGCTATATATCCGGCGTCGGACGTTCTGGAAAAGTGACGGGAGAGTCGAACGTGACGTTCAATTTTGAGCGGATCACTCTCCGGAACGGGCAATCTTACGATTTTGCGGGCTACGTTCAGCGCATAACCGACCAGTACGGCAAGCCGGTCAGGGTCGATAACGAGGGCACTGCACGAGGCGATAGCCAGACCAAACAGACCATCAAACGGGGCGGCATCGGCACCGGCATCGGCGCAGTCATCGGCGCGATCGTCGGCGGTGGGAAGGGCGCCGCTATCGGAGCCGTCATCGGCGGCGGCGCCGGCGCTGGCTCGGTATATGCACAGGGCAGGGACGATATTCGCCTGTTGCCAGGCTCGACCGTCACCGTGCAGGCGTCGGCGCCGAATCAGACGAACATTCGATAACGCCAATCGATATTACTAATCACGGCCGGTCCGCTTTGGCCCCGGCCTTTTTTTATGTTCTGCGTGCTGTGCGGTTAAACTATTCGCGTGAAAGTTCTGCCCGAGGAGATCGAGGTCTATCGCGACCGCAAATGGCGACGCGAGGAATCGCTGAAAGTAGATTCAGCCGAGGAGGTTGAATCGATGGTCGACGACCTCGGCTTTTGCCTCGGACTCACTGATGCCCGTACAAACTTGCCCTCGGTTTACACTGCCGTTTGCGGCCGGCGCGACGCACACCTGCCGCGAAACGTCCAAAAGGACTACGAGGCGAGTCGCGCCTGGGTGCTAAAGGACGAGGTCATCGCCCGCGGCCGCGTCTATTACGCCAAGCTCATTAAGGGCAAGTCGTGGTTCCTCGCCCCGCGGATGGTCTCGTATTTCAACGCGATATGGGGCGTGCCGAAAAACCGGGAAAAGGATCTTTCCGGCAGTGCGAACAAGATCCTAAAAGTCCTCCGCAAGGAATGGGAAATGGGATCGTCCGACCTGCGCGTCGAGGCGGGAATTACGACGCGCGCAAGATTTACAAAAGCGATGGACAAATTGCAGCGGACAATGAAGGTCGTTCCGCAGGAAGTTGTTTACGTGCCCAGATTCACCTACATCTGGACACTCGCCGAGACGCGCTTTCCGGAAGAATTGTCTATGAAAGTTCCTCGCGACGAAGCCGTGCGCGAGCTTGCCCGGACATATTTACAAATGTGTGGAATGACCCTGCTCGGGGACCTGTCACGGACGTTTGGCTTCCAGCGATGGGAATCTGGTCGAGCAAACCAACAGCTTGTAGACAAGGGATTCGCGACGAGGCTTACGACGGGTGTTTACGAATTGGCTGGTGGCTGCCGAGAACTTGTTTGATCGCTTATAGAATAGACAGAGTTGTTATTGGTAGTTTCTGGCAAAATCCATCGCATCTTGTTCGGTCTTAAATAAGTACAGACCAACATTGCGAAACCGTGCTGCAGATCCATTTTGGGGAACATTTCTTCTTTCCGCTTGGTTTAGGAAGAAGGCAATCGCAATTGTGTCTTCCGGCACGCGAAAGATGCTGTACATTAATATCCAGGCATCGGGTTTTCCGGCACTGCCAAGCATAAGTTGCCCTTGAAGGTACGCATTTATTGTCGCACCATTGTGTGTCTTTGAGTGCAACATGTACCCATATAAATATGGCAACCCTGTAATCGCGCCGTCCGGATTGATCCGTTCGCTCGAACCATTTCCGATAAAAAGCGCGTATTTACCAACGTCGGAACTGTTTATATCAACGTCTTGACCAAAACTGCCGCCGTTGCGCACAACGAAAACTTTATTTCCGTCATATTGTTCAACGGTTGCTTGACCCGAAACGCGCCAATGTGCAGCACCATCGTCAGCGTTGGGGTTAAGCAAGAGGTTTGTCTGAGCCGCTGCAGTGCCGCAGAAAAAAAATCCGATTAACAGTTTGGAAAATAGCCGTTCCATTTCTTAGTATTTCATCAATTCTCGTACCGCCAATTCGACATCCTCCGACTGCGGGAGGATGAAATCTTCGAGCTGCGGGGCGTAGCCGACGAATGTGTCGGTTGCGCCGACGCGGCGGACTGGGGCGTCGAGATACTCAAACAATTCATTCGAAATGCGCGCGGCGATCTCGGCGCCGTAGCCGTATGAGATCGGGTCTTCGTGGGCGACGATCACGCGCGAGGTCTTTTTGACACTTTCGGCGATGGCTTCCCAGTCGTAGGGAACGAGCGTCCGTAGGTCGATGATCTCGACCGAAACGCCGTCGGCCTCGAGGCGTTTGGCGGCCTGATTCGACCGCTCGACCAATGCTCCGAAGGTGATGATCGATACGTCCGTGCCTTCGCGCACCTTCTTGGCCTTGCCAAACGGGATTAGGAATTCGTTCGACGGGTACTGCGACTTATTATAGACCTGCCGGTAGAGATGCTTATGTTCAAGGAACAACACGGGGTCGTCACAGCGTATCGCGGTCCGCAGCAGTCCATTCGCATCAAGTGCGGTCGATGGATAGGCGATCATCAGTCCGGGCGTGTGCGAGAAAAGCGTCGTACCCGATTGCGAGTGATAAACTGCGCCGCCCTTGAGATAACCGCCGACGGGCACACGCATGACCATCGGGCATTTCGTATCGCCGTCCGAGCGCCAGCGCGTAAGAGCGACCTCGTTGCGGATCTGCATCATCGCCGGAAAGATGTAATCGAAGAACTGTATCTCGACGACCGGTTTCAGCCCGCGGATCGCCATGCCGACGGCGCGCCCGACGATATTCGCCTCCGCAAGCGGCGAGTTAAAGACCCGCGCCGACCCGAATTTACGCTGCAGATTCGCAGTGACCTTAAACACCCCGCCCTTTCCCTTGACTGTGTCTAGATACTGTTCACGCGAGCAATCGGCGACGTCCTCGCCAAACACGATGACGCGCGTGTCGCGTTCCATCTCCTCGGTCATGCAGCGGTTGATCAGATCGACCATCGTGCCGGCGTTACCCGATAGCTCGGCACCTTCTTCCGTATCGAACAACGCGCGATCGGTGGGATCGACGTCGTGCGAAAAGACGTTTCTATAAGCGGTGTCGCCTGCCGGCTGCGGCGTCTCGATGGCGATGTCGGCTGCCCGGTTGATCTCGTCGTCGACCTCTTTTCGCAAGGCCTCGAGGGCTTCGCTTGTCGCGATGCCGTTCGTCATCAGGAACTCGGCGTAGGTTTTGATCGGATCGATCGCTGCATCAGCGTTGCGTTCCTCGTCGGGGCGATAGAGTTTTTCGTCGTCAGAGAGCGAGTGCGAATAGGGCCGAATGACCTTGGCGTGGACGAACGCCGGCCCTTTGCGTGCGCGGCAATAGTCAACCGCGTCCTTAAATGCTTTGTACGACGCAAGCGGGTCAGTGCCGTCTACTTTTTGTCTAAACAAGTTCGGAAATCCCTCGACGAGTTTTGAAATATCGCCACCAGCCGTGCCGACCTCGACCGGCACCGAGATCGCGTAGCCGTTGTCCTCGACGCAAAAAATGACTGGAAGCTTCAAATTACAGGCTGTGTTGAGCGCTTCCCACCACTCACCCTCGCTCGTCGTGCCATCGCCGACCGACATATAGACGACCTCGTCGCCCTTGAAGCCGACGACCTTGTCCTGCAGTTCCTTGACCAGCGACGCGCGATATGAAGCCTCGGCCGCACCGACCGAATGCAATGCCTGCGAGCCGGTGCAGGAAGATTGCGACGGAACATTGAGGGCCTTATGTCCCCAATGCGACGGCATTTGCCGGCCGTGCGAATTTGGGTCGATCTCGGCGCCGACCGCGGAATAAAGCATTTCCTGTGCTGTCATTCCGAGGCCGAGCATCAACGCGCGGTCGCGATAGTAGGGAAAGAACCAGTCGTAAGCTGGCTTCATTGCCAATGCCGCGGCCGTCAAAACTGCCTCATGGCCTGCACCCGAGATCTGGAAGAATATCTTATTCTGTCCCTTAAGCTGGATCTCCTTATCGTCAAGCCGCCGGGACATGTACATCGTGCGGTAGATGCCGACAAGTGTCTTCTCGTCGAGGCCGTGAGAGTCAGAAGTATTTTGGGATGAGGCGGCACCCGCCTTGGGGGTTTCTGCCTTTGCGGTCGTCTGGATCTTCCGGTCAGGGCTAAAACCGTCGGCCTCGGTCACATTCGCCTGTTCGGCGACGACCACCTTACCGTTCTCGTCCACCGCGGCCTTTTTGCCCGTACCTTTCTCTGTCGCAGTCGCCATTTAGTGCTTCCCGTTGATAAATATTGCTAATCCGGCAACTTTTTAAGATAGCAAATCGCGGGAATACGGGCAATTAAAGGCCCTGTGAGTTCACCCATCATCCCCGAAATCGAGGTCGAGCGTCATTTTGTATTCGTTTGCCATCGACGGATGCCCGTGGGCCATTGAGACCTCAATACCTCGGCGATAGATTTCGACGGCCTTTGCGCGGTCGCCGCTGTGGGCATAGGCGTTTGCGAGCACGCCATAAGCGTTGCCCTCGTCGTCGGTCTTTGTTAGGTAGTTTTCGAGCAGTTCGATGACCTTGGCGAAGTCGCTGACTTTTTCATATTCCTTCGCGAGCCCGAACATCACCATCGTGTTATCCGGGTCGGACGCGAGCATCTGCTCGAAAACCTCGATGCGGTTTTG
>Ga0163161_10002912_pt1 | contig 12113 bp, 11 predicted proteins | sample S45metaG_FD_129847 | JGI IMG/M metagenome (GOLD analysis project Ga0163161, IMG submission 129847) | Switchgrass rhizosphere microbial communities from Kellogg Biological Station, Michigan, USA - S4-5 metaG | ecosystem: Host-associated > Plants > Roots > Rhizosphere > Soil | place: USA... | reverse complement strand
TTTCAGTTACTTGAATCCGCTGTTGAGGTTTGGATTGGATGATCTCGCTGATACTGCTGCAAAGATCGGCGTCGATGGCGTTCTTGTCACCGATGCGATCGACGAAGAAGCGGCGGAGATCTCGAAGATTCTCGCGACCAGACAAATCGACCTGATATCTCTCATCGCTCCGACGACGACCGACGAACGCTTGAAAAAGATCTGCGACAACGCTGCGGGCTTTATTTACGCCGTCTCTCGAGCCGGTGTCACCGGTGCGAGAGACGAGACGAGCGCCGCCGCTGAAACACTTGTTAAACGCGCGAGATCTTTTACTGATCTACCCATAGCCGTCGGCTTTGGTATTTCTACCCGAAAGCAAATTCTCGACGTATGGCAGTATGCCGACGCGGCGGTTGTCGGTTCAGCGATCGTTGCCGAGATTGAGAGGTCGGAGACAATTAACTCCGTTCGAAGCATAGAAGCCTTTTTAACTCAACTACTTCCGCAGTTTGCAAAAGCGAGTGAGGATATCTAAAGTTATAATTTTCGCAGTTTGAGGTTGATTTACTTATGTTGATTGTAATGAAGGCCGACGCCACCGAGGCCGATGTCGAAAAAGTCTTGTCCGTTATCGAGGCTCTAGGGTTTCGAGGCCACGCGATGCCAGGTGAGAGCCGTACGGCCATTGGTGTTACCGGAAATCGCGGAGCTGTTGATCCCGCGCATTTTGAAAACTTGAACGGCGTCGCTGAAGCGATTCGTGTTACTCAGCCATACAAGTTGATCTCGCTCGACCTTCGGCCGGAGAAATCAATCGTTAAGGTCGGCACTGCGACGATCGGCGGCAGCGAACTCGCCATGATCGCCGGCCCGTGCGCGCTTGAGTATCCCGAGCAGGTTTTCACTGTTGCGGAACAGGTCGCGGCAAGCGGGGCGAAATTTTTTCGCGGCGGAGCGTTCAAACCCCGAACGTCACCTTACGCTTTTCAAGGGATGGGCGAAGAAGGATTAAAGATCCTTGCCCAGGTACGTGAACAATTCGGTCTTAATATCGTCACGGAGGCGATGGATGAACACGGCATCGACTTGGTGGAAAAATACGGCGACTGCATCCAGATCGGCGCCCGCAACATGCAGAATTTTTCGCTACTGAAATATGCGGGCCGGGCGAGCAAACCGGTTTTATTGAAACGCGGCTTGTCCGCCACCCTGGACGAATTCCTCCTTGCGGCCGAATACATCATGGCGGAGGGCAACTACGATGTCATCCTATGTGAACGCGGCGTCCGAACCTTTGCAACGCATGCTCGCAATACGATGGACCTTTCGATCGTCCCGGCCGTTCGCCGCCTTTCGCATTTGCCGATCATCGTCGATCCATCGCACGGCACCGGCCATACCTATATGGTCAAACCGATGGCGCGGGCCGGCGTCGCCGTCGGGGCAGACGGCCTCATCATCGAGGTCCACAACAAACCCGAAGAAGCCCTTTGCGACGGCGCCCAAGCCTTGACGCCGGTCCAATACATTGAGCTTTTGGAGGAAGTAAGGAGAATTCACCAGGTGGTCTCGGAACCTGCTCAGGTCTTTGCCCAGGTATGAGGGAATCAATCGGAAGACTCATTCCGAAAAATAAAAAATCCGCGCGGATCCCGAACCTTGCGCGGATTTCTCGTTTTTCGTCCTGCCTTTTGCCTTATTTTGCCGGACGAAGCCTTAAGAGGCCAGAAAACTGAAAGTAGCAGCTTGCCGTTGCCGAGACGATCAGCAACGCCATGGGAATATAGCGCATGATGTCCGGCAAAACAAGACCTATTGTTTGATCGAAAACTACGCCCAAAAGCGTTGCAAACACAGTTATCAGGCTCCTGCCCGCCAGCCATTTGCCGAAATCCCTGCCGATTGAAGCATTTACAAGAAAATATGGCACTACAACTAGCATAGCCAGCGAGATTCCCAGCAAGATGCTGTCAACGCCAAAACTGATGAGCGAGCGGCCAAATTCCAGGGCCAAAAAGAACAGGACAAATGTCGTATCGACGACAAAACCCGATTCTGGAGCGACAGTTTCCCTAATACCTTCAATAGTTTGCATATCAGGCAGCGTGCGGATCTAATGCGATCCGTGGTTTAGATTTTAGTTAAAATTCAGCGCTTAGAGGACTTTCCCGGTTTCCTGAACTGCTGGTACGCAACTCGGAAAAGTTCCGAAAGGGCTTTCGCCGTGTCCGGCGTCAGATTCTTATCAGCACGCAGGTGGGCCTCGACAATCTCCGGCGTTGCCTCGTGCGGATAATAAACAACCGCTTCGACATCGCTTTTCTTCTGGTTTTTCATGATCCGATCAACCGGCATGTCCAGCCAGGTCGTCAGCCTCGAGATATTGTCGGCGTCCGGTTTCCCTGTTCCGTTCTCGATACGCGATAGCGTCGAAGCAGAAACATTTGTCTCGTCCGCGACGTCTCTAAGGCTAAGCCCCATCTCTTCGCGGCGTCTTTTGATCGCCCGTCCGAGTTCCACTGTATTGATCAAGCTTTCGTTTTTATATGCCATTTTTCTCCTGTCCAACCTCCATGATCTTTAAGTGTCATAGGTGAACTTCACATCTCATGGGTAAAACATAACACATCAAAATTTTAAATGCAACACCTTGTTTCATGCTTGCAAAAAGAAAATCTTCCTGATACACTGTCTCATAGTTGCAACGGTTAAACAATTCCGTGTGTCGTAAAAGGACCGCCGGAAAGGCGGTAAGCAGGAAAGGAGAACGAAAGTGAAAGAAATAAAAATTGCAAAAACCGCGGAACAGACCCATGGAAACAGGGGCGAGGCGAGACAGAACGTATTGAACTTTTCTTCTACATTGCGAGAACTCAGGAAACATGTCGATCCCGACCTGGTCCGCCAGCGCGAAGGACGCCGGGACAACAGCGGTAATGTGCACATGGTCGAATACATCGAGTGGCACACGGTCGCCGACATTCTTGACGAGGTCGCTCCTAACTGGACGCACACGGTCAAGGATATCCGTGCGATCGGCGACATCATGATCGTAACAGTGGCGATCACTATCGATGGCGTCACGCGCGAAGGCGTCGGCACAGGCCGTGCACGAAGTGAGACCGGGATCAAAAAAGCCGAACACGACGCGCTCAAACGTGCAGCCGTAAAATTTGGCATCGCCCGCGACCTATATAAAAAGGAAAATGAGACGCTCGGATCTGAGACGCCGTCTCAGGATGGGTCTCAGATTCCGGCTGACCACGTTGCAAAAAATCTTGGCGACCTCGTGACCGGCAAACAGCTCGGCATGATCAGGTCCTTAGGACGCGAAATAGGCCTCGACCTGCAAAAAGAATGTGACGCCGTGATGAAGTGCAAGTTTGACGAGCTTTCGAAACGCGGAGCGTCGCAATTCATAACGCATTTGCAGGAGCTTAAGAAGACCGCTGATGAGGCGGCCGCAGGGGTGCCGATACGGAGAGCAAGTTGATATAGGCCCTCACCCAAAAAGCGTTTTGAGTTGTAACGGACCCATCTCGTTCTTCCATCGCGGCGAGATCTCACAAACAACTCAAAACGCTCCTCCTTAACATTGAGTTGAACATGCGCGAAGATACTTACGTACAAAACAGTCATTAGACGATTTCAAGCGGGCTCACTTTATTTTTCTTAAAGGAGATGATCTATGGCAGAACAAGCTAGTGAAATGGCCGGTTTTCCAAAACCGCAAGAGGGTACTTTTGTCTGGACCGAGATCGCCGTAAGCCCTGGCGATGCCGAGAAATGCAAAGCGTTTTATAAGGCGGTCTTCGGTTGGATCTTTAAGGATGGCACTGCCACCGAAAACAGCCCGGCTTATCATGAGTTTTCGACGGGCGGCGACCATCCGGTCGGAGGGCTGTATGAGACTGATCCGAAATGGTTCGGAGAAGGGCCGGTTCCTCCGCCGCATTTTATGGCTTACGTCGCGGTCGATGACATTGACGCCAATGCTAAAAAGATTGAGGAACTCGGGGGCAAGGTCCTCAAAGGACCGATGGAGATCCCTCATGTCGGCAGATTTGCGATCATTCAGGATCCGACAGGTGCGGTCCTAGCGACCTTTGGAAAATAAAAAGGAGAAAAGTAATGGCTCAATTTGATATACCAAAACCGGGCGAAATTTGCTGGCGTGAGTTGGCTACCAAGGACCTTCCCGCAGCTCTCGAATTCTATTCAAAGCTGTTCGGTTGGAAGCTCGAGCAGACGAAGGTCAGCCAGATGGAATATAAGGAAATCATAGTCGACGGCGTCGCCTATGGCGGGATGATGGCCATCGACGAAAATTGGGGTCCAGAGGCGCCGCCATCACACTGGAATACTTATGTCGCAGTAAAGAATACCGATGAGACCGTAGAAAAGATCAAAGCAAATGGCGGCAGTGTAAAAGTACCGCCTTTCGATGCTCCCGGGGTGGGACGCATGTCCGTAGTAGCAGATCCGTCGGGTGCGGCCTTTTCAGTGATTCAGTTTGCGGCTCCGGCCTGATCGCCCACGTCGCGAACGCCGGTGAATGTCAGAGGCTCGGGAACGACCGGGGCGGAAAGTGTGCCTGAGATATTGTCACCGTTTACCCTTCCGCTAATAGAAAATTCAACGGCTTCGCCTTGGATCTCGGTCCGGGCCGAGGCCGTTAATTTATTGCCCTTCATGCTTCCTTCGGATATTTCGCCGGTTCCGAGCATTGTTTCAAGGCGGCCGGAAAGGCTTTCACCGTTCTGGACTATTTTAAGCGAGACCGGAACCGATTGGCCCTGAAAATCGACATTCAAGCTCCATTCTCCACCGGCGTCGATCGTTTGTCCGCTGTCTTGCTGGCCATAGCCGCTTAAATCTTTAACATTGCCATCGGTGTCGAACACCTCGATGTCATCTGCATATAAACGGACTTGCGGAAGCATTTCTTCCGCATCGCCTACTATTACGATGACCATCTTGTCAGCCTCGATGTATTTCTTCGCGATCTGAGCAACATCGTCGACGCTAACGACGTTTACCTTGTCGCGATAGGTCTGGAGATAATCGTCGGGGAGGCCGTACAAATTTTGCGTGACGATCAAACCGGTCAAGCCCTCCTGGGTCTCAGCCCGGATCGGAAAAACTCCGGATAAGAAATTCTTGGCATCGGCGAGTTCCTGCTCCGAAACCTTCTCGTCGCGAATGCGGTTGAGCTCGTAAAAGAATTCCTTCAAGGAATCGCCGGTGACCGCTGTTCTGACTTCCGCCGTAGCTTCGAAATCTCCGGCATGAGCCTTGGCATCAAATCGTGTATACGCGCCGTAAGTGTAGCCCTTCTCTTCACGAAGATTCATGAATACGCGTGATGAGGCACCGGCACCAAGTACCTGGTTCATTACCAGAAACGGAAAGTAATCCGGATTTTTTCTATCGATCGCGAGCTTTGAAATTACGATGTTAGATTGCGCCGAACCCGGCCGATCAACTATCGTCAGTGTTCGTTTGGTACGTCCATTTAACGCCGGAAATGTTTGCTTCGCAACGGGCCTTCGCTGCCATTCGCCAAAACGCGCGGAGATGTTCTTGACCACTTCTTCTCGGTCCACATCACCGACCACGATCAGTACAGCGTTGTTCGGTACAAATATCTTCCGATGATATTCAACAAGCAAATCCCGCGTCAGTTTCTCGACATCTGATGGAGATGGACCAACTCTCGCGTACGGATGCGGACCGTAAAGCAGCCGGGCCGTTTGCTCGCCCGCGAGAAAACCGGGCTGGGACCGCTGAAACTTCAGATGCTCGATCGTATTCCGTCGATAAAGATCGAGTTCATCTTCCGGAAAACTCGGACGAAGGATCATCTCCTGAATTAGGTCCAGAATGTCATCGTCATAGATCGACAGCGCAGACGCGGCGAGGACGGTAAAATCGTCCGACGAACTAACGGAAATGCTGGCCCCGAGTCGTTCGATCTTTTCAGCCAATTCCCTGCTGGAATATGTTTCGGTTCCTTCGCTGATCATCGCGGCGAGGGCCGACGTAATACCAAAGTGATCTGCGGGATCACTCGCATCGCCCGACAAGAAGGCGAGCCGGTAGCTGACGAGTGGAAGGCGTTTGTCCTCGAAGACAACCAACTTTAAGCCATTATCGAGGGATGTGTGAAACGATTCCGGAATCTTAAAAGCCACGGGAGCAAGCGGTTCCGGTGCTGATTTTCGAAAATCTGTGGTCATAGGAAGGCCGACATCCTGCCGGCAAGCAAATGCGAAGCATTCGAGTGAGTCAAGTATCCAATACGCCGCGAGCGGCGGTCCTCTTAGCCTTTTCCTGCGGGCACAACATCCAGCAGAGCGCGGTTATCGGTATTTAGAAATTGGCTGGAGCCTTGCCTGATCTGATCAGGTGTTATCTGCAGCAGTTCGTCAAGCTCAATATTGATCAGGGTCGGATCACCATCATAAAGAGCAAATTCAGCTATATGCTGCGCGCGAGCCATCGACGACTGCCGCATGCGGACCGAATCATTGATCAATTGATTATGCAGCTTCTGCATCTCATCCGCGGTCGGTCCGTTGGTCGCCAGATCCTGGATCTCGTGCATGATCGTATCTCTGATCTTGCTCAGATCTTTGTCGGGTTTCGGGATCGCCCCGACAAATATACTTGAGGGGCCGCGCCGTTCGTCGGTAAAGCCGAAAAGCTGAATGATCGACTCTTCGCCCTTCACCAGTTTTTGATAAAGACGCGAGCTGTCGCCGTCATAGAGAGTCTTTCCCGCCAAATACAGAGCATTGAACTCCGGGGTTCGTCGCTGCGGGATCTTCCAGCCGATCAGAAACGCGGGAAACGGAGCGAGCTTGTCTTCCCATTCCTTATAATTCGAAGCCACCTCGACAGGCTCGGTTACGTCCAGCGCTGGCGGCAACGCTTGCGATGGAATATCGCCGAAGAATTTCTCGATCAGCTCTTTCGCGGTTTTGGTTTCGAACGAACCTGAAAGCGTCAGCACCGCGTTGTTAGGTGCATAGTAGATGCGGAAAAATTCCTGGACGTCTTCCACCGTTGCATCATCCAGATCGTCCATCGAACCAATCGTCGAATGAGCGTTGGCGAAATTCTTGTAAATCATCTCGCTGATCAGATCAAAGATCTGGCCATACGGCTGATTATCGTACCGCAGACGCTTTTCTTCTTTAACGGCTTCACGCTGATTATCGAGATTTTCCTGGGTGACTGCCAGGCTTCGCATCCTGTCCGATTCGAGCCAAAGTGCCAGAGGAAGTTCGCTTGCCGGCAGCGTTTCGAAATAGTTCGTGCGCTCGCTCGATGTGGTGCCGTTCATGGTACCGCCGGCCTTCATGATGTACTGAAAATGCCCGGCCTTCGGAACGTTCTCCGAGCCCTGAAACATCATGTGTTCAAATAAATGCGCAAATCCTGTTCGTCCCTCGCGCTCATTCCGTGAACCAACATTGTAATAGACGGCTACGGCTACGACAGGGATAGCACTGTCGCGGTTGAGAACCACCCTGAGGCCGTTTTCCAGGTAATACTCCTCTATTTCAAGTGGGGGGAGTTTGAATCGTTCGGACATAAGTTGAATTTATCAATAGGAATTATGAGAACATTTTGAATCCTAAAATGCAAAACTTGCAGCGTCGTGTATTTTGATCAGAAATGTCCGACCGACCACCTGACTTCGATAAAAGGAAATTCGATTTCTTTCGGAACTTGTAACTCGGGGCAACTCTGGAATGCCGTGAAGCAAAAGTATCGTTGGAGCGTCTTTCGGTCCGGCTTCTCTGTAAAATATTGATAGACCGTCTACTTTTATCGTTCGATAAGAAGTTGGATGTTCCATACCCTTCCCCGTTTGAGCGGTTGTCGGAAGATGAATCGACCCGGGGATCACAAAAACTGCCACCGACACACAGCAGTATTGACACTGTCGAGGCAAAACAAATCTGGAAAAATTCATTTAGACACCTCGAATATAATCTCCAGTTCGACAGGCGTTCCTAGCGGCAAGCTAGCGACGCCGTACACCGAGCGGCAAGGGTTTTTATCTGCTCCGAAAATGTCCTGCAGCAATTCCGACGCGCCATCGGCGACCTTCGGCTGATCACAGAAATCTCCCGACGTAGCTATCGATACGCCGAGACGAACGACACGCGTCACTTTGTCAAGCGATCCTAAGTGCTGGCGTGCCACAGCGAGAACATTGAGAGCCGCCAGACGTGCCGCCTCGCGCGCCGTCTCGACATCAAGTTCCGCCCCGACCCTGCCTACGAATTTTGCTGTGTGGCCTTCTGTCGGAAGCATACCGCTTAGAAAAAGAAGATCGCCCGTTTGAACAGCTTCAGCGTAGGCCCCGAACGGTGCAGGCGGAGTTGGGAGCCTAATACCGAGGTTTTTTAACCGCTGTTCAGAACCCGCCGACGGAGAGGCTTCGCAGGTTTCCACTTGCTCGTTCGGATGCGTAGTCATTTATCCTCACCTTTGCACTAGCCCGCAGAGTGATTTGTGGGCCATTTTAATAATGAGCCTGCTAGAAAGTTTCGTTCAGGCCACGATGATCGTGACGTCGATGTTCCCCCGTGTTGCCTTGGAGTACGGACAACTCTGATGAGCTGCGGCCGCCAACGCCTCGGCTACATCTCGCTCACCGCATCGATCTGTTTCAATGACCTGAACGGCTCGCTTGTTCCGGAGTTCGTGTACGGATCTGCGTGGGTTGTCTTTCTGAGAGTAGATCGTGCCAAAGCGGAAACCCCGAATTGGGTAGCAGCGACTGTGGTAGCTACCACCTCTAAGAAGCGACGACGCTCTAGATCGATTTCGTTCGACATCTGGCCTGCCTCCTGAATCTATCCCTTTCGTCCCACGGGATCGAAGAATTCAATCCCGGAACGGCTTCCTTGCTAGATCGCTCTTTGTCCGGTAACGCAGCCCAAAAAAATGATCGTCAGAGCTCCGTTTACATCAATGTTTTCGTAGGGTCCCGAGGGGGATAGAGCTAGAAGAAAACGGAAAACATGTCGTAAGAAGACAACTAACGCTATGATCTGGTAAGCATAAATCTATTACCTTACAGCGTCAGATACAAGGGACGTTGGAAAATAGGTCAAAATGCGGAACTCCGGCAGCAAAAACCGCGGAAAGGCCAGATTCTTATTTATTCGGGAAAGGCGGCGGCTCTAAAGCGTTTTCCTGGTTCTCGCGGGCGATAGCATACAGGGCAGACTTGACCTGAAAAGGAGTGAGGTTCGGATAGCGTTCGAGAAGAAGAGCGATGATGCCGACAATATGCGGGCAAGCGAAACTATTACCGGTTAGATTTCTGTAGCCGCCATTCAGCCATGCGGTACGCACATTTACTCCGGGAGCCGTAAGTTCGATCACCTCACCGTAATGAAAACCGAAATTGAACGGATCGGACCTGTCGCTCTTGACCACTGAGATAAGCGAAGAAGAGAAAACCGACGGGAAACTAGGCTGTGGCAGATTGTTTGCGGCCGCAACGACAATACAGCCTGCCTGATAAGCTCGATCAAGCAGGTCGTGGAGCGGAGCAAAGAATTGCGGCTTCGTCGTCCCGAGGCTGAGGTTTATTAAGCGATAGCGCTTCTTGATCGCATACTCGAGCCCTGCAAGAAATGCCTGTCCATCACCGAGGCCTCCGGCTCCTAGAACCTTAATGCTGGCAAAACTCGCCTCGGGAGCAATCTTGGATACGATTCCCGCACACGCCGTTCCGTGCCCCGCAGAATCTCCTGTGTTCGACGGGTCAAACACGACTTTTTTGTTTTCAATGCGGGCTTCGACCGATTCCATCACCTTTGACATAAGATCCGGGTGGCGTACATCGATCCCGCTGTCAATGATCGCAACGGTTACGCCTTTCCCCGACGCGGAGCGCCATTCACCCGGTTTGAAAGACCCGGACATGGTCGAATAGAAAGCTGTCTCGTCGACTGCGGACATATCGAATTCGGCAGGGAGAGTAACTAACCTAGAAAGCTGGTTTCGCTTTTGCTGTCTGAAAATCCAAGGATCGCTTCAAGTACGCCGCGACACATTTCGCGTTCCGGCTTTCCGCGGCCGGCGATCTCGCGAAGCAAAATTGCAAGATCCATCATTTCCCGATGTTCGGCCGAATCACGAAGATTTCCGAGCCATTCGCGCAATTCGATTAGCCCTTCCTTTTGGTCTCCGGAAAGAACCTCGTCACCCAACTCTCTGAGCACCTTGGCAGATTCATAAGCATTTACCAGCGACGCTATCGCTTCGCCGTAAAATGCCGCTTTGTCCATTTCCTCTGGCGAAAAAGGCTCAAATGGAGGCATGCCGGTCCGGTTAACGTATTCAAGAACGCCGATGATCTCACCGCTATGCCGAAGCGGGGTTGCTAGTATCGTTTGCGTCGAATAACCCGTTTTTTTATCGATCTCCGCATAAAAGCTTGACTCTTCACCCACGTCAGCCACCGCCATCGGCTGGCCGGACGAAAAGACGAAGCCGGCGATCCCCTTGCCGGCTGGAACTCTCACACCGTAAAGCATTTCCGCGACCTCGCCGATCGCCGTCAGAAAACGCAGATCGCCGCGGTCGCCGTCCCGAACTAGTACAGACGCCTCGCGAGATGTGAGATCAGCTGCGGACGACACGAGAAGATTATTGATCGAGTTAGTGAGAGGCTCGGTCAAGAGATTTGCAACATCAATGGTTTCGATCATTCGTCGAAACCGGTCCCCTTTGTGGTTTTCTTGTTCCGGCATGGTTAGATTCTTACTAGAAACAAAAGATTTTATCAACCCGCGTTCAAAATAGAGCATCAAAATCTGGAAAATCAGGTTTATCCGTCATTTATTCCTGCAAAAAGAACGGAATTGTGTTAAACAAATGGACGTCGCTCCGCTTGCAAATCCTGTGGAAAGACTTGTAACATTTGCTCAATACACCCAATAAAGGCGTTTCGGCTCACACTGTTTTTTTTTATTTCGCGCTCGGATCTATTGATATGAAAAAGCTGTGCAGTCTCCTGGGGCTAATGTGTGCCCTGTGTGTCGGATTTGTGTTTTCGCAGGACAACGGCGGTCGTCCGCTTGCCCAGTTGCCGCCGGGTGAACCCTTTAAGCTAAAGCCTGGTAGCTCATTTTCCGCATCCGGTTCGTCACCGGAGTCGATCGCTCCAACAGCAGACTCCGATCGTTATAAGATCTCATCCGATTTTAACGAGGCTTTAGACGTAATAAAGAAAAATTATGTCGCCGGTAGATCGCTCGATTCGAGCGCGCTTGTAAAGTCTTCGATCGAAGGCGCTCTGCACTCTCTCGATCCACATTCCAGCTTTTTCGATGCCGAAGAATTCTCTTCTCTCCTTGAGGAACAAGACAGCGAATACTCCGGTATCGGCGCAACCATTGCCAATTTCTACCGAAACGGCACAAGGGAAACATACGTTATTGCAACGTTTCCCGGTTCGTCATCGGCAAAAACGGGACTTCGTTTTGGCGACAAGATCGTTTCCGTAAACAATAGCCAAACCACCGATAAGGATTCGGCGGATGTCCGGGACGAAGTGCGGGGACGGAGCGGCTCGCTCGTTCGGGTTCAGGTCGAGCGATCTGATACCGGAAAGATCGAAACCCTTGAACTCAGGCGAGGCGTGGTGCCGCAACCGTCGATCCCCGACTATTATGTGCTCCGTCCGGGTGTCGGCTATGTGGATCTGTCAGGCGGATTCAATTATTCAACCTCGGTAGAACTCGCCTCGGCCTTGAAGGAACTCCACCGTCAGGGAATGACATCACTGGTACTGGATCTGCGTGAAAACACCGGAGGTATCGTCGAACAGGCCGTAAAAGTTGCGGAACAGTTCTTACCGTTCGGAGCGACGATCGTATCGCAAAAAGGCCGGTATCAGGTGGATAATCGTGTCTGGAAATCGGCCAATCGCATTCCCGATCAGGTTCCAATGGTCGTTCTTGTAAATGAGAACACCGCGTCCGCTTCGGAGATCGTAGCCGGTGCGCTGCAGGACTACGACCGGGCGCTGATAATCGGCGACAAGACCTTCGGAAAGGGTCTGGTTCAGAACGTCATCAATCTTCCCTTCGGGGCCG
>Ga0163161_10002911_pt1 | contig 12114 bp, 15 predicted proteins | sample S45metaG_FD_129847 | JGI IMG/M metagenome (GOLD analysis project Ga0163161, IMG submission 129847) | Switchgrass rhizosphere microbial communities from Kellogg Biological Station, Michigan, USA - S4-5 metaG | ecosystem: Host-associated > Plants > Roots > Rhizosphere > Soil | place: USA... | reverse complement strand
TGTCGTTCATTACCCTAAAAACTCTTTGGATAAAAGGAAGCGGAACATCCCTGTGAAAAAGATCACTCATTGAATTAACAAAAACAACTTTTGGTTTTTTCCAGTCGTAAGGAATCATCAGAGAATCTTCATGTAAGCGAAGTTCGAATCCTTCCTTATATTTTTCGATTCCCATGGCCTGTAAACGCCTGGCCATAACTTCTGCATAACAATATTTACAACCTGCAGAAATTTTATCACACCCCGTTGTTGGGTTCCAGGTCATTTCAGTCCATTCGATGCTGGATTGTACCATATTAAAATTGCTAAAATTCAAATCTTTGGATACCGTGTTGGCTAACCTGATAGGCGAACGGTCTTTCATGATCTATTAGCTGTATTTTTAATTCTTCCCACTTATTAATTACTAATTTAACGATGCCCCAATAATTTGACTCAGCTTTCGAAAGCTTTAAGAAAACAATGCCAACGTTATATTGATTATACAAAGGATAATAGCTTTTTATATGTTTAAAATCTTTATCAAAAGAAATGATTATGCCGTCGTGCTTTCCCGCCATTTTGATTTGTTCTTCATCAGAATATCCTTCATTCCCAAGCAACCGAGGATGAGATAGCTTTACTTTTATACGACTCTTGTGATTTGACTCTTCAATCAAGGCCAGACCTTGAACAAACTTATATGGAACATTCTCATCAAAAAGAAAAAACATTAACTAGCTCTTTTGTAATAACGTAATGCGTCATTCACTTCGGAAGGTTTTAAATCGTACAATAGGGATATATTTTTTTTGCTCTCTCCGCCGTCATACAATTTTTTAATTGTATTAATCCTAAGATTGCGACCGGCAATTGTCGGTTGTCCGAATTGACGTTTCGGATCTACCACTACATTTTTCGATTTATCTAATGGATAGAACAATTCTGCAAGGCTATTGATTCCAAAATCAATTCTATGCAAAAATGGATCTAAGACGGCTTTAAGATCCAATTGCTGTTTTCCATTTGCACCAACAATCTCACTTAAATAGTCATACCAAATTTCACGGCCGTCTGTTCTGATATTTGTAGCAAAAGGATACGGAGTCTTTAATTCTTTTGAAATTGTCTTATGGGCCTTTTGAATCTTTTGAGCACTCACTCCCTTCACCCTTAGTTGATAAAAAGTATAGAACTCAATTAAAGTGTAAAAATTCACTGCTCGGTTTTTTGGATCACCAAATGAGTACCTTCCGTTTTCCGAAAACCTGGCATCCCATAATTCCACCATCCAACGCCTGACCTTTGAATACGATAATCGCAATATTTCAGCTACGTCGGAAGTTAAATATATACCTTCTCCCAATCGAGGTTCATGAGTCTTATTTGACAATTCGACAATCATTACATAAAAATAAAACCTTTTAAACGATTCTTCTCATTTCAAAACAACCTCCCCTGCTCTCCCGGCCTTCGGAAACTCGTTGTATCTAGTTCCCACCTGTCTTCATTCATGCCATAGAGCTTTCCGTATTTTTTATATTGCATTCTTACCAGCTCGGCTATATTTCCTTCACCTCTCATTCTTACTCCCCATCTTGTATCATTGACCTGGCCATTATGTCCGCCTTCGATCATGTGCCAAACCTTGTCGGCACGGTCCGGAAAGTTTTTATACAACCAGTCATGAAATAAAAATTTGATGGCGCCATTTAAACGGATAAACGTGTATGCCGTGAACTTTGCCCCGGCCTCTTTTCCTGCCTTCATGATCCTTTGCATTTCATGTTCGTTCAATCCCGGTATCATCGGGCCCATCATGATCCCCATGTGAATGCCGGCATTGCTCAACTCTTCGATCACTTTCAACCGCTGCTTTGCTGTCGTTGTTCTTGGTTCCATCACCCGTCGCAGATCTTCATTAAACGATGTAACAGAAACCATGGCAGATACCAAATGTTTCTTCGCCATTTCCTGCAAAATGTCCTTGTCCTTTATGATCCATGAATTTTTTGTAAGGATCCCCACAGTCTGATTGAATTCATTACACACCTCGAGCAATCCTCTTGTCAATCGATATTTCTGTTCAGCGGGCTGGTAACAATCAGTATTCCCGCTGAGCATGATCGGATTACTGCCATCCCAATTTTTATTCATCAAAGTTTTTCTCAGCATTTGGGGCGCATTCACTTTCACGATGATCTTTCTCTCAAAGTCAAGCCCCGCACTATATCCCCAGTACTCATGAACATTGCGGGCATAACAGTAGATACACCCATGTTCACACCCTGCATAAGGATTCATGCTGTACATCATGCTCAGGTCAGGACTTTCAACCTTATTCACGATACTTTTCACTTCCTGCTCTAAATATTGAGTGGCAACATTTTTTTCTTCCCAATCGTCAATGCCTTCAATATGTTCTTTTACTTTTTCCTCTTTCAGGAAACGATTCTTATAGTTGATCTGTGCCCCGCGCCCCTGTAAATATTGTTGTTCCTCTTCCTTTTCTTTCGGATTTAATCTATGATGATCCTGTTGAAGTTGATTTGACATAGAAAATTTTTTTTCGTGAGTCGTCAGCCGTGAATCGTGAAGAAGAAACTCACGACTGACAATTCACGACTCACGATTATTAAATAGAATTACCGAACGCTGAAGTGAGTGACACAATCCCGCTTTAGGCGGGACTGAACAGAATTACATCTGCCGGCTACATAAACAGATCTCCCTGTTTAGTTACTACCGGTAAATTCTGGAATTGAAACCTTTCAACAACCTGGTATTTCATCCGATGGCTATCGGCTTCCCCGGCGGGTCGTTTTAATAAAAGCATCCCGTCGGCAATAAACCTGCCTGTGAAATGCTTGTTGCTGTATTCGAGCCAGCCTTTTTCGTATTGCCAGGGCAGAAGTTTTCTCGCGACAGAAATATGAGGCTCCATAATAAAATGTGGCTTGTTGTCATCATTTAGTTTCATGAGCCGCTGCGCCTGCGCACGAATTTCCTTTACCAGGTTTTGTATCGGCAGCTTCGATGTGACATTTATATATATGGTATGACTTGGAAAACTGCCATAATCTTTCAGCTCCACCTTGACAGGATAATAACCCATCGCAATTGTCTTTAGCCGGTTGACAAGCCGCTCCTCCATCATTTCATACTGAAGAAAATTCACCATTGTCACATGCGGCTTGCCACCCATAGCTGTTGATGCTTTGTAGACCTCGAAAAAATCTTTTTTTACCTGTATGATGCGATTGCGTAATTCCTCATGCGGATCCAGCACAATCAAATATTCGTAGACCCGGTAACCGGGCATAGTAATTCCTGAAACTTGCATAGCCCCTCCATTTATTTATTTTTAATTTTTCTTTTATGCTGCCAGCTTCATCACTTTGAATGAACTCCGGTTGCGACGCTCCTTTTATCATCCTGTTAGTTGTTCATCAAATGCCTTGGCAAAATATCTTAGCATAAATTTACTAAAAAATTTAGTTTCTCAAAAAAAAGCCTGAACTTTAGAAAAATATTTTTTATGGATGGGGAATATTTTTCTGGTGCAGCCTATCGTGGCTCCAAACAATTTTCGCAACAGGACGTGCGAACAGCCAATGCAACCGGCTTTGGTGCCGCTGCTGATGATTATGCCGAACGTGGCATTGACCTCAATGAACAACTCATCAGGAACAAACCGGCTACATTTTTCTTTCTCATGAAGGGGGATGCAATGACCGGTGCAGGAATCTTTGATGGTGATGTACTGATCGTTGATCGTTCCTTAAAACTGGCAGATGGAAAAGTGATCGTTGCCATATTAAATGGCGAATTATTGATACGACGATACCACAAAAATTTCTCCTCTGCATTTCTGATTGCGGAGAATGAGAGATTCAAATCCATCAATCTTGCCGAGTTCAACGATTTTTCGTTGTGGGGTGTAGTAGTGTACTCAATTCATCAATTATGAAGGCCATTGTCGATTGTAATAGTTTCTATTGTTCATGCGAAAGGGTTTTCAGACCCGATCTCACAACCAGGCCGGTTGTTGTGCTCAGCAATAATGATGGCTGTATTGTTTCAAGAACTGATGAGGCCAAAAAATTAGGAGTGGGCATGGCGGCTCCTTACTATCAAAATAAAGATGTGATCGAAAAAAATGACGTGGCTGTTTTTTCAAGCAATTATAATCTATATGGTGACCTGAGCGCACGGGTGATGGATACGTTACGGGAATTGGCAGGTGCCGGTAACGTGGGAGTGTATTCTGTTGATGAGGCATTTCTCGATCTTTCTACAGTACCGAATGAGCAACTATACAAAGTGGCAAAAGAAATTAAAGAAACCGTGGAGGAATGGACCGGTATAAAAGTTTCCATTGGTGTGGCTCCCACTAAAGTGCTCGCAAAAGTTGCAAACAGGTTGTCGAAAAAAGATAAACAGCAATCCAATTGTATAATGGTACTTGATACGGAGGAAAAAATTCTCAAGGCACTAAAACAAACTGCTGTCGAAGATATCTGGGGTGTGGGTTACAGGTCGTCGACAAAACTTAAACAGCTATGGAGTATCTATGATGGATTGCAATTAAGAAATATGACTGAAGAATGGGCGAAAACAACTTTGGGAGGGGTCGTGGGGGTAAGGTTGATAAAAGAATTAAAAGGCGAACAAACGATCGAAATGAAAGATCCGTTAGAGCAAAAGAAAATGATCGCTACCACGAGAATGTTTGGCAAACCTGTCCATGAATTAAGCGATCTGAAAGAGGCCGTTGCAACGTATACATCAAGAGCAGCGGAAAAATTGCGCAGGCAATCCTGTGCCGCAAAATTCATTGATGTATTTGTTGTTACCAATGATTATGAAGGAAATCAATACGAGTATCATCCAAAAACAAAACATAACCATGTGAAGCTTTTACAGCCCACCTCACACACAAATGAATTAATTAAAAATGCTGTGCCGCTGGTGGAAAAATTATATACTCGCGGGTCTAAGTATCTGAAAGCAGGAGTTATGCTGGGTGGTTTAGTTCCCGATGAATCCATCCAGGGAAATATTTTTAAAACTGACACTGCCAACCACCAGCGAATATTGATGCAGGCACTGGACAATCTCAATTTCAGCATGAGAGACGATGTGGTGAAATACGTTGCCAGTGGTTTGAAACGCAATTGGAAAATGCGCCAGGAAATGCGGAGTGGCAGGTATACCACACGATGGGACGAACTTTTTGCTATTCATTAATTGACCACTCCGGGTTGGTCATTTCCGTCAATGAATTTGGGCTTTTGCAGATCCAGTCCACAAACCTTATTTAATTTATCAACCAGGTAAACTGTCAGCTCCGGTGATTTTGCTTCATCGTGCATGTGCATGAAAAAATAAATTTCTTTCATTCCGTTATCCAGCCAATACTTTATGCGATCGACCCAATTATCAATTCTTGGGTAATCCGTTTTGTGTAAGCTGTTGCCAACATAACGTATAAAAGTTTTGGGAATGGTAATATACATGTGAGCACAATCCCGACGGCCGGCAGTATCGGTTATAACCGCCCCGGTATTCATTTCTTTTAATGCTGAAAATAATTCCTCCCGGATATTTTCCTTACCAAACCAGTCCGGGTGACGAACCTCAAGAAAAAATTGAAGGTCTGTTGGCAGGGATCTTAAAAAGTTAAACAGCTCGTCTTTTCTTTTGGGGGAAAATGTATCACTCACCTGCACGAAAATGGGGCCCAGGTGTTTTTCGAAGGCAACGATCCCTCTCAAATATTCATTCAGTATAAAATCTTTTCCTTTCAGGCTTCCCCGGTGAGTAACTCCCTGGAACATCTTTGGACAAAACAAAAAATCCTTTCCATTTGCTTTCGCCGCCCATTTCTGAATGCCCGTTGGCCCGTAGATCTTGTAATGGGTTGCATTCAGCTCAATACTATTATAGTGATGAACATACTGATCTAAAAAATCTTTTTCTTTTGTTTTCGGAGGATATATTTTACCCAACCATTCCACTCGTCCCCATTTGGCACAACCGACATACACCTTAGGGTTCTCCACAGGTTTTCCTTCCAGGATTTGTTTATTGAATAAAGGGTCTGTTGGTAATTTGAAATCAATTTTATCCAATTCATCTTCCAATACTCGCCCAAATTCCATGACGTGATTTTATTTATCAAATCTACTTGTTTGGAAGTATTTTGCAATTCATCTGTTGCAACTACCTTAGACCAATCATGCAAAGTCAGAAATTGTTATTTGGTGTTGATCATTTTCTTCAACGCGCTGATAAATTCAGCCATCTGCATTTTGCACTAATAACAAATGATGCCGCAACAACTTCAGAGGGAACATTAAGCAGGATAGCCCTGCTGAGAAAAGGAATTAAACTGACTAAATTATTTTCTCCCGAACACGGATTAACTGCACAGGGTGAGGACGGCGTTTTCCAAACAAACATTACAGACATCGCGACCGGCCTTCCTGTTATCAGTTTGTATGGTGACCGGTTAAAGCCGTCAGGAAAAGATCTTGCTAACGTTGATGCAGTATTGTTTGACATTCCGGATGTCGGTTGTCGCTTTTATACGTACCTGTGGACGATGACTTACATGATGGAAGCCTGCGCAGAATTTAATAAGCCATTGTTTGTTCTTGACAGACCGAATCCGGCAAGTGGCGATCTTAATTTAATAGAGGGCCCAATGCTTGATGAAGCAAATTGTTCTTCTTTTATCGGCCGATGGTCCATCCCGGTTCGTCACAGTTGCTCGCTGGGAGAACTTGCCAGTTATTTCGCTGCAACCCGCTTAAAAGGTCTTGATCTGCAAATTAGTAAAGTGCAAAACTGGAGCCGGGAACAGTCAGCAGGAAACGCTAAATGGTTTTTTGTTCCTCCTTCGCCGGCTATACCTGATGCAGATACCGCATTACTTTATCCAGGCATAGGTTTGCTGGAAGGTATCAACATAAATGAAGGAAGAGGGACTGATGATCCATTTAAAATTCTTGGAGCTCCATGGATCAATGCAGATCAAATACATGAAGCGTTTGAGAATTTAGATTTACCAGGTGTCATGGCTAATCGTTATTCTTATGAACCAGGGTTCGGCATATATTGTAATAAAAAATGCCACGGTCTTCAATTAAAGATCGCAGATATATCTTCTTTTCGTCCTGTAAGAACGGGATTAGCATTAATAAACCTCATTGCATCTTTATATCCTGAGTACTGCAAGGAGAGATCGTACAAAACAAGAGCAAATCCAACCGGTGAAAGACATCTCGATAAACTGACCGGCATTTATCATTCATTTGAACAGATAAAGAATAAGAAGCTGACTCGTTTCCACCAGGATGCACCAGGATGGAAAGAAATCATTCGTCCTTATTTACTTTACTAATAATGCTCCTGTATTGTAACGGCATATTCTTTGCTTTTTTTAACATATGGAAAAAAGATCTTTAGGAATAATACTCTCTGTTTTAGGCATTGTCGGGTTGATCGTTGCCGCTGTTAATTTTATAAATGGAGGAAGTGGCGGTCATCACGTCAGGGAGATCCTTGCCTACGGTATCCTGGGTGTTCTGTTCTTTACCGCGGGCGTGAGCCTTATCCGCACTACAAAAGACAGACCTTCTTAGTTTCTGGTTACTAAGCAGCAACCAGCTATCGAAAAACTGCAAACAACAGTAACCAGCAACCAGGATCTTTTCCCGGTCGATAGCTATCGGATTAAAATATTTCCTTTGCTGATGCGTCTCCCTTCTAAAATGGCAGACGATGACGATCTCAATGGCTGATCAGCGGAGACAAAATATCATCCAGGCAGTGCGGGACTATGGCAAGCGGTTATTTTATTTCATTCGCGGCCGCGTGAATACAGACGAAGATGCAGAGGATATACTACAGGATGTTTGGTATCAATTCAGTAATGTGCTGGAAACAGAGCCAATAGAGCAAACAAGTGCATGGCTTTTCCGTGTAGCCCGTAATCGTATCATTGATAAATACCGCAAACGCAGAACCGGATCATTGGAGCAGGAAATGTTTGCAGAAGGCGACGATGGTGAATTTAATCTCAGAGAAATTTTACTGGCCGGAGATTCGACGCCCGAAACAGAGCACCTGAGAAACCTTTTCTGGCAACAATTATTTGCAGCTTTGGATGAATTACCCGCAGAACAACGCGAAGTATTTGTATGGAACGAGTTGGAAGATATTCCGTTTCAAAAAATTGCCGAAAGAACAGGTGAAAAAGTAAATACATTGATCAGCCGCAAACGATACGCCGTGCTGCACCTGAGGAAACGTTTACAGCAATTATATAGAGATATTATCGAACAATAAAAATATTAATTATGAAAGCAGCATTTTGGGCAAGACGAATTGTAATGTTTATCCTGATCGGTGCCATTGCTATTGTAGTCTTTGGCGGGATCGTAATGTTATTATGGAATAACATACTTGCCCAGGTAACAAATGTTCATACCATCACATTTTTGCAGGCGTTGGGTATTTTGGTTTTGAGTAAAATTTTGTTTGGTGGTTTTCGCGGAGCCTGGGGAGGCAAACGTTATTACTGGAAACAAAGAATGATGAGCAAATGGAATAACATGACCCCCGAGGAAAGAGAAAAATTCAAACAAGAATGGCAAAAGCGCTGCGGTGGTTGGGGACACAGGAGCTGGTCAGAAAGAACCACTACAGCAGAATCGAGCCCCGGATCAGAAAGAGAAAATATAGCTTCAAAAATTTAAGAGGCCCTGGTATGGAAATTTTGGTCTTCAAAACTAATCTTCAGTACAAAAAAAATATAAAGCAAGTGACGCCGCATTTAAACGAACTAAAGGGCATCATAAAATGGAATATCGATTTTCATGACAAAGACAAGATCCTTCGCATTGTTAGTGATGATCTTTCACCCCGGTTAATAGAAAATACATTAAAGAATGCTGGATACGCCTGCGAAGAACTACCCGATTGATATCACTGATATTTTCTCTCCAGCTCAAAAATAATTTTCCGATCATCATCATTGATCGTCATTGTCGAATCAGTTTGGATAAAATGTAATTTGAAGGATTGAATAGCCGCTTCCGGTTTTATGATATCATAGCCAATGATCCGCAAGGCCTGCATGGCATCAAAGTTCGCAGGCACCTGGACACCGGTAGTGTCATACCAAAATCCAAAACCATTCTCCGCAAGTTTTCGCCATGGAAAATACCTGTTAGGATCAACTTTGCGACCGGGGGCAATATCTGCATGTCCAACAAAATTAGCCGTAGGAATATTATACGCTCTTTTTAAACGATCGAGCAATTGTAACAAGCTATTTATCTGTGGCTCTGTGAAGGGCTCAAAGCCATTATTGTCAATTTCAATTCCAATGCTTAGCGAATTAACATCAGTAGCATTTCCCCATTTGCTAACTCCTGCCTGCCAGGCACGCAAATAATCGTTCAACATGTGATGGACAGTTCCATCTTTACAAATTACATAATGTGCACTTACCTGGCTTTTAACAGTTGTGAAGGTCGTCAATGTTTGTTCGCAACTGTTTTGTGCGGTGTGATGAAGAATGACAAAATTTGGCTTGCGAAGGTTGAAATTCGTGGTACCGACAAAGTAAGGAGAATTTGTTACTGAGTCTTTGAGAGGCTATGCAGCCAACTCTTTTGCGTAGTCTCTCGTTTGTTTCTTATAACTTTTGTTGGAGGTCTTGTAAGGGTTGGTGGAGCAACTGCTGACGATAACTAATATTATAAAAATTAAGACTTGCTTCATCTTCTTTACTTATTGTAAAGTAAAGAAGAATTTAGCCAAATAAATTCCTGGCCATTTTAAGATTTTCGCGATAATTTTAGCTTGTATTATCAATATTTAATCAGTTGACATGAGTAAAATTCTCCTCCTGGTTCGCCATGCAAAAAGCAGTTGGGATGATCCTTCGTTAAACGATTTTGAAAGACCCTTGAATGAAAGGGGCAAAAAAGATGCACCGGAAATGGCGAAAAAATTGAACAGCAAAAAGATCAACATAGACGCTTTTGTTTCAAGCCCTGCAAAAAGGGCAAGGCAAACCTGTAAGTATTTTGCAAAAGAATTTGATCTTAAAAAAAAGAATGTTGTTCGTGAACCGAAGCTTTATGAGGCAGGTGAAGAAAGTTTTTATGAAGTGATCGAGGGTTTCAGAAACAAATGGGACAGTGTAGCTATATTTTCACATAATCCCGGGATTACTTCTTTCGCCAACTCGCTCACAGAGAATCGTGTTGATGATATGCCTACATGTAGTGTGTTTGCAGTAAAGGTCAGTGCGGATAAATGGAAGGAGTTTAGAACTGCAAAAAAAGAGTTTTTGTTTTTTGATTATCCGAAGATCGAAATACCTCATTGAGTTTTTAATCTAAAAAGAATATCTGCCCCGCTATCCCCTTCAAACTGCAATGAATTGCCTGACCGGCTTATTAATCTCCATGATTCATTTAACATGCTGATCTCGGCATTGGTTGTATTGAATTGAAGAATGACCCATTCGTTATTGGCTGCATCGACCTTCTCACTCCATGTACCTGGAATAGTTTCTCCGTTTTTTTGATAACCCACGGCACCTGTACTGCTGAATAACAATCTTGAACTACTAAATTCGCCCGTCATGTCCTGGTTATTATAATAGTAGTCAACCGTCCATATATTTTTTACCAGAACTTCCCCAGTAGATGAAAGCAAATCTGTTTTATCAGAACTGCATCGGGTGAAAACTAAACTGAACAGCGATAAAACGGCTGTAAAAAAAGGTCTTGGTTTTTTCATAAAAAAGGATTTTTTATACGCCTGCTACAACTTCTGGAACGACTTACCTCTGCTAAAAACGTAGAAAAAAAGGCTTTAGTATCAACAGTTCTCACTTATAACAGTTCAAATTAGTAATGGCTCTGACCTTATTAATAATTTTTCATTGTTCAGTTGATTGAAATCCTGTTTCAGTAAAAAGCTCCGCTAAAGATTGCATCAAATAATGCAGTTTAACTGTCAGCAAAGTGAAATACCTGCTTTGAGAAATTCTATTATTAACCTAAAAATTAACCACATGCGTATACTCTTTCTCCTACTATGCATGCTTTGCCTGAGAATTTGCCTGCTTGCTCAAACCAAACAGATAACCGGCAAGGTTACTGATGAAAATGGAGTTCCATTGAACTCAATTTCCGTTGGTGTAAAAAATACCAGGACCATTACAATCACAAAAATTGACGGAAGTTTTTCAATTAATGCCCCGGAAAATGGGACACTTGTGTTTACCGGCGTCGGTTATCTTGCAAAAGAAATAAGTGTTGCCGGCCAATCCAGCATTTCGATAACTCTTGCCATTGATGCTGTCGCTATGCACGAAGTAGTCGTGACAGGTACCGGTGTAGCTACTGAAAAGAAAAAACTTTCCATTGATGTTGCCAGCGTCAATAGTAGAGATTTTTCGAAGAGTGCTATTCTTTCTGTTGACCAGGCCCTGGTCGGAAAGATCTCAGGTGCACAAATTCAAACTCCATCAGGAGAGCCTGGTCAAAAAGCAAACATCATCTTACGGGGTGTAAATTCCCTGGGTTCAACCACTCCAATCATCCTGGTAGATGGGGTACAGGTTACTGACATCAATGGACTGGATATTGCCACTGTAGATAGGGTGGAAGTGGCCAAAGGTCCTGCTGCCGGCATGTTGTATGGTGCACAGGGTGCAAATGGAGTGATACAAATCTTTACCAAAAAAGGAAGTAAGAACAGGCGGCCGTCTGTTTCGCTCAGTTCGAAGGTAAGCTTTGACCAGGCAATCATAGGAAATGATCTTGTTGCCAAAAAACATCATTATCAAACCGATGCCCAGGGAAATATTCTTGATAAGAACGGAAACATTCTGCAACCAGACGCAAATGGCCAGTGGCCGGACCCCGCAGAAGAAGATTTCAATACAAACTTCGATCTCACCAATGATAAAACTTATCCGGCCAGCCTTCCTTTGTACGATCACTTAGACCAGGCGTACACGAAGGCTGTTTCATTCAACAATTCAGTGAATATCGCCGGAGGAGGAGAAAAATCAGATTATACATTTACATTTTCACGCCTTGA
>Ga0163161_10002909_pt1 | contig 12117 bp, 11 predicted proteins | sample S45metaG_FD_129847 | JGI IMG/M metagenome (GOLD analysis project Ga0163161, IMG submission 129847) | Switchgrass rhizosphere microbial communities from Kellogg Biological Station, Michigan, USA - S4-5 metaG | ecosystem: Host-associated > Plants > Roots > Rhizosphere > Soil | place: USA... | reverse complement strand
TTAATACTTTAGCTTAAATTAAAAGAATAGATATCTAATGAAGATCTGGCAGAAAAATATTGAAGTAAATAAGGATATTGAAAGTTTCACCGTAGGTAAAGACAGGGAGCTGGATCTTGAAATGGCAGCTTTTGATGTTCTGGGCTCGCTGGCACATGTGGAGATGCTTGAAAGTATAGGCCTGCTTACAGCGCCGGAGCTTGCAGAGATACAGGTGGCACTGAAAAAGATCTATGCAGAAATTGAAGCCGGAGAATTTAAAATTGAAGATACCGTAGAGGATGTACATTCACAGGTAGAATGGCTGCTTACCCAGCGCATCGGCGAAGCCGGTAAAAAGATCCACAGCGGCCGCTCACGTAATGACCAGGTACTGGTAGACCTGAAATTGTTTTTCAGGGACAGGATCGAAGAGATGGTGGGCAATACCGTAACGCTGTTTCAGCAGCTGATTATACTGAGCAATACCCATAAAGATAAACTGGTGCCGGGATATACGCACCTTCAGATTGCAATGCCTTCATCTTTCGGGCTTTGGTTTGGTGCCTACGCTGAAAGCCTTGTTGACGATATGGAAGTGATGCTGGCTGCCTGGAAAATCTGTAATAAAAACCCGCTGGGATCTGCCGCAGGGTACGGATCATCCTTTCCGCTGAACAGAACGATGACCACTGAACTGCTGGGCTTTGAAAACCTCAACTATAATGTGGTTTATGCACAGATGGGCAGGGGTAAAACGGAACGCATACTTGCCCAGGCGATGTCTTCTGTTGCGGCTACCCTGGCAAAGATGGCCATGGATGTGACCTTGTTTATCAACCAGAACTTTGGCTTTATCAAATTCCCTGATGAACTGACTACAGGATCGAGCATTATGCCGCATAAGAAAAACCCGGATGTGTTTGAGCTGATCCGCTCACGATGCAATAAAATCCAGGCTTTGCCCAATGAGATTGCCATGATGACTACCAACCTGCCTTCAGGCTATCACCGTGACCTGCAGCTGCTGAAAGAAAACCTGTTCCCTTCAATGGTTTCGCTGAATGAGTGCCTGGAGATGACCACTTATATGCTGCAGCACATTGATATTAAGAATGATATTCTGAAAGATAAAAAATATGATTACCTGTTTAGTGTGGAGGTAGTGAACGAGCTTGCGCTTAAGGGTATTCCTTTCAGGGAGGCCTATAAGATTGTGGGCGAGTCTATTGAAACCGGTACATTTGTACCCGGGGTTGAGGTGCACCATACGCATGAAGGCAGCATAGGAAACCTTTGCAATCCTGAAATTGAACTGATGATGGAAGCTATCCTGGACCAGTTTAATTTTGAAAAAACAAAAACAGCCATCCAGCAATTGCTGGCTTAATTCTAACCATTAATAAAAAAATAAAATGAGCGTATCGGTATTAGCAAAGTCACTTATTGGCTCTGAGATCATAAAAATTGGTCAGGAAGTTAATGAACTGAAGAGCAAAGGTGCTAAAATTGCGAATCTTACTATTGGAGACTTTGATCCCTCAATTTTTCCTATTCCGTCAGAGTTAAAGGACGAAATTGTGAATGCTTATGACGAGCACCACACCAATTATCCTCCTGCTGATGGTGTGCTTTCCTTAAGAAAAACTGTTGCCGGACTTTTAAAAGACCGCTATGAACTGGATTTCAGTACCGATGAGATCCTTGTTTCAGGTGGTTCACGTCCGCTGATCTATGCTACTTACCTTGCATTGGTTGATCCGGGAGATAAAGTAATTTATCCGGCACCATCATGGAACAATAACCACTACTGCCATCTTTCTTCTGCAGAAGGCATCGCGGTAGAAACTACTGCAGAGACTAATTTTATGCCTACGGCTGAACTGCTCAGGCCATATGTTAAGGGTGCGACCCTGCTGGCATTATGCTCGCCGCTGAACCCTACAGGAACGATGTTCAGCAAAGAACAGCTGGAAGAAATCTGTGACCTGGTGATCGAAGAGAATAAATCGAGGGCAGCAGGAGAAAAACCATTATACATCATGTATGATCAGATCTATTCACTGCTTACATTCGGAAAAGAGCATATCAATCCGGTAAGCTTACGTCCCGAACTGAGAGATTATGTCATTTACATCGATGGGATTTCCAAATGCCTTGCGGCAACCGGGGTACGTGTAGGATGGGGCTTCGGACCAGCAGAGGTAGTTTCTAAAATGAAAGCTTTGCTTACACATATCGGTGCCTGGGCGCCTAAAGCAGAACAGGTAGCTGTAGCAAAATATTTTGCTGATAAAGATCTGGTTGACCAGTTTATGGCTTCTTTTAAAGAACAGATCCAGGAAAGCCTGAATGCTTTATACGTTGGCTTCCAGCAGCTAAAAAGCGAAGGCTTTGCGGTAGATGCGATTGTTCCTATGGGAGCGATCTACCTGACCCTGAAAATCGATTATATTGGTAAAACCACTGAAGCAGGTGTGGTCTTGAAAGACAGTACAGATGTAAATTCTTACCTGATCAATGAAGCACTGGCGGCATTTGTGCCGTTTTCATGTTTCGGAACAGACGAGACCAAAAGCTGGTTCCGCGCATCAGTTGGCGGATGTTCCCTGACGGATATCAATGAGATGATCCCGAGGATTAAAACTGCACTGAGCAAATTGAAATAACTGCTCATAAAAAAGGGCTGTCCAATTTGGGCAGCCCTTTTTTTATTTAAATTCTGATGTCTTGTGAAATTCGATATCGGGATAATCCCTCTTGGTCATATTGATCATAAAGTCGTTATCCGCTAAAAACACCGGATTACCGTCTTTGTCCTGGCCGATATGCATCTGCTTGCGCTTCACAAACTCTTCCAGCTTCTTTTTATCAGTTGAAGATACCCAGTTTGAACGGGTATAGCTCAGCATGCGGAAATGGGCTTTTGCACCATACTCATGTTCCAGCCTGAAGGCGATCACTTCAAATTGGAGGTCACCTACAGCACCAATGATCTTTCTGTTACCAGGCTGCTGGATGAACAACTGGGCAACCCCTTCTTCTGTGAGCTGCTGTATGCCCTTCTCCAGCTGTTTTGTGCGAAGCGGATCTCTGTTCTCTACTTCTTTAAATATTTCGGGAGAGAAGCTCGGAATGCCCTTAAACTGAAGTTTCTCTCCTTCAGTCAGCGTGTCGCCGATTTTAAAGTTCCCGCTGTCATATAAGCCAACCACGTCGCCTGGCCAGGCTTCTTCTACTATACTCTTTTCATTGGCCATGAAGTCCATCGGGTTGGAGAACTTCAGTTTTTTATCCTGGCGGGTATGGTAGTAAAATTTATTCCTTTCAAACTTACCTGAGCATATTCTCAGGAAAGCAATACGGTCGCGGTGTTTAGGGTCAAGATTGGCATGGATTTTAAATACAAATCCAGAGAAATTCTTCTCTTCTACCAGTACTTCTCTTTCTTCAGCTTCCCTGCTTCTCGGGCTTGGAGCGATATTGATAAAAGTATCCAGTAATTCTTTGATCCCAAAGTTATTGATCGCGCTTCCGAAAAATACCGGGGCCAGTAAACCTTCAGTGTACATGCTTGCATCCAATGTACCGTATACGCCTTCTACAAGTTCAAGGTCACCCTTTAATCCTGAAAGTTCTGCCGGTTTAAGGAAGTTGTTCAGGTTTTCATCATTCAGGTCGCTTACCTCAATTACCGGATCGGCGATCTTTGTTTTATCGGGTTCGAAAAGGTTCAGGTGTTTGTTATAGATGCTGTAAACTCCTTTAAAGGTATGGCCCTGACCAATAGGCCATGAAAGAGGGCAGAGGCTGATGCTCAGTTTACTTTCTATTTCATCCAGCAGGTCAAATGCGTCTTTACCTTCACGGTCCATCTTGTTGACGAAGATAATTACCGGTGTATTACGCATCCGGCAAACAGCCATGAGCTTTTCCGTTTGTTCCTCGACACCTTTTACACAGTCTACCACCAGGATTACGCTGTCAACAGCGGATAATGTCCTGTAGGTATCTTCTGCGAAATCCTTGTGACCTGGAGTATCGAGGATATTGATTCTTTTGTCCTTGTATTCAAAACCCATGACAGAGGTAGCAACGGATATACCACGTTGTTTCTCAATCTCCATAAAATCTGAAGTACTGCTTTGATTGGCTTTGTTACGTTTTACTGCGCCTGCCGTATTTATCGCTCCGCCAAATAACAGAAACTTTTCCGTTAAGGTTGTTTTACCAGCATCGGGGTGACTAATAATGGCGAATGTTTTTCTTTTTTCTATTTCGGGGTGGATCATAAAGGATTAAGCATATTGCTTGATAAAGGCTGCAAAGATAATTATAATATATAAAATAAAAACCGGCCATTACGACCGGTTCTTATTATCCTTTTAATTGCCTCTTCCACCACGCCCGCCTGCAGGTCTAGTTTGCTGTTGCTGCTGTTGCTGTTGCTGTTGCTGCTGCTGGCGTTGTTGATCCTGTTGAGCACGCTGTTGTTGTTCTTGCTGGGCGCGCTGCTGGCGTTGTTGATCCTGTTGTGCACGTTGCTGTTGTTCTTGCTGCGCACGTTGCTGTTGTTGTTGCTGACGCTGCTGATCCATCTGCTGGCGCTGATTGTCACGTTGCTGCTGTTGTTGCTGGCGTTGCTGATCCTGCTGTGCACGCTGGCTATCGCGTTGCTGTTGCATTTGTTGCTGGCGTTGCTGATCCTGCTGGGCACGTTGCTGACCATCACGTTGCATCTGCTGCTGCTGGCGTTGCTGTTGTTGCATTTGGCGCTGCATATCTTGCTGCGCACGCAGTCCATCATTCTGATCTGCCTGCTGCGGCCTGTCTATGCCTTCGCCCCGGTTAAACCGTGGACGTTGCCCCTGGTCATTTCCCCTTCTCGGTGTATATCCCTCAGGTCTTCCTGCTGCCGGATTAGGTGTGCCTGCCGGATTGCCATTTGCTGGCTGAGCAGAATTGTTATTGCTTCCCCTTCCGCCGTTGGTTGATGAAGGCTGGGCGTTCTGACCGTTTGCAGGATTATCCCCTCTGCCAGGACGGTTGTTGCCCCTTCCCCAGTTGTTTCCTCCAGGCTGGCCATTTTGTCCGTTCGATGGGGTGTAACCTCTGCCCGGCTGTCCTGAGGCCGGCGTATTTCCGCCTCTTCCAGGTTGTCCGGGACGGTTATATCCGGTATTATTGGGCCTTCCCGAATTGCCGGGAGTCAGATTATTGCCACCCCTGCCGCCTGTTACCCTTGGGCGGTAGATATTGATATTATTATTGGAGAAACTGTATCTGCCGGGCCTGCTGGCCGTATTGACACGGTATACTGTTACATCTCTTCTGGTTACTCTCCTGATATCATCTATCCTTGGGCCGGTGTAAAAAGGACGTCCTCCACCTCTGTAAGTGTAATTGATAAAGGCAGTACGGTTATAAAAGTCCTGGCCTCTGTTATAGTAAACCGGATAGTTATTGCTGTAAATATTGATCTGCGGTATAAATGCCCACCAGCTTAAAGGAGCATCATAACCTCCATAATCACTGATGTTATCATACTCAGGACCCAGGGGAGCCCATCCGTAATAACCATCACCACTTCTCCAGCTTACCCATGCCGGTCCCCACTCAGTATCCGGAATCCAGATCCATTGATCGTAACGGTTGGTCACCCATCTTCCATAATGGAAAGGTGCCCAGCCCCATTCGTAATCCGATACCCAGGTGTTACCATATTCTGTCATTGTCCAGTGTCCGTCTGTATAGTAAGGCCTGAAATTGCGCTCAACATTCGGCTGCCACACATAACCGTATTCCGGGTCCTGTGTCCATCTGCCATAAGGTGCAAGCTCCTCATAAAAAGTCTCCAGTGAGATGTCGTCCTCATCCTGAGCCATTGCGTTTTGTGTGAGACCGGTGACCAGGAGCATTAGCCCGAGAATAACCGCCGGCAATTTGATGATGTTTTTCATTTGTGTGTGAATTAATATACCTAACCTAACCTTATATCACTATGAGTATAAACTTTTGTAATAGTTTAATCAGCGTAAGAATATATGCAATGAAAATTCTTAAATCCCCTAATTAAGTTATCCATTCTGTTGAGAATGCAGTGTTTATATTTGTTTAAATCAATTTTTAGGGCTTAAAAAATTATAATTGGATGACAAGCAGCTGTGACCTTCAATTCTTTATTATTCATTAATTACCGCTTATTTTCTCTTTCCAGGTTTTAATTCTTTTCTTTTGCAGGAATAGCCCGATTAATGGCAGGTATCACATAAACAATACCAAAAAAATTAAAACTTTAAAACATCATAAACTTATACATTTAGCGGACATTCAATAAGATCCCTTATAAGGTTATAAGATTTTATATTAACAATTAAAATAATGAAAAAAGGCGTATTATATCTTATTCCTGTCCCTCTGGCAGAGAATGCCTCTGCAAAATCTTTCACTCCATACCTGATTGATACGATCAATGCCATCGATACTTATATTGTAGAAAATGAGAAAACTGCCCGTAAATTTTTAAAAGAAGCGGGTCTCAAAATTCCACAAAGTGCCCTAACTATCCACGATTATGGTAAACATAAACGTAACGACTCTATGGTTCCTTACTTTAAAGAACTGATGACCGGAAAGGATGTAGGACTGATGAGCGAAGCAGGTTGTCCCGGAGTAGCAGATCCGGGTGCAGATGTTGTTTCAGAGGCACACAAAAGGGGAATCCAGGTGGTTCCACTGGTAGGCCCTAATTCATTGCTGCTGGCACTGATGGCTTCAGGCTTTAACGGACAGAGTTTTGTTTTCCATGGATACCTGCCTATTGACAAGGTAGAGAGGGTTAAACGGATCAAAGAACTTGAAAAAGCTGCCACAACTCACAAACAAACCCAGATGTTTATAGAAACGCCTTTCCGTAACAATCACCTGTTTGATGATATCATAAAAAATACTGCTGCACAGACACAACTTTGTGTAGCCTGTAATATCACAGGAGAGGATGAATACATCAGAACACAGTCTATTGGACAATGGCGTCAGGAAAAAATCGATTTGCATAAGAAACCTACGATTTTCCTGATCTACCGTTAGGTACTACAGGGCCGATCAGGCTGTTCCGGGCTCAAGGGGTTTAACGGTACATATTTTTGCTGTCCATAAAAGCAATGACATTTTCCGGGACTAAAAACTGGATGTTTTTATGGTCTTTTAATGCATTCCGGATAAAGGTAGAGGAGATTTCCATCTGGGGAGTCTCCGTAAACGTGATCGAAGGATGGCCTTCCCATTCAGAAGAATCAGCATCTGGCCTTGGATAAACATAGATGCTGTAGTTTTTCAGCAGCACCTCATAATTTTTCCATTTTTTCAGGGATACCAGATTATCTGCCCCCATGATCAGTACAAACTCCTTTGCAGGATACTTTTCATGGAGGTAAGTTAAGGTATCAATCGTATAGGAGGGCTGCGGAAGCGTAAATTCTATATCGCTTACTTTGATATTTTCGGCAGGCTCGGCAGCTATGCGGGCCATCTCCAGCCTGTCATACATGTTTCCCAATCCCTTTTTATTCTTTAAAGGATTATGCGGGGATACTACCAGCCAGACTTCATCCAGGCCGGTATAATTTGCCATATAACTGGCGATGATCATATGGCCCACATGTATGGGGTTGAAGGAACCAAAAAATAATCCTGTTTTTGCCATCCTTAAGAAAGAGGGGGTTTATTTATTGATAAAATCGGATACCAGCTGTTCAGCTTCCTCACAAGCCGTATCCAGGTCAAAGTTTTTAAGCACTACATCAAATTTATCTGCATATTTTAACTCTTTTTCTGCTTTGATAAATCTTTCCTGAAGCTTTTCGGCACTATCCGTTCCGCGACCGCTCAAACGTTCTTTCAGCACTTCCAGCGAAGGTGGCTGTACAAAGATAGCCAGGGCATCATCTTCATACTTACGCTTCAGGCGTAATCCGCCTTCAACATCAATATCAAAGATGACATGTTTTCCTTCATTCCATATTCTTTCAATTTCCGAGCGCAGGGTGCCGTAAAAGGTACCATTGTAAACCTCTTCAAATTCTACAAATTCCTGGTGGGCAACTTTGTGTAAAAAAGACTCCTTGGAAATAAAATAATAATCTTTTTCATGCTGTTCATCTCCGCGCGATTCCCTGGTAGTGGCTGAGATGGAAAAGCTTAATGCCGGAAATTTTTGCAGTAAGTGTTTAACTATGGTAGTTTTACCTGCTCCGGATGGGGCAGAAAATATGATGAGCTTGCCTTGTATCATTGATGCGGTCTAAATTACGTTTAACAACTGTTCTTTAATCTTTTCTAATTCTTCCTTCATTCCCACAACCAGTTGCTGAATTTGCGCGTCATTGGCTTTTGCGCCCATTGTATTGATTTCCCTGCCGATCTCCTGTGAAATAAAGCCCAGTTTTTTACCGTTTGCATCTTTACTTTTCAGTGTTTCTGTGAAATAATCACAATGACTTTTTAAACGGATCTTTTCTTCAGTAATATCCAGTTTATCGATATAATAAATCAGTTCCTGCTCCAGACGGTTCTGATCAACAGTCAGTTTCGCGGCATTTTCTTCAAGAAACTGGTTCAGTCTTGCCCGGATCTGCGGAATTCTCAGGGGCGCAAGAACTTCGATCTGTGCAAAAAAATCGAGGATATTTTTAATACGCAGCTCCAGGTCCTGCTTCAGCACGGCACCTTCAGTTTCCCTGAACTGGTTAAAATTCTTTAATGCGGCATTGAATGTACTTTGCAGGATGTCCCACTCACCTTCATTTACCACCTCTTCTGTGTAAGAGATGACGTCTGGAAAGCTTAATACTGCCTGTAAAAGGTTATTTGAATTGGCTCCTAAATCAACATTTATAGCGGCTAACTGTTTGTAGTATTTGCTGAGCAATGCAGCATTGATAGTTGCGCCTTTCAGATTTTCTTCGCTGCGTTCAATCGTGATAGAAACATTCACTTTTCCGCGTTCAATCTCTTTACTGCAGATGTTCCTTAACAGCAGCTCTTTATCAGCATAAGCCCTTGGAAGTTTCAAATTGAGTTCAAGAAACTTGCTGTTTAAAGACTTAATCTCTACGGCAAACTTTGTATTTTCCTGATCTGCAGAGGCCAGGCCATAGCCTGTCATTGATTTTATCATGTGCAAAGATATAATTTATTGTTAAATTGGTTAGGGTGTAAAATATTTAATGTGCCAAATGCCTTCAAAGTATCATTTGATGGTATTCGATACGTTAGATTGATAAACAATAGTTAAATTTACATCAAATACACCACAGATAAATGATTCGCACGGCTATAAAAAGTTTATTGATATCTACACTTTTACTTGCTTCAGCAACTGTTGTTTTTGCGCAGGATGACTTTCAGCTCAATGGGGTAATCATGGTTAAAGGCTCTACAACCCGTGTTGCACTGGCAGAAATTACCAACAAAAGGACTAAGTATACTGTGGGAAGCAATGATCTGGGCATCTTTCAGATCAGGGCGTTAGTAGGGGATACCTTACTGGTGATCAAGCGCAGTTTTTCTGATGTGGAGCAGGTCGTATTGTCTGACAGGGACATGATCATTTACGTGGACATGGGCAATACGCTGAACCAGGTAAATATCCGCGGGCAGTCTAAAAAACAGGAGCTGGATCAGCTGAAGCAGGATTACAGGGATAAGGGATCATTTTATGAGGGCAAGCCGCCGCTGCTGTCATACATTTTTGCGCCACTCACGGCTTTATATGAACTTTTTGGAAGTACACCTAAAAAGGCAAGAAGATTTAATAAATTCTATCATAATGAATTGCAGCAAACTACTATAGACGGCTTTTTCAATGAATCATTGATTCAGGCAAATACGCAGCTGGAGGGTAAGGAACTGGAAAACTTTATGCTGAACTATCGCCCTGAATACAGTAAATCGAAGAACTGGACAGAGTATGATGCGGTAAAATATATCAGGGATTCGTATAAACAATATACCGATACTTTAAAAAAGAAGTAGGAGGGTGATGAGATACGTTGAAGAAAATGGGCAGGGCTCTCAGATAGATAATGCTTCACAAGCTTTTTCTGCGGCCTGTTTTTCTGCGTTCTTCTTGTTATAATCTCTGCCGATACCGTAACTTTCACCTTCAATCACGGCTTGTATTGTAAACAATTTTGCACTTTCCCCTTCGCCATTCTGGATCATATCAAAGGTAATATCTTTAGCATGGCGCTGGCACCATTCTATCAGCTTGCTTTTGAAATTAGTTTCCGTCAGTTCAAGTGTATGAATATCGATATATGGCTTAACAATTCGTTTTAGCAATAAATCTTTAGTGAAATTGTATCCTTTGTCGAGATATACGGCACCGATCAGTGCCTCAAATGCATCGCCTAACATCGAATGATGTTTGGTTTGTGCATTAACCATTTTCTGATCAAAAACAATCAGCTGATCAAATCCCATTTTGCGTGCAAGCTGGTTTAGATTTGCACGGTTAACAATTTTGGAACGCATTTCAGTAAGAAAGCCTTCCTCTTTGTAAGGGTAATGTTTGAAGAGGAGTTCTGCAATGACCGCGCCGAGGATGGCATCACCCAGAAATTCGAGGCGTTCATTACTGCTGCGGCTTCCATTTTTTAAAACTTTAGCCACAGACCGGTGCCTGAACGCCATTTTGTACAAAATGGTATTTCCAGGCACAAAGCCTAACATATTCCGAAGCTTTTTTATAAACTCTTTATCGGGGGATAAATACAGTTTATACAGGTCAAATAAGGGCATTAAATTCTATAAAATCGATTTGTAACGTTTACTCTTCGTACTTTTTGAAAATGACTGACGCATTATGTCCACCAAAACCAAAAGTATTACTCAATGCCGCACGTACTAAACGTTTCTGTGAAGTATTGAATGTGAAATTCAACTTTGGATCGAAATCAGGATCATCTGTGAAATGGTTGATCGTAGGCGGAACGATGTCATTTTTTACAGCTAAAATAGAAGCAATCGCCTCAACAGCACCGGCAGCGCCCAACAGGTGGCCAGTCATTGATTTCGTTGAACTTATATTCAGTTTGTAAGCGTCTTCACCAAACAGGTCTACAATAGCCTTTGTTTCACTGATATCCCCAAGAGGAGTTGAAGTACCATGAACATTGATATAATCAATATCTGACGTACTCATTCCTGCATCTTTAAGCGCATTGGTCATCACCATCCTGGCACCTAATCCCTGGGGATGCGGAGCTGTGATATGATTTGCATCTGCACTCATTCCACCACCAACTAATTCAGCATAAATTTTAGCACCGCGTGCTTTAGCATGCTCTAGTTCTTCAAGGATGATCGTTCCTGCACCTTCTCCGGCAACAAATCCATCTCTGTCTTTATCAAAAGGACGCGAGGCAGTTGAAGGATCATCGTTGCGTGTAGAAAGCGCATGCATGGCGTTGAAACCTCCAATACCGGCTTCATTGATAATGGCTTCTGATACTCCGCTGATCACCATATCTGCCATATCCAGGCGAATGTAGTTGTAGGCGTCGATCATTGCATTAGTGGATGAAGCACAGGCAGATACCGTAGCAAAATTTGGACCGCGGAGGCCATATTTGATTGAAATATGACCAGTAACAATGTCAATAATCATCTTCGGAATAAAGAAGGGATTAATGCGGGGAGTTCCGTCACCTGCATAAAAATTCCTCATTTCATCCAAAAACGTTTTGATGCCACCAATACCAGAACCCCAGATGACACCGATACGATTTGTATCCAGTTCAGAGAAATTAACCCCTGAATCCTTGACGGCTTCATCTGTTGATACCATGGCATACTGCACAAATGGATCTAATTTGCGTGCTTCTTTTTTATCTAAAAATTCTTCAGCATTGAAGTTTTTGAGCTCACATGCAAATTTTGTTTTGAACTTTTCTGTATCAAAACCTGTAATAGGCGCAGCGCCGCTCACCCCATTTAACAAATTATCCCAGAATTCTGGGATAGTATTGCCAATTGGAGTGAGCGCACCTAAACCTGTAACTACTACTCTTTTTAATTCCATTTATACGGATTATACGGAGACCGTATGTTTTACTTTACGTTTTTCTCTAGATA
>Ga0163161_10002906_pt1 | contig 12124 bp, 10 predicted proteins | sample S45metaG_FD_129847 | JGI IMG/M metagenome (GOLD analysis project Ga0163161, IMG submission 129847) | Switchgrass rhizosphere microbial communities from Kellogg Biological Station, Michigan, USA - S4-5 metaG | ecosystem: Host-associated > Plants > Roots > Rhizosphere > Soil | place: USA... | reverse complement strand
CTACCATCAATCGGATTATTACTGTCGGAATTTTCTACTTTAATGCTGTCATTTGCAGAAGCGTTCTGCATCGCATTTTTTTTGGTTTTACATGAAAGTATAACCATTGTGACCAACAATAACAAGATCCACTTTTTCATAAATTCTTTTATATAAATGCTTTACAATATTAACGCCAAACCACACAAAAGATTTTGTGTGGTAGGAAGTTAATTTATTTTTGATTAAATTAATCTTTATTAAGAAAATCCAAAACAGAATAGTCTCCTAAAGAAATTTCTCTTGCAACACCAAAATATTGAGCGGAGTTTCCAATCATTGAATTAGAAAGGTTTCCGTGATTGATTTTTGTATTTTCCTGGATCAGTGAGTTTTCGATATTTGAATTAATAATCACTGTGTTATTCCCAATTGAAACTCCGGGTCCAATTTTCGAATTCATAATTTTCACATTTTCACCTATAAAACATGGGGGAATAATTAATGAATTTTCGATCGTAGAAGTAGCGGTGAAGTGAGACATTTCTTCCTTTTCGTAAGCAAGGATTTTGCTGTTGGTTTCTACAGTTGCATTTTTGTTTCCGCAATCCATCCAGTCATCAACTTTTCCAAGAGAAAATTTTGCGCCTTTCTGACGTAGGTTTTCTAAAGCAGTAGTTAACTGATATTCACCACTAACTTTGATGTTGTTATCCATGATATGATTGATTTCAGACATCAATTTTTCTCCTGAATTGAAGTAATAAATTCCGATGATAGCAAGATCAGAAACGAAAGTTTGTGGCTTTTCTACAAAGTCTGTAATAAAACCATAGTCATCTAATTTCACAACGCCAAAAGCGGAAGGATCATCTACTTTTTTCACCCAGATAACTCCATCAGAATTCGTATCTAAAGTAAAGTCTGCTCTGAAAAGGGTGTCTGCGAAAGCTACTACCACATTTCCTGTCATTGATTGTTCTGCACATTTGATTGCATGAGCAGTTCCTAAAGCTTCTTCCTGATGATAAATGCTTCCTCTTGCGCCTAATCTTTCGGCAATCTGAAGGAGAGATTTCTCAACTTCATCACCGAAATCACCAATGATAAAGGCTACTTCTTCAATTTCTTCTCCGGCAACTTTCGCAATATCTTCCACCAATCTCTGTACAATTGGTTTTCCGGCGATTGGAATTAAAGGTTTTGGAACAGTCAAAGTATGTGGACGTAATCTGGAACCGCGTCCAGCCATTGGAACAATGATTTTCATATGTATTTATATTGTTTAATTATCGTTTAGTTTAAATTTATGATTTTCTGAGAATTTTATTGATCATCGTTCTTTCATTGTACACTAAGAATGCGATGAATAAGATAAACATTCCGTTTCCTATTAAATAATTGTGTCGGAAACAGTAGAATGAGATCATTGATATAGCAATCGACAATATTAGATAGATGGCGATTTTTTTTATGTTGTAATGAATCGGATATTGTATTTTCCCCCAAATATAGGAGATTACCATCATACTTGTATACGTTATCAACGCAGCAAAAGCACTTGCCCAATATCCGTATTCTGGAATAAAAGTGAAGTTGATGAATATCGTAATCGCTGCTCCGATCAATGAAATATACAGACCAACTCTCGTTTGGTCAGATAATTTGTACCAGATTGAAAGATTGAGATAAATTCCTAAAAATAAAGCTCCAAGCATCACGAAAGGAATAATTTCGATTCCTTCAAAATAAAGAGGATTTTTTAAATATCTTTCTGAAATCCATTGTAAGTTTACCATTAATCCAATATAGATCAAACAGTTGCAGATTACAAATACATCCATTAAAACTGAGTAGGTTTTGTGATTGCTTTTGTCCTTAAAACTTGAGAAAAAGTAAGGCTCTATACCCAATTGGTAAGCCTGACGGAAAACGGTAATGAAAGTTGCGATTTTATATACAGCTCCATAAACTCCGATCTGATGTTTTGCTTCTTCTTTCGGAAGTAAATATTTCAAAAACTGTCGATCTAAAGTTTGATTAATAATTCCCGCAAGTCCTGCAATCATTACAGGCCAGGAATAATTCATGATTCTTTTCCAAAGTTTAAAATCAAATTTTCGGATGCTGAAATTCACAAACTCTTTTCCAACGATCGCTAAAGTGATGATACTCTGTACTAAATTGGCGATAAAAACATAACCGACACCTATTTCCGGATCATATTTAATTCCAAAAATTCCGTTTGGATATTGAGGAAGCCATTTAATGAAAAATACAACTAAGAAATAATAAACCAACGATCCTATCACTTTGGAAAGCATATAGGTTACAGGTTTTCCTTCTAATCTCAAAACTGCTGATGGAATGGTAGCAAAAGCATCAAACGAGAGTATAAAAAGAAAAATAACAAGATAATTGACCTGATCCGGGGTTTCAAATGCGTTGGCAAGATCTTGTCTGAAAACATAACCTAAAATAAGATAAATAAAACCGATTCCCAAAATACTGAGAGCAGAGGTAGAAATCAAAGTTTTTTTATCGATATCACCTTCCTGCGCAAAACGGAAAAAAGAAGTTTCCATTCCATGTGTCAAAAAAACGGTAATGACTCCTGCAATAGAATACCAATCCACGAATGGTGAAGATGCAGAAGGTCCGAATGCTTTGGTAACAATTGGCGCAATCAGGAAAGGAAAAATCCTTACCAAAACCGAGCTGAGTCCGTACACAGCGGTTTGCCCAAATAATTTCTTGTACAAATTTATTTTTTTAAAGTGCAAATGTAAATATTAGAATTCACAATTTTCAGACTTAAGCTTAAAAATCATTAATGAAAATATTAAATTTGTGCAATACAAATCTCTATATCTAAAAAGTAAAAATGAAAATCCTTATAAAAAACGTAAAAATCGTCAACGAAGGACAAATTGTTGAAAGCGATATTCTTATTGAAAATGATTTAATTTCTAAAATAAATCCCAACATTTCTGATGAAGCAGATCAGATTATCGACGGCTCAGGAAAATATCTTTTACCGGGAGTAATTGATGACCAAGTTCATTTCCGTGATCCGGGTCTGACTCACAAAGGTGATATCGAAACCGAATCAAAAGCTGCCATTGCAGGAGGAATTACAAGTTTTATTGATCAGCCCAACACAGTTCCGAATGCAGTTACGCAAGAATTATTAGCTGATAAATATGAAATTGGCTCTCAAAAAGCCTACGCAAACTACGGCTTCATGATGGGCGGAACGAACGATAATCTGCAAGAAGTTTTAAAAACTAACCCAAGAAATGTTCCCGGAATTAAACTTTTTTTGGGTTCTTCCACAGGAAATATGTTGGTCGATAATCCTGAGACGCTTGAAAATATTTTCAGCAATACAAAAATGTTGATTGCGGTACATTGTGAAGATGAAGCAACGATCAGAGCAAACACTCAAAAATATATGGATGAATATGGTGAAGATATTCCCGTAAAATTTCACCATTTGATCAGAAGTGAGGAAGCGTGTTATAAATCGTCTTCAAAAGCTGTTGAATTGGCAAAGAAAACAGGAGCAAGACTTCACGTTTTTCATTTGTCAACGGCAAAAGAAATGGAACTTTTCAGAAATGATATTCCATTAAAAGATAAAAAAATTACCGCAGAAGTTTGTGTGCATCACCTGACTTTCACCAACGAAGATTACGACACGAAAGGAGGGCTGATCAAATGGAATCCTGCCGTAAAAACTCAAAAAGACAAAGACGGACTTTGGGAAGCTCTTTTAGATGACAGAATTGATGTGATTGCAACAGATCATGCTCCTCATACTTGGGAAGAAAAGCAAAATGTATATACAAAATGTCCTTCCGGGGCACCTTTGGTTCAGCATTCTCTGATTGTAATGCTGGAAAATTATATCAATGGAAAAATTTCTTTAGAAAAAATAGTTGAAAAAATGGCTCACAATCCCGCGATTCTTTTCAGGGTTGAAAAAAGGGGTTTTGTGAGGGAAGGCTATAAAGCGGATTTGGTTTTGGTTGATTTAAATGAAAACTGGACTGTGGAAAAAGAAAACATCCTCTACAAATGTGGTTGGAGTCCGTTGGAAGGAATGAACTTCCATTCTAAAGTCACCCACACTTTTGTCAATGGACATCTGGTTTATGATAATGGGAAAATCAATGAAGAAAAATTTGGAGAGCGATTGCTTTTTGAAGTTCAGGAATAAAATTGAAACAAGATATCAATAGGAGCGGGCTTTAGCCCGCTTTTTATTTTAAGAATCAAATTGGCTTTAGCCAAAATTTAAATCTCTCGCTGATCGAGCAAATTAAGCAGATTTTAAAAACAATCATCTGCGAAATTTGCTCAATCCCGCAGTATGGGGACAAGTTCTGCGAGAGAAAAAATTATCTAACAATCATTTGAAATTAATCGATCACAATACTTTCAATTCCTTTTTCTAAAGAATTTTCCATAATTCCCGGAATCGACAAACCTTCTGCACGGAATACACTCACGTCCGAAACACCATAGAAACCAAAAACATTCTTTATATAAGGAACATTAGAATCATAAATCTGATAAGGACCTTCAGAATAAATATTTCCTGAAGTGAATGCGACATACAATTTCTTATTTTTCAGCAAGCCTTCCGGACCTTTTTCGCTGTACGAAAAAGTATATCCTGCTCTTGAAGTAAAGTCAAAATAAGCTCTGAGACCAGTAGGAACAGAAAAGTTGTACATCGGAGATTCCACCACAATTATATCAGCTTCTTGTAATTCTGAGATTAAACTTTCTGAATAATGATTAATTTCTTCCTGTTCAGGAGAGCGACTTTCAGCCGGAGTGAAAAAAGAGTTGATATGTACATCTTCCAAAAGAGGAACGAGGTTCTTGGTAAGATCACGTTGTTTCACAATACTGTCAGGATATTTTTCCTGAATCTTTTCAACGACACTTTTTCCTAATTTTCTGCTCGCAGACACTCCTACTCTCGGACTTGAGATAATGTGCAATATTCGTTTCATATTTTAAATTTTAAATTTCTTTGACAAAATTATGTACATTTGCTTTTGAAAAGTTAGTAGTGAACAAAAGGTTAGCAGTAACCTTTTGGTTAGTTTTAAATATAATTTAATGGAAAAACTTGATGATTTTGAAGAGCCTATGACCGCTCAAAGATGTTCTCAAAGCCTATCTTCGGTGGAAGATGCGCTATACGTCATCGGTGGAAAATGGAAGCTGAAGATTATAATTGCATTGCAGGAACATGGAAGTATCCGATTCAATGAGCTTCAGAGAATCGTTGCAGGGATATCGGCAAGAGTACTTTCAAACGAGTTGAAAGATTTGGAATTAAATGGTTTTGTCAAAAGAATTGTTTATGCAGAGCAAACTCCGGTTGTTGTAGAATATATTTCGACAGATTACAGCAAAACTCTCAAAACGGTTATCATGTCTCTTTCAGAGTGGGGCAGTACGCACAAGCGCAATATCAGAGAAGATGTTTTTTAGGATTATATAGGAATAAATTTGTCAATAGGAACGGGCTTTAGCCCGTTTTCAATTTAGATAATTCACATTGGCTTTAGCCAAAACTTAATGAAATTTTCTCACAAATTTTTCAGATAACGCAGATTTTTTTAACGCAATCATCTGCTAAATTTGCTCCAATCTGCGAGAAATTATTTTTTTTAATGAGAATTAAACAACTATTTTTTCGGTTTAGCACTCATATAAAAACTCAACTTTCCACCATTCATAATCTCAGAATGTTTCAACGTAAAATTCTTAATTTCCTTTCCATTTAAAAGAATTTTTTCAACATATACATTCTTCGGATTTTGATTAATGGCTTCTATTTCAAAAGTTTTCCCATTTTCTAAATGTAAAACAGCATTATCAATCGCAGGACTTCCAATCGCATAATCTTCCGAACCGGGAGCCACAGGATAAAAACCAAGCGAACTCAAAATATACCAAGCGCTCATTTGTCCGGCATCATCGTTTCCACCCAATCCATCGGGAGTTGCTTTGTATTGCATTTCTAAAATTCTTCTGATCTGCGCCTGCGTTTTCCACGGTTGTCCAGCCCAATTGTAAAAATAAGCGACATGATGAGCAGGCTCGTTTCCGTGGACGTACCCGCCAATGATTCCTTCTCTTGTAATGTCTTCTGTATCTGCAAAAAACTCATCGGGCAAATGCATCGTAAACAATTCATCCAGTTTGGAAGCGAATTTTTTCTTTCCGCCCATTATTTTTATTAATTCTTCTGGATTTTGTGGAACGAAGAAACTGTAGTTCCAGGAATTTCCTTCAATGAAACCTTGTCCGTGAGTGCTCAAAGCATTAAAATCTTTCTTAAAACTTCCGTCGCCCAAGCGCGGACGCATAAATCCAATGGTTTTATCGAAATTATTATTCCAGTTTTCAGAGCGTTTGATAAATTGATTATAAATCTCTGTCTCACCCAAATGTTTTGCCAATTGAGCAATCGCCCAATCATCATAAGCATATTCCAACGTATTGGAAACCGAAGTTCCACTATTTTCGGAGGGTATAAATCCTTTATCAATATACAATCCAATGCCTTCATAATCTCTTTTGTTGGCGGTTTCCACACAGGCTTTTAAGGCCTCTTTTGCATCTCCGTCATAATTTCCCTTAATGATTGCGTCTGCGACTACACTTACGCTGTGATAACCGCTCATGCACCAGTTGTCGTTGGCGTAATGTGACCAGATCGGTAACATTTTCATTGAAAATTGACTGTAATGAGCCATCATCGATTTCACCATGTCATTATTTCTTTTGGGTTGAATAATGTTAAAAAATGGATGAAGCGCACGGTAAGTATCCCAAATTGAGAAGGTTGTATAATTAGTAAAACCTTCCGCTTTGTGAATGTTTTGATCTAAACCTTTATATTCTCCGTTAAAATCAGTGTACGTTGTCGGACTGATAAAAGTATGATACATCGCCGTATAAAAATTTGTTTTTTCAGTTTCAGAAGCTTTTACGACGATTTTATTTAATTCTTTGTTCCAGATTTCCTGAGTTTGTGCTTTTACTTGGTCGAAAGATAAATTTCCGGTTTCTTTTTCTAAATTTTCTAAAGCATTTGCCTGACTTACGGGTGAAATTGCCAATTTAACTTCGATCGCTTCATTTTCGTTTGTATCAAAATCAAAATACATTTTCAGATTTTTTCCTGCGATTTCCGGAAAGTTTTTAGTCTGGTCAAATTTCCTCCAAAACCCGTTGTAAACCTGTTTTCCATCAAAGTTTTTCTGACCGTAAGATTTAAATGGTTTTGAAAATTTCATTGCAAAATATACCGTTCTTGTTCTCGCCCAACCGTTTGTCTGTCGATAACCTGTGATGGTATTTCTGTTTTCTACACGAACGTAAGTCCAGACATTTTTACCGTCATAGTTGTAAATTCCCGCCATCAAATCCAAAATAATATGAGCCTGATCAGATTTCGGGAAAGTATAGCGATGAACTCCGACTCTTGTTGTTGCCGTTAATTCAGCTAAAATGTGATGATCGTCGAGCTTTACTTTGTAATATCCGGCTTCTGCTTTTTCATTTTGGTGTGAAAACTTGCTTCTGTAACCACTTTCAGGATTTGTTGCAGTTCCGGGATTCAATTGTAATTTTCCAACAGTTGGCATCACCAAAAAATCACCCAAATCAGAATGTCCTGTTCCGCTGAAGTGTGTTGAAGTGAAACCTACAATTGTTTTGTCTTCGTATCGATAACCTGCACAATATTTATAAACTTCGCCATTGTATTTTCCGTTGAGCTCATAAGAAATTGTATCGGTTTCAGGGCTTAATTGTACAGCTCCGAAAGGTGCGGTAGCTCCGGGATAAGTATGTCCCATTTTTTCGGTTCCGATTAACGGATTAACGTATTGAACTAATTTCTCAAATTGTTGAGCTTTACTATTTAAACTAAAAAATATTGCAATAAGAAAAAATGAAATTCCCGAATTTTTCATGAAGGTGAGATTTTAAAAACGATAAATTTAATTAAAATCAAAAGATAATTAATTATCATTGTCTATTTAAGATCTTTGTTTTTCAAATCTAAGTGAAACGCCGTTGTTTAACTTAATTCAAAAACTAACTTAAACATCTTTGTGTTGCTTTGCGTTTAAATATCGCAATGATAGAAAAAGATTTTTGAGGAGAAACCCATTTAATTAAAGATAAAAAGGGCACTTCGTGGTTTAGATAAAACGAGGATGTTGTAAATTTAAATGACAATATTACTTCTCAGAAAAACGGAAACCAATTCCGTGAATATTTTCAATGACGATATTTTCCTCGTTTGCAAATACTTTTCGCAATCTCGAAATGAAAACATCCAGACTTCGTCCCATAAAATAATCATCATCGCCCCAAATGGCTTTCAGAATATCCTGTCTTTTTAAAACCGTATTTTTATGACGGATGAAGTAGAAAAGCAGTTCAGATTCTCTTTGAGTGAGTGTAATCGTGTTTTCGGAATCTTGTAAAGTGTAATTTTTAGGATCAAAATGATATTTTCCGACTGTATATTTTGGTGATGAAGTTTCTGTTTTCTTAGAACGTTTCAGGAAAACTTCTATTTTCAGAATTAATTCTTCGATGCTGAAAGGTTTTACCAAATAATCATCTGCTCCGATTTTCAAACCTTTTATTCTGTCTTCTTTTAAAGCTTTAGCAGAGATAAAAATGATGGGAATTTCTGAATTTTTTCGACGAATTTCTTCAGCAAGATCAAATCCGTTCATTTCGGGCATCATGATATCCAAAAGACAAATGTCAAAATCTTTAGAATTGAAGGCTTCAAGTGCAGATTTTCCGTCTCCGTAATGTTCAATTTCATAATACGCTTCTAAGCTGTCCTGAATCAGGAAAGCTATGGTTTTGTCGTCTTCAGCATATAAAATTTTAGATTTCGCCATTATTACTTATTAAATTTAAAACGGAAAAAACAATGTTGTGGTAATTCCACCATCCTTGTTATTTTCGACAGATATTTTCCAGTGATGCTGCTGAACGATTTTCTTCACATAAAAAAGTCCTAATCCAAAACCATTCACCTCATCACTTTTTTTAGTTGTGACTCTGTAAAATTTATCAAAAATCTGAGGAATATTCTTGGAAGGAATTCCTATTCCGTTGTCTTTAAACTTTAAATATAATCCTTTTAAATCTTTTTCGGATGAAATAATAATAATTGGTTTTATTTCACAATATTTAACCGAATTATCTAAAATATTGTAAATGATATTGGTAAAATGAAATTGATCGGCAATCACAGAAATAGTATTATCGATAGTGACATCAATTTCCAGATTCTCATTCTTCTGCATCATGGTCTCTGCAATCTCCTGAATGAAAGGGAAAAGCAATATTTTTTCTGTCTTCAATGAAAGTCCCGCAGAATCATGTTTGGCAATATTCAAAATCTTTTCGATATGATTATTAAGCTTATGGCTTTGATCGATAATAATTGAAATATAGGTTTGAAGCTTAGAATTCTGCTGTACGATTTCCTGCTTGTTGAGCGATTCTGTAGCCAAAAGAATTGAGGAAAGCGGAGTTTTAAACTCATGCGTCATATTATTAATGAAATCCCGTTGCAGCTCTGAGAATTTTTTCTGCTGAATAATCGTATAAATTGAATAAACATACACCAGCAAGATGATAATCAGCGCAAACGTAAGAATATACCAAAACCTCAACGAACTGATCATATACGTCATTTTATCCGGAAAACGAATGGAAAAATAATACGTCAGATTTTTATGTTTAGGAAAGTGAATGACCTTTTCACTTGGCGCTTCCTGATGACTTGTCATGTATTTTCCATAGATCATCTGATCGCTGTGACAATTGTACAAAGCATAAACATAATCTGTATTGATTTGAAATCTCGTAAATTCTGTTTTCAGGTAATGCTCAAGAACGGTCGGATCAAATTCGTTATTAATATTGACAACATAATAATCATTAGCGACAATCTGCACGGGATTTTCTGTAAAAGAGGTTTTCCCTTCAGACATTTTGTCGACAACCTCCATTAAGGCAATATTTACCTTCTGATTAAATTTTTTATCCTCAAGATTATACGCCTGTCTCGTCCATAGAAGTTGTGCTACCAGAATTCCGATAATAGCAACAAGGCCAAGAGTGATAATGATATTGAGTTTCTTTATTTCCATTTTACAGGAGCAATATTATCCAAAAATATCTATTATTCTTTGATTATTAACAACTCATTAACAAATGTTTGATAGCGGTTAACAAATTGTTTGGTCAAACAGCTTTACCTTTGAATTATCAAAAAGGAAACAATAGGTTTCTTTAAATTTTGTTAAACATTAAAATTATATTCATGAAAAATTTAAAAATTACAGCTTTACTAGCGGTTATGGCATTTTCACCATTTTATGCTAATGTATTTCCAGTTCAGCCAGTTTCTATTGTAAAAGTATTAGCAGATGCAATTACATGGAAGTCAGAATCTATCGACGTAGGAAACATTCCTCAGGGAAAACCAAAATTGATCAGATTTGAATTTAAAAATACTTCTAAAAAGCCGATTATCATTGAGAACGTTGCTCCATCTTGCGGATGTACAACTGCAAATTATACAAAAGAGCCAATCAAACCAGGGAAAACAGGATTTGTTGAAGCTAGCTACAATGCAGCAAATGCAGGTGCTTTTGTAAAAACTGTAAACGTTACTACAAGCGACAGCAAAACGCCTAAAACTCTTTCTTTCAAAGGAACAGTTGTTGCATCATAATTAAATTTAAATAGATAAAAGAGCAGTCAATATTAATTTATTGGCTGTTTTTTTTGATCAAAATTTTGACATTCTTTGACCAGAATTAAAGAATAGTATTTGTAACATTATTTATCAGGAAATTTTAAGCTTCATCCATTTAATATTTATTATTTTTAGGAAAAATAAAACGTATGAATCAATATACTCAACCCATGTTGCGCGAAGATGCTCTTAAAGGAAAAGTGGCTATTGTAACCGGCGGCGGAAGCGGTCTTGGAAAAGCGATGACCAAATATTTTCTTCAGTTGGGAGCAAAAGTGGTAATCACTTCCAGAAATTTAGAAAAATTGCAGGGAACTGCAAAAGAATTGGAAGAAGAAACTGGCGGGAAAGTTCTTTGCGTTGCGTGTGATGTAAGAAATTGGGATGAGGTAGAAGCGATGAAAGAAGCGACTTTAAAAGAATTCGGAAGAATAGATATTTTACTAAACAACGCAGCAGGAAATTTCATTTCACCAACCGAAAGACTGACTCATTCTGCTTTTGATTCTATTTTGGATATTGTTTTAAAAGGAACAAAAAACTGTACACTTTCCATCGGAAAACACTGGATTGATTCAAAAACGCCGGGAACGGTTTTAAATATCGTGACAACTTATGCCTGGACTGGTTCTGCATACGTCGTTCCTTCGGCTTGTGCCAAAGCCGGTGTTCTGGCAATGACAAGATCTTTGGCGGTTGAATGGGGGAAATATAACATCCGTTTTAATGCAATTGCACCGGGACCTTTTCCTACAAAAGGAGCATGGGACAGATTGCTTCCGGGTGATATGAAAGATCAGTTTGATTTGGCTAAAAAAAATCCGCTGAAAAGAGTGGGGGAACATCAGGAACTGGCAAATCTTGCCGCTTACTTGGTTTCAGACTTTTCATCTTTTGTCAATGGAGAAGTCGTTACGATTGATGGTGGAGAATGGCTACAGGGAGCAGGAGAGTTCAATATGCTGGAAGATATTCCTCAGGAAATGTGGGACGCTCTGGAAGCAATGATCAAAGCAAAGAAATCAAATTAATTAAAATAACTAAATTAGACTCCTGGGATTGTAACAATTTCAGGATTTTTTTTACCAATCAAAAAATATTTTCAATGAATTTTAAATTCCCCACCATTATTTCAACGGTTGCAGTAATGCTTTTTACAAATTCTGTTTCCGCTCAGGAAGCTCCGAAATATGATTATGTAGAAGCCTTCAAACCATTTTTTTATTCTCAGACAGGAACGGAAACACGTTCTGCAAGCGGACAACCGGGACACGCTTACTGGCAGAATTCTGCAGATTATAATCTGAATGT
>Ga0163161_10002904_pt1 | contig 12124 bp, 9 predicted proteins | sample S45metaG_FD_129847 | JGI IMG/M metagenome (GOLD analysis project Ga0163161, IMG submission 129847) | Switchgrass rhizosphere microbial communities from Kellogg Biological Station, Michigan, USA - S4-5 metaG | ecosystem: Host-associated > Plants > Roots > Rhizosphere > Soil | place: USA: Michigan... | reverse complement strand
TACGGGATAACGGCGATGATCTTGTATGCAGAGGCCCTCTTGGCCGCGTCGATCATTAGCAATAATTCTAATATGTTGTCTCCGGGGGCGAAAGTACTTTGAACCAGGAAAACATAGTCACCCCGGATGCTTTCCAGGAAGACCGGTTGGTATTCGCCGTCACTGAATTTCTGAATGTTGATTCTACCCAGGGGGCTGCCAAAGCACTGGGCAATTTTTTCGGCTAAATATTGGGAACTCGTACCAGAAAAAATCTTGGCGGAAGGTTGCATACGGGGCGTAAATGTGCCTCGAAGATAGAGAGATAAACTTAAAAAAGGCAGGCCGAATTTAGGCCATAAATAGGCAGGTACCTGCGTCAGATACCAGACCAAGAGGCCGGGTAAAGGCTAATGGTTTTTTGACAAGGATAAGCGTTCCCGGTTCCAGGGAGGGAAAGAGAATGAGGGTTGAAACACGATGTGCCAATCCGTTAAAATCGAGGCGGGGCGTGTTACTTGCCCAACGAGGCCATCATGGCGTTGTCGGAAGCATTGGCCGGCTCAGCCTTCTTTTCAACAGCATAGCTGCGCTTCGATTTGAAGCTTTTATAGATCGATGAGCAAACAAGAACGGAGAAGATGAGCACAACGAAATACATCCCTATGCAAAACAGCAGGGGCTGGAGAGAGCCAACCATTAATTGACGGTTAGTCTTTTTCATAAGAGTCGAATTTTAGGATTTCAGAGAAATTGGATACTTAAAGTCTATAACGAAAATATTGGCTTAAATTGTATAGTGCAAGAGCAGAAATACCCAATTAAAGATTGGGCAAAGGACGATAGACCACGCGAAAAACTACGAGAAAAGGGCGCAGAAACCCTCAGTGATGCGGAATTGCTCTCCATCCTAATTCATAACGGATCTGCCAACCGGTCGGCAGTAGACCTCGGCAGGGAAGTATTGTCCCTGGCCAGGAATAACCTATTGGAACTGGGCAGGTTATCCATCCATGACCTGATGCGCATTAAGGGCATTGGCGAAGCCAAGGCGATCACCATTACGGCTGCCCTGGAACTTGGCAGGCGCCGGCAGTCCGGGCCAGGCCAGGATCGTATCCAGGTCACCAGTAGCCGGGATATTGCCATCCATCTTCAGGAGCGGCTTAAGGACTACAATTACGAGGTCTTTGGGGTGGTTTATTTGAATGGATCCAACCGGGTCAAGCATTGGGAGGTGATCAGCAAGGGCGGAATTACGGGCACCGTAGCCGATCCCAGGTTGATCATGAAAAAGGCATTGGAAGAAGAAGCCGTGGGGCTCATCCTCGTACACAATCATCCCTCGGGCAACCTCAAGCCCAGCCGCGCGGACGAAGACTTAACCCAAAAAATCAAATCAGCAACCCAGTTTTTTGACATCAAGCTGTTGGATCATCTCATTGTGAGCCAGGAAGGGTATTTCAGTTTTGCGGATGAGGGAATTCTGTGAAGCGGTATGACGGTAATACGGTATTGCGGTATTGGAAACGAAAAAAATTTATAAACTATTGCATAATCATAAATTGATTAATTGTGAAGTCATATCAAGGCGGGTTTCGAGAACTCGATGTGTGGAAAGTAAGCAGGCAATTTAGAACGATGATTTCAAAACTTGCGGAAGGATTTCCCGAACATGAAAAATTTTCATTGACTGCGCAAATAAAAAGATCGTCAAGGTCAATAACGGCCAATATTGCAGAGGGGTATGGTAGGTTTCATTATAAAGAAACTATTCAATTTTTTCGACAATCCAGAGGTTCGCTGTTCGAAACATTGGATCATCTTACGACGGCCATCGATGAAGGCTATATTAACGAAGAAGAATTTCGCGAGGCCGAGGATCTTTCAAAAAGAATAACAATGTTGGTACATGGTTATATCAATTTCCTTGAAAATTCACGCAATGAGTCGAATATTTGAACAAGATGTGTATGGCAATACCGAAATACCGTATTACCGTAATACCGTATTACCGATTATCTACGCCTGCGCCGGCGGCCCACCAAAATTAAAATTCACCGGCAATTCCTCCAGGTCCTTGATCACCCCGTTTCCTGACTCAAATCGTTTGATATTTTCTGCCAGGGCTTTCATGAAACGCTTGGCGTGTTGCGGCGTGAAAATAATTCTTGCCTTCACCTTGCTCTTCGGTGTACCAGGCATCACATTGACAAAATCAATGATGAACTCTGCGTGACTATGCGTAATCACTGCAAGATTGGCGTAGCTGCCTTCGGCAATGTCTTCGGCTATTTCTATGTTGAGTTGCTGGTTTTGTGTTTCCATATTTTGGAATAATTTGAGATGACTGCAAAAATACAAAGCTGCCCCCAATCGTGGGGGCAGCTTCATTAAACTTATTCAAAACAAATCTATCTAGGTCCCAGCCAGGTCGCCACCGCGGTTATGACACGCGAGCCGCCGCTGTACGAGAAATGTAGATGGAACGTTTTGTTTGCGGGATCATAATAGTTCTCTGCAGCGCTATATGGATCCAACACAACGCTTCCCGTTGTAATGGTAACTGAATTGTCGGCATTCACCGTCAAATCCAGGATTACACCGAAAACAACTGTGGTCTTCAACTGCATTTCAACAGTGGTAGGTCCGGCAGTTGACAATTCCCAGTCGTCACGACTAAAGGGACCTGGGAATGAGGGGTGAACCATCGTGCCTTCTGCGTGATAGATGCCGTCGTATGCGTTCTTTACAAGAACAGATACCAGGGTGTTCTTGCGGTTTTCCGCAATGGTCACGCCTTGGGCGTCCGTAATCGTATAAGACAATAAATACGGAACGGTCAGATCAATCTTCGAAGGAAAGATCGTGACCGGGATAAATGCTTCGCGCTGACCGGCTGGAATGACTACTGTATTTGAAGCAATGGTAAACGTTGAATCAGGCATGGCTTCGTAAGAAGTATTATTTGCCGTGTTGTAAGCGTCAATGGCAGCCTGGTCTTGCGTAATGGTAACTGTAAGATCCTTATCCATCGGATTTACTGCTGCCAGGTTTACCCAAATCTTGAGCTCTTGCGGCCCCGGTGTCAGGTCAATTGCCTGGGCAATATAGCCAGGGAAAGGCTGCTCCACTACATTAGGCACTGCAGTGAAATCAGTCCTGTATTTCTCTTTCAAGCACGATGAGAACGTCGCCACCATCAGCCCCAGGATTGCAAGGGTTTTCTTCATGTTTATGATTTTTTTCATTATTCAGTGTTTAGCGTAAAACGAGTTTTAATTCATCCACCAGATCTTGTCGGTAAACTGTGCATTAGCCGGCAATACGGGTACTGATGCACCATTCACGTCATATTCACGCTGCGGATATAGCAGGCGAACCGGAATTGTTGTTCCTGCACCTGGGAAAACTGAAAGCGGAACATCTGCGGGCAGATGCAACCTCCTGTAATCATTCCATGTTGCCAGGGGATCAATCGTATTCAATGCCGCCCATTTTTGACGGATGATCAGAGCGAGCTTATTTGGTGCTGAAGCCCAGTCAACATCTGGGTTGCTATTTACAGCACCGTTTGCAAGGTAACGCGCAGCTGTAGCCGCCGGGGAGAACACGATTGAATCCTTCACGGGTGAAGACTGTGAACGCACATATTCCTTTGCCTGCAGCCAGTTGAATGATTCAATTACGCCCTGGTTGTATAACGTTTCGGGATCATCGTTTATCCATCCACGTTGTGCAGCTTCAGCCTGCATGAACAAACTTTCAGATGCAGTGATGAGCGGAGCAGGCATATCGAAACTCCTCAGGATGCCAGGTCCGAATGGCGAAGTGGAGGTGTTAGGAATACCCTGGTCGCCAAACACATTACCTACATAGTCATTGTTGGGATCGCCATTGTCTGCGGGATTTCCCACCAACAGGTTGTCGGGAGAAGGACCGTATCCAATGGGAGAATAGAAATAACGCAGGCGCCAGTCGCCATTTGTATTGTACCAATCGATGGCGTATTCATGTGCCCGGAAAATGTTGTTGTTACCTGTGGGTGCGCCATCCGTTCCGAAACCATAACCGATCCAGAAAGGATTCTGCTTATTATCGGAATTGATGTACCCGGGATTAACCTGTGCATCTTCGCCTACACCGAGGAATCCGCTGCCTTCAGCAACGATATTCGCGATTTCACTTGTGATGTAGGAGGCCCTGTCTGCTTTTTCAGACTGATTGAGCAGCAAACGAAGTTTCACTGTGTTTGCGAATTTGACCCACATGGTGCGGGAGTCGCCTGAATTTCCAAACATGATATCGTATTTGGGATCCAGAACTTCGGGAGAAGTTTTGATCAAATCAATACCGGCAGATAACTGGGTGATCAGGTCTTCGTAAATGGACTGAGCACCCTGGTAAGTTGGATTTACCACAGAAGTTCCCTTCAGGGCATCTGAGTAGGGAATATCGTTGTAAACATCAACCAATGTAGAAAACAGGAATGCTTTCATTACTTTACCCACGCCTTCAGAGAATTTGTCTCCTGACTCATTTGCCTTCTTCTCCACATAATCGAAATCATTGATGATATCGTACGTGTTATTGAAGATGGACTGGTTGAAACTGTTGGTGAACTGATAGTTCAGGTTCGGCGTTGCAATAGCGTAGTTACCGCTGTATGACCAATAGCCCATCCACAGGTTCGCGAAATCATAGTCGGTCAGCAGTTCACTGGCCGCCGTATTGAGGGCGTTCGTCAACACCAGGCCAGGCGCCACGCTGGTGGGCTGGTTGGGGTTTGTATTCACATCATAGAAGCTCTTTTTACAGCCGGCAGTAAGCACTGCAGTGCCGATCATCAAGCTATATACTATTTTTTTCATTGCGCTCATTTTTGTGAGATAACTAATGTTGATTTGGATTAGAAGGTCAGGGTTACGTTAAATCCAACGGTCCTTGTAGGAGGCGTTTGGTTTTCAGTAGTCCTACCCGTAGCATTGGTTGTATTCTCGTTGAACTCAGGATCAGTCCAGAAGTTTTCTTTTGGCCTGAACATCAGAAGGTTTCTTCCGATAATCGAGAATTGCGCACCCTTAATCCAATTAACATGACTGAAAATTTCCTTTGGCAATTCGTAAGTCAAAGCCAATTCCCTGATTTTCCAGAAAGCGGCATTGGTTACGTAAACTGAAGGAGCCTGGTTGTATGTGTTCGCCCAGAAACGCCAGTTAGCATCAGCGGTGATGATATTGGTGTTGGGAACCAGTTTGCCTGTTCCGTCATCCACAACGGAGTTGGGGAATACGAAACGCTGACGGTTCGTTTGTGCAGAGTGCCATGAAATTCCACCGAAATCCAGGGCAGAACCTACTGCATTGTAGATTACGTTTCCACCTCTGTAGTCAGCCACAGCACTCAGGGTTACACCCTTGTAGCTAAGCGATGTGGTCAAACCCAAACGGATGGTAGGATTCGTGTTTCCGATATACTTAAGTGTTGGATCCAAAGTGGGGTAACCAGTCGTTCTGTCAACCACTACCCTGCCCTGATCATCACGTACCCAATCACTCACTTTCAAACTCGGATAAGGTTTTCCAACAATAGCGGAAATTGACCAGCCCGCAGCTCCTGAAAGCGATACTTCATCCAAACCGGGATATACACTCAGCACCTTGTTTTCAATATATGAGAAGTTCGCACCAACATCCCATCTCAGACCACCGTTTGTTCTAACGAGGGGCGAAACTTTCAAATCCAATTCATAACCCCTGTTCTGCATGGCACCCGTGTTCAACAATGCACCGGTGTAGCCGGTTGCAGATGATATTTGTACGGGCAAGGTTTGATCAGTTGTTCTTGCATCAAAGAAAGCCGCCTGCAAATTGATCCTGTTGTTCAGGAAGCCCAATTCAATACCAATTTCTTTTTCAACTGTTCTTTCTGGTTTGATGTTGGGGTTCTTGTAGTTGTTATCCAAAGTATAACCACCGGTTCCTCCGAAGGGGAAACCGAAGCCTACATTGAAGATATTTTCCAGGTTATATGCACCGAAGGTATTGATGTAAGTACCTTGTCCGGGCAAGCTCACCTGGCCTACTTCTGAATACGCTGCCCTGATCTTACCGTAAGAGAGGAATTTGCCGTCCTTCAATCCCTGAATGGCATCCGTAAACACGAAAGCACCGTCAACTGAAGGATAGAAGAAGGAACGGTTATCTGAACTCAAAACTGAGGTCCAGTCGTTCCTTGCAGTCGCATGCAGGAAAAGGAAGTCTCTCCAGCCCAACGTCAAGTCACCATAAGCACCAAGATCGTTCCTCTGCGCTTCTTCTTCCAATACAACCGGCTGACCAATTACGGAACTGGTGTTATAGAAGTCGGGGACGAAGAGGCTGTTTGAAGAAATCGCAAGTGCTCTTGCTTTCTGTTTTGAAACTGAAGTACCCACTAACAATTTCAAATTCAAATCGTGGGTAAGGTCTCTATTGATAGAAGCAAACAAGTCACCGAGGATCTTGGTTTGCTTGGTAGAAAGATCAAATGAACTTGGGTTTACAAACTGCAGTGAAGAAGGAATATTACCTGCATTCAGCGGGTCGGCTTTAGCCCAATCAGCAAATGTTACACCTGCTGTTGTATTCTTCTGATCGTAAAAAGTTCCGGTAAAACCCAAACGGCCCGTTAGACTCAACCAGTCAAGAACTTTCAGGTTCATGGTGACGTTGCCCAACAGGTCATCGTTGTTACCCTTATTACGGGAATTATTAATTGCCCAGTAAGGGTTAGGATAATACGCATTGAAATAGCCATTCACGTCCGCAAATGGTTGCGTGATGTCTTTGAAACTGGTTAGGGGCACGTGCATCGGCGTGTTGATCACGTTCCAATACACAGGGCGACCTTGTGAATATTCACCGCCCACCTGGTCGGTTGTTTTCTTTGTATAGCCCAAACCGTAATCAACGCGGAAACGGCCATAACTCTTCATACCGTTAATCCTGGCGCCGGTTCTGCGAGCTTTGTCACCGGGAACCACACCCTTAACATTTACATCCTGCATGGATATGTAGAATGAACTGTTGTCATCCCCTGTTGAAAAAGAGATGTCGTTCTGCATGGTCACGCCAACGTCGAAGAAATTCAACTTCTCGTTGGGCTTAGCAGAATAAGGAACCATCAAAGTAGAATCGAAAAAAGAACCGTCTGGACGGAAGAACCTTACCGGTCCACCCAATGGTACCATCGCGCCGTTGTAAGCCGGACCGTAGCTCTGGTTTTCGTAAGGGAAATAAGGTGCTGCCAGTGGATCAATCACCACGCCCCCTTTTGCATTGTATTGCTCACCACCATAGCTACCGAAACCGGTTTGAAGTTTGGGCAGGTATGAAATCGATTCAAAAGTGGTGGTATTAGACACCTTAACAACTGGGCGTTTACCCCCTTTCTTGGTGGTAATGATAATAACGCCGTTAGAAGCGTCAGAACCGTAGAGGGCAGATGCAGTTGCACCTTTCAATACGGTTACGTTGTCAACATCATTTGGGTTAACAGAATTCAGGTAGTTGATAGAAACGGGAACACCATCCAAAACCAGGAGAGCCTGGTTATTACCGAGGATGGAGCGGTTACCCCTGAGCGTGATTCGGGTTGCTGGGTCAACACCGTTGTTTACTGTGTTAATCTGCAGACCTGAAACCTTTGCGGTCAAACCAGTCGCGATGTTTGTCACCTTTGCCTGGTTCAACTCTTTTGTTCCAACTACCGCGGTAGCGAAACCGGTTTCACGACTTTGTTTCTTTACACCGAGAGCCGTTACAACAACTGAAGTCAGTTCTTCATTTGTTTTTGTTAATGACCCATTAACCACTGATTCGGATCCCACAGGAACTTCTTTGCTGATCGCACCGGTTGCACTCATTACAAGCACATCGCCGGTTTTGGCCTGAATACGGAAATTACCGTCCGCATCAGCTGCTACTCCACCTTTTCCACCCTTTACTTTTACGGTGGCGAAAGGAATGGGTTCCCCTCTTTCATTTGTAACTCGACCGGTCACTTGCCGGGTCTGAGAAAATGCCAATGCCGCAAATAGCAATAGCACTGTCAGCAGTGATAGAATTTTTCTCATGTTTTTTGGTCTTTTTATGAAATTTTGCGGGCCAAATATACAGAATAAATCAAAAGATGAAATTTTTGTTAATATTCAAGGTATACTTCACCGACACCTCCTATGACAAATAGCAAAGGGGCCATGCTGCATCATTTTTGAAAAATATTTAAAATTTGATTAACAGTTCGACCCTCAAATCAGACCTTTTTTTGCCCTTTACTTCATCCCATCCGGAGCCAAATTTCTCCACGCCCTGGAAAATGGTTTGAGCCCATTTTAGGCCCATTGTGAATTTGGCATGGTAACTTATCTTGATGTTCGAATAGTATCTGAAACCCCTGCCAAACAAAGCGGGCACATAATAGAAGTTCGGAAGGTCATTTTCGTAGGAATAAATCCTGCTGTCATAAGCGTCTGTGTCGAACCATTCCAGCCGCAAATTAAAGCCGAACAAGGATTTGGGCAGATGACAAAATATGTCCAGATTGGTTAGGAAACCCCGCTTCATTTCATTGCTTTCGGACCTGTATCCATTCAATTCAACCCGGGATCGTATGGTCCAGACCCTCGAAATCTCAAAATTGAACTGGTTACGCCAACTCATCCTTTTTAAATCTAACAGCCGATGCACGCCAAATGCGATACTATCGTTTGCCGCCTTCCTGTTGAAGCGTAAACGCGACTCCATATGAAAGAGCTTATCGGGGTGCCAATCCCCCTTTAACAGGTAGTCGACACCGTTAGATGGCGCGTCTACGCGATACTTTAACCAGGGAAAATTGAAAAAGTCGGCAAAAGCCGCAAAACTTAAATATCGGCTAGGCCTGAGGTTTAGTCCCAGCCAAAGTCCGGATTCATTGGCCGGCTCTGATGATTCTGTAAATGCGCTGGCCTCCATCGATCGAAAGCGGGCCCCAAAGTTCCTATAAAGAATACCCAGGTCAAGGGCCGGGTCAACGCTCATAACCATTCCCGCCAGCCCCGCCATAGCGCCCCTGGCATCCCTGGCTAGTTCGCCAAAAAGGCGATAGTTGTCCAGGTTGAGGCTGTAATCAATGCTACAATTGCTCCAGCTTTTGCCCGATATGGCAAATAAATTATAAGGTAAGTCCTGCTTTTTAATGGGGTAATTGAACCCGTAATGGATAAAATTGGCGTTTATCTGCCAGGTTTTCTTTTGGAACCCGAGATTGCCTCCCAGGACGAGTTGGTGGAATACATTTTTATCAGCAATCTCCAGTGCCGATCGGTGATACCCGGATTCGATGATACTGGTTGCTGTGATCTTACCACCGGCACCCGTTTCAAGGTTCGCATCTTTCAGGTCTTCGGCCGCAAATGTGGCTCCCTGCCAATTCCCGATCTTCCAGCCGGCAGCGAGCCCGCGATGAAACCGGCTCTCTCCACTCGATTGATAGGGCCTGATGGTCTGAGCCTGCCTGTTTAGCAGGCCCAGGTCAGAAGATTTGGGAAAGGAAAGGCCCTGCCAGTGAATCAAACCCTGACCCATACTTACTGAATAATCTCCAATGGCGAGATACTTCAGCCAGCCCTTCAAGTTGAGCCAAAGGTGAAAAGAATAGAAATCGAAGCCTTTTCCCGGCAATTCACCAGCGTCCTTTCCAGCCGTAAATCCGGCATGAAACGCATTCTTTAACGAAAGCCTGTAGCGTATATACAACTGGCCCGGCTTCCCCAGGTAGTGGGAATTTCCCAGGCTATCCTTTTCAAAATAAGCCCTGGAAAGTTCAATTTGGCGGCCCGCCCGAATGATGAGCTGGCTTTCCGCTCTTGGCCTCAGCCTGGAACCTGACCTTGACCAGCGACTTCCATCGGCCACCACTATATATGTCTTAAGCTTCCCAATCAACTCCAGGTCCCAACCCGGGATGGCCTGAATCTCATAAATGCTGACGAAGTTGCCCAGGAGCCTTCTGTAATTGATGAATGCAGCGACCTGCTCTTCGGTAACCATGCCCGCACTCATTAATATTGCGGCATCCACCTTATTTAAATCAATCCTCGCGGTTTGAATATGTTCGTTTAGCCGCGCCTCATCCGTCTCGAAACTTTCAGCATCGTTTCTGCCGGCAAGATTTTCCATTTCAGATTCATCAGGCTCCTGCGCATGAATAGAAGCAGGAAAGAGAATCAGGCAGCTCACCCACATCAACAAGCATAGCAAACCGCTGGCAGGATTATTCAGGAACCTCATTGACGGGAGCAGCGATTTCTTTTTTGAATGAATACAACAGGGCAATGGCTGTTGAATACCCCAACATGGGATGCCTGCTAACCCTAAGGTCTAGCCGAAATTTTTTAAGCCAGCATCCACCTGCCATCCATAACATGGAAGTCGTGGTTTGAAAGCCTGCCTGGAGAAACAGGTATTTGTTGAGCACATAATGCAAGCTCAACAGCCCAGCTACAGGTTGCTTTTCTATTTTTTGAACCGAGAGAGAAAGAAAGAAAAAGGGATTGAACACATAACCCATACCCAGGCGGATCAGGCTGGCCAATTTGTCATCGGCATTATTACTCAAATGGCCACCGACCGGGTTGTAGATATCGAACCCTGCCGCAAACCTGGAAGTCGGGAAAAACAATATTCCCAACTCGGCATTGGGCGTTCCCTTCGAAACGTATCCCCGTATTCTCAAACTGTAGTAATTAAATTTTGCACCGATAGAAAGTTTCGGACCCAGATTCTTAGCGTATGCCAAACCTGCCTCGACCTCCTGAAAATTTTTGTAGCCAAAATGATTCAGGAAAATTCCAGCGCCACCACCAAATGCATGCGACGCCGCGAAGGCTGAAAATAACTGTAGCGGACTAAGAAAGTAATTCCGTTCCGAATAAATGCCGATCCCTGGTTCGATCCTGGCAAGCGCGGCAACATTTTCCGCCGCTGAAAAAATATCAGGTTCTTTTTTGTATGCCTGGCACCCAATGCCGGGAGAGGCTCGCGGGACACGCAATGCCTGCGCATATGCACGAATCCAAAATAGCCACACCAATATGGTCAATATGATTCTCCCTGGCACGTTCCGTAGTTCTTGCACGCTAACAAAATAGGAGGAATGAATGGACACTGAAATGCATTCACACTCAATGCCAGGAAGAAAAAGCGCGAATTTTTTCGGGAAAGAACCGTTGGATTATTGAGCGCCACTCATTTTTTGCTAGGTTTGCAGCATGGAAATCTTAGACGGTAAACTGGTTTCTCAAACCATCAGGAATCAATTAAAAGAGAAAGTTTCAGAGCTCAAAAAACAGGGAAAAAAGCTTCCGCACCTCGCGGCCATCCTGGTGGGAAGCCATGGCGCCAGTGAAACTTATGTTGCAAGCAAAGTGAAATCATGCGAAGAAATCGGGTTTGGATCCACACTTATTCGGCTATCCGATTCCGTTAGTGAAAGCGAACTGCTCGAAAACATTGAAGCCTTGAATCTCGATCCCGATGTGGATGGCATCCTGGTTCAACTTCCCTTGCCCAAACACATTTCTGAACAAAAGGTGATTGAAACCGTTTCGGTGACAAAAGACGTGGACGGATTTCATCCCGAAAGTGTGGGGAGGATGGTGCAGGGGCTGCCGGCATTCGTATCTGCTACCCCGCACGGCATCATGCTACTTTTGGAACATTACAAAATTGACACGCGCGGCAAGCACGCCGTAGTAATCGGCAGAAGTAATATCGTTGGCAGGCCCGTGAGTATATTATTAAGCAGAAATACCAATCCGGGAAATTGCACCGTCACGGTTTGCCATTCCCATACATCCAACCTGAAAGAAATTTGTTTACAGGCAGATATTATTGTTGCCGCATTGGGCAGGGCCGAATTCCTGAAGGCCGACATGGTGAGGCCGGGTGCTGTGGTTATTGACGTGGGTATCACACGCGTCGCAGATTCGTCTAAAAAAAGCGGATTTGCACTGAAGGGCGATGTTGATTTTGCCCAGGTTGCGCCAAAATGCAGTTATATCACACCTGTTCCGGGTGGCGTAGGGCCCATGACCATAGCGGCGCTTTTGATGAACACATAC
>Ga0163161_10002903_pt1 | contig 12130 bp, 9 predicted proteins | sample S45metaG_FD_129847 | JGI IMG/M metagenome (GOLD analysis project Ga0163161, IMG submission 129847) | Switchgrass rhizosphere microbial communities from Kellogg Biological Station, Michigan, USA - S4-5 metaG | ecosystem: Host-associated > Plants > Roots > Rhizosphere > Soil | place: USA: Michigan... | reverse complement strand
TGCTTTTTATATGAAAGCAAAATATCGGCGCGAACGTATGCCGATTTACTATTCATGTTGACATTGTTGTTCTTTATCTTCTGATCAATATCAATTAACCGTTCATTTAAAGATGCCAGTTTTTCCTTTTGCTCTTTCTTTAAGCTTGTAAAATCCTCATGATCAATTTTATCATCAATAAATAGCTTTCTGACCTTCGACAGATATAACTCCTCTTTCGAGACCTCATTCAGTAAAGAGGCGCGATTGTGTAACAGCTCCTTCTGGACTTTAATACCATTTTCATCATCCAAGACGAGTCTGAATAGCTTCTGCGCTGCAGGGACGATCAATATTTCCTTCAGTTGGTTTTCATAATAGTTTTCTAATATATCTGATCTGAACCGGCCCTGACATCTTGGAGTGCAACAATGGTAGTAACGATATTTAGCATACCTTCCCTTTGAAATACTTCCAGTTAAAGTACGATTACAGTAAGGACAGATTATGAATCCCCTTAGAGGAAATATAGATTTTAAATTATCCTTTTTCCCTCTTTCCCTACGTTTGCTATGAATCAACGTTTGTACATCATTGAACAGCTCTTCCGTAATAATTGGCTCATGGATTCCTTTTATAAGTTGCATATCCTCATCTTTGGTTGCAGGTAAGACGATAAGACCGCAATAAATGGGATTATGAATTAAGCGCCAAAAATTATTCCTTTTGCATATGAACCCATTTAGGCAGGCCATTTTATTCACTTTACTAATCGAATAAGACCCGGTTGCCATTTGCTGGAACGCCCATTTGATATGATCAGCTTCAGGCTGTTTTTGTACTATGATTTTCTTTCCCTCACGATCCATGTTATTTACATAACCAATAGGAGCCCTGGAAGGCCACCGTCCTAGTTTTTTTGCCCTTCGCATTCCGTCAGAGGTGTTTTTTCCACGTCTGCTATTTTCTGCTTCTGGGATAGATAAATAGACAGCGAGCATAACAATGCTTTCAGGTATATCAAAATCAATGGGTTGATCGATCGCCATAGCTTGAATGTTTAGATCATTGAGTATCCCTAACATCTGGTAAGCATATTGGATGTTTCGACTGAAACGGCCCCACTTCAGGAAAAGAATGTTTCCTGATGGTCTGTTTTTATTTTTTTTAATTGTTTTAATAAGCCTCTGCCACTCTGGACGATTGAAATCCTTTGCGGAATAATCTTCCCGGAATACGCCTGAAACTTGAATATTGTTAATTTCACAATGCTGGAGAAGCCTTTCTTCTTGCTCAATGAGTGAGTAACCCTGGCGCATTTGTTCATCTGTGCTTACCCTGACGTAAATATAAGCTGATTTTATAATGATAAAATAACGATCCAATTTACGAGATTTAAACCTTTGCTGGGGATTTCAGGGAACTTTTACCGAAGTGTTGCATAAAGGCGATTTTAAGAACTAATTTTCTTACGTACCTTTGAGGTAAGTACACGAGAAAGATGTCAAACTATTGGAAATTAAGTTTCCTTAGCAATTTGGGATAGGCATGTAGTATGGTGGGTATTTATTATGACATTTGTAAAATATGGATATAAAACAGTCTTCTGACCAACCTATTCAAGCTCAGTCAGACGATAGATTTCAACGATATGATTTTGCAAAGCGAATTGCGCAGACAATCAATGAAAGAGCCAGCAGTGATTGTATTGTGCTAGGTATCTACGGAGCATGGGGAGAAGGAAAAACATCCGTTCTTAATTTTATTGCTCAGGAGTTGAAGGTTTTCGAGGGTATTATTACTATTAAATTTAATCCCTGGCGTTATTCTGATGAAAACACTTTGCTTGGCCAGTTCTTTGAGAAGTTGGCGTCAGCATTGGATTCAGAATTAAAATCTACGTCTGAAAAGATTGGAACATTGTTCTCCAACTATAGTAAATTCCTAAATGTTCCGTTTGTTGCGGATCTTTCCGGCACAGGAGAAGCATTGGGGAAGTTATTGGGGGTAAAGGATGTTGAAGCTTTGAAAGACCGAATCAGTACAATCATTAAAGAAAACGGTAAAAAAATAGTTGTTTTCATAGATGATATTGACAGGCTAGATAAAACAGAGATCCACGCAATATTTCGCCTAGTTAAGCTGACGGGTGACTTTGCCAATACAACATATATACTTTCGTTTGACCATGAAATGGTGTCGGCAGCTATCGGGGAACGATTTGGTGAAGGTAATAAAGCATCTGGGATGCAGTTCTTAGAAAAGATAATTCAAATCCCTTTGCAGATTCCTTTAGCACAACCTTTGGCTTTGCAAAAATACTTTATCACAATGCTTAACAATCTTCTTGATGCAAATAAGATAGATATAGACGGAAATGAGGGCGCTAGGTTTTATCAGGGGTTTCAAAATGCTGTACTTACAAAATTGGATACGCCAAGACTTGCTGTGCGGTACGCCAATACGCTTTCTTTTTCCATTCCATTATTGCAGAATGAAGCTAATATTGTTGACCTTTTGCTTATTGAAGCTGTTAAGATCTTTTATCCAGCGCACTATCGGTTGATTAGAGAAAATCCTGACTATTTTATTGGGAACTATCATAATTCATACGATTCAAAACTAGATCAGCAAAAAGTAGATAAAATCCTAGAACATCTGAAAGCGATCGGTGCCGACTTGAATGATAATCAATATAAGGGAATCGAAAATTTATTGACCGAGCTTTTTCCTTACCTTAAGCAGGCGACTAATATGAATTATCATTCATATCACGATGAGAATAGATGGTACTTGGAAAAGAGAGCTGCTTCTCCGTATTATTTTAATCGATATTTTTCTTATGCAGTGATTGAGGGAGATGTCTCGGATGTCCTGTTTGAGAACTTTCAAGACACTTTTACGCATTTAAATGAAGTGGAGCAAATAGCATCTGTTAAAGAGTTGATTGAGCAAAATGAACCAACAAATTTTATACGAAAGCTTCGAAGTAGAGAGGGTGAATACATGTGGGAGTTTGCTTATCCGTTGGCTAAGGCTATTGCAAGGAATTCTAGTATTCTGAAGAAAAAATCTAATAGTGGTTTTTTTGAATTTTTGGATTCCTATGGACAATCCGCTATACTGATTAGTAAGCTGATTGAAAGTAATCCTAGTAGTGTGGAACGAAGTAGTCTAGTTGAGGATTTGTTGTCAATGGATGATGTGTCGTTAAAATATTCCTTTGAGATTGTTAGATGGATTAAAGTAGTAGGTAATGAAGAACAAAAGCTGTTTACGAAAAATCAGATATTAGGTTTTTTGAATATAATTTTAATGCGTGCTCTTAAGTTTTCTAATAAGTCTCCATTGTATGAGACATTTCCAGATGAGGCTTATAAACTATTCAGCATTTGGCATGAAACAGATCCTAGAGCGCTTTTAAAGTACGTGAAAAAAATCTTGCAATCCGAGAGTAGGGCTTTCATTAAACTTCTTTATGCTTTGACCCCTAAGATTATAGGAGGCGAGGAGTCTAAAACAAATTACAGTGATTTCAGATTTGATAGTTATAAATACGTAACAAACATGTTTGGCGAAGAATTAATAAAAGATCAGATTTTAGCTAACTATACGATTGAGGAGTTGCAAGGACACATCGTTTGGGACTCGCATACAGTTGATTATCAAAGTGAACTTAATCTGGTATCACAATATATGCATCATTATTATAACTTACAGGAATGAATGTCTTAATAGAGGAATTGGCTACTTACAGGAATCAAACACATCGATCCTAGTTTCTTTGACTTTTCTGGGCTTAAATATCTATGATATTTTTTTAGCCAAATCAACGATTAAAGCTAAATCACGTTAGTACATCTTTGGATTAGGCTAAAATTGACTTGAAAGTGGTTAATAGGGAATTAATATTAATAAATGAAAGCATAAAAACTAACTCTGAAAAACACAATGAGTTTTTAAAAGAGTTAGGACTAAACACAATTTAAAAATTAAGGTGGAGGAGGTAGCAACATTTAAATTTTGTTTCTCACTTTTAAAAATTTCTACAAATTAGCAACAGCATGTTTTGTCAACCAAAGCTGAAAAGAATTGATGAGCAATGAAATGGTGAAAAGTCTACTTATTTTTGACTAACAAATATATTTGATATGCCAATTGTAAATTACACACTTGGTGAAATATATATTGGAGACGAGGTTACGTTTTTATGTGCCTCTGTAAATACAGACCATGTTTGGATCGTTCATGGAAAAGAGAAGGTACTCAATAAGATATACATCAGAACCCATCCTGAGTCTATTATACAAGATTATTGGACACTGGATGTAAAAGAAGTTAAATATGTAATTCCAACTTCACCACTTCGAAGCCCCACAGTCCAATAAATTTATGCACAATTTTAAATTTTGACAACATGAATTCCTTACCGCAGAAGAAAATCTTTATATCTTATAGCTGGTCGACACATGACCATGAAGATTGGGTGCTTTCATTGGCACATCAGCTTATGGGAGATGGTGTAGAAGTTGTACTGGACAAGTGGGATTTAAAAGAAGGGCAAGATAAGTTTCATTTTATGGAAACTATGGTGACTTCGCTTGACATTGATAAAGTATTAATGATTTGCGATAAAAAATATGCGGAGAAAGCAGATATCCGTGTCGGAGGAGTTGGGACAGAGACTCAAATTATTACCTCTCAAGTCTACAATCAAGTCAAACAGGAAAAATTTATTCCGGTAGTTGCAGAAGTAGATGAGAATGGCAATGCTTTTTTGCCCACATATTTGAAATCGCTAATTTATGTTGACCTTTCCTCAGAAGCAAGTTATGCACTAGAGTATGAAAAACTGCTGAGGAATATTTACAATCGTCCCAGCGTGAGCAAACCTAAAATAGGTAAGGCGCCATCTTATCTTTTGGAGGACAGTCCAATTACCTACAAAACCACGGCCCTACTTCGCGTTATGGACTCACAACTTGATAAATTTCCAGCACGCGTAAATTTATTCGTCAAGGATTTTTTGGCTGAATTTGATAAAAATCTGCTAGATTTTTCAATTGAATCGCCGGCAGAAACCTTTCTGGAACTTGGTGAACAAATCATGGATAAGTTGACGCAATATCAGCTATTAAGAGATGACTATTTGCATTTCATAGACAGATTATTTCGGGATGATCGGAATTTTGACGTCACGATTATCATCCGTTTTTTCGAATGCCTGCCGATGCATCTTTCTCCAAGAGAAGAAGGGTACCGCCAATGGAAGACTACCACATTTGACCATTTCAAACTTATTAACCATGAGCTATTTATCTATACGATAGCTATTGCATTGAAGCATGATAACCTGAGGATTCTAGAAGAGTTACTTCTTACTAAATATTTTTTTAAAGAAGGCAGATCAGACAGAACAGAGCAATTCAGTTATGATTACCTCCGAAACCATTTCGACTATCTAGATCAATATTATAAGAAGCTTACTGGGAGAAATTACGATAATGTACATGCAGATGTACTTATGTCACGTGTACCTCAATTTTTGCAAAAGCAAGAATTGGTTACAGGAGACCTTTTTTGTTATCATATTGGTCAGCTGCATGATATCGATTGGTTTCCTATAACCTACGGTTATAACTCTAGAAATAGAGGAGATTTCGAATTTTTTAACCGATTGGTTTCCAAGCGTCATTTTGCTAAAGTCAAAACATTACTTGGCGTGGAAAATGTCAACGAATTCAAAGCTAAAATGAGTGCGTTGGATGCTAAAGGAGCTGATCGCGGATATTCGAACTATCGAGGGAGGATTCCGGCAATCTGTCATTACATCAATTCAGATGACGTTATAAGTCAAATATGACAGATGGTTTTTACTCTTGAATTAATATTCGCAGTAACACAAAGAGCGTTCAGGATCGTCATTTACTTCTCGAGCGGTTCTAACTGAATCATTGTAAGATGGTAAGGGTTACTCGTAATTCTGAAAAATAAATGTTTGGAGTCATAGCGCCAATCATTGCCAGTGCAAAAGGAGATAATGACATTGTCATCATTACCATAAGACCAGAAACCATAATCTAGTCTTTTTCCTTTGTTTTCAATTCTAAGTGTAGAATTGAGATGGGATTGTTCTTGCTCTGTACTATTGCGATTTTGAATTAAGAAGTTAAACACTTCTTCACTGAGATCAGTAATTTTATCATGAAACCCGGTTGTAAAGTCGGGTTTTCTCGTATTTAATTTTTTTGTTATCTAAAATTGTTATTTCAGTGATTTTTACCTTTCTTTTTTATTGGGAAGTAATGTTTGAAAGCTAAATAAACAGTTCCAGTTAGAAATAATTCGTTTGAGGTATATTTTGCTGTCTCAAGGTATGTTTCTGATTTTATAAGCTGATACAATACCACAAAAAACGCAATCAGGACAGACAAAGAGAATACGCCTTTCCAAACCATATTAAAAATCGCTTCATAAAACTCTATTCTATTCTTGTTTGGGTCTGTCATTTTAGTAGCCTCCTTATTTCGCAATATTAATTTGTTGGAGTTTTGTTTTTAAACAATTCTTTAGAAAGGATGCTTATTTGTGTGTTTACCTCTTCCAATTGCTTTTCTAATTGTGTTATTTCTACTTCAAGCTGGTTAATATTGATGGCTTTAAATTCTTGCTCTGGTTTGAGGTATCTACTTATATTTAAATTGTAATCATTTTTTATGATTTCATCCGGTGAAATTATACAACTTAACCTTTCATTGGAAAGGGGGGCATCCTCTGATTTGAATCTACCGTAGGTATCAGAAATGAGATTTATATGCTGAGTAGAAAGTTTATTTTGCCTTTTCCCTACAACAAAAAGATTACCTGCATCAATAAATAACACATTCCTGTTTTTTGCTTTTCGCCCTTTGTCCAATACCAAAATTGAAACAGGAATGGATGTCGAATAAAACAAATTAGGAGGAAGTACAATTACAGCATCCAGGTAGTTTTCTTCAATAATCCTTCTGCGAATTGCTCCTTCATTTCCCTCCCTGAATAATACGCCATGTGGAACCACTACAGCAATTTTTCCAGTTTGCTTTGTAGAGGCAAGCATATGTAAAATAAAAGCATAATTTGCTTTACTTTTTGGTGGAATCCCCCAGCCAAATCTGTTGTAAGTATCGTAGACCATATTGTCTGCACCCCAATTGCTCATGGAGAAAGGAGGATTACCAATGACAATATCGAATTTCTGCAAAGCGTTATTTTCAATATGCTTTGGGTCGAGTAAGGTATCACCGTATTTAATGCTGGAAATGTCATAGCCGTTAATGATCAGGTTAATTTTAGCGATCACCACAGATTTTAAGTTTCTTTCCTGACCAAATAGATCTATTTTTGCTCTGGAATGCTTGGTTAGAAAATCTCTTGCAAATTGTAATAACAGTCCTGCAGAGCCGCAGACAGGGTCATAAACTTTTATAGTATTTGGTAATTTTAGGTCTTGTCTGAAAAGATTAGAGATAAGTTCTCGAACAGAAGGTGGTGTTGTCCATTCTCCGTTTTTTTTACCTTCAGCTTCGGCGAATTTGTCTAACACAAATTGAAAGCTATCCACTATTAAGCCTGGGCCTGATTGCGAATCTACTGTGAGGTTAATAGCCGAAAATTCATTCATTAGGTGAAACAGTTGGTTGTTTATACCCTCTATATCACCAAAAATATGTTCAAATTGAAAATCCATGCTACTGAATATTCCGCTTAATTTGTTCTTGTTTGAATGTTCTAATCTTTCGAAGGCTAGATTTAGTGCATCATAGAGATTATTCCTTTGATTGTTTATTATGTTTTCAAAGGTGTAATCTGATGGGATATAGTAGGAATTAGATTCTTGGTAACCATCGCTATTATCTTCTTTGAAGTTATCACTAAGATACTTGTATAAGAAAATCGCGGAAAATAATTCCTTCGATGAAGAAATGTCCATGCCACCCCTCATTTTATCAAGAATGTGCCAAAGTTTACTGCCTAATGAATGAGCTAAGTTGTTTTTGATCTGTAAATTATCGGCGTTATTCATCTTTTAAAATGTTTAATAATTGCATGTCAATCAATGTACTTCTTTTCTTTTCCAGAATGGAGTGAATGTGTTTTCGCTTCTGATGCAATTGGTGTAATTGGCCAAGTTTCTGTTGTTTCTCCATTGGAAGTATAGGTATGTTTAAATCCAAGATTGCTTTTATGGATAGATTAGGAACGGTGCTTATTCGTTGAAAGGATTTTAATAATTCTTGGGTCTCTGGCAGCTGAAGGTACCAGGTGAGAAAACTTGGATCAACTATATCTTTATTTGCACGTATAATGATAAATGCAGCAGAGGCAATTACGAATTTGTCATTTGAATCCAAATTAAGCATATTTACGGTATTGGTCATACCTTTGGAAATTATTAAGATATCTTTATTCCTTAAGAAATATTTCTCATCATTCGGGAATCTCTCAACGGAAATTAAAACCTTAAGATCAGTCAATTCTTCAATGTTTTTAGCCTGAATCACTTTCAGTTCACCGGCATCTGAAGACTGAATGCCATCCCTAAAGGTATATCCTGAAAATGTTTCCGCTACTTTTTGTATTTTCTGCATAATCATATTATGTCAAAGTTATTGTTTTGATTTTACATAATGAAATACTGTATGTTTTATTTTTAGGCTTGATTGTTCCCCTTGTTTATTATTCATTATAAAGCAGTAGATGAATTTCATCGTTCGTCAGGCATATTTAATATATTCACATTTTAAGCTTCGTAATAATGGAAACCTATAAATCATTAAGAAGACCCGCTAATTGGCAGGATTTTGAAACGCTCTGTAAGAAGCTGTGGGGAGAGGTTTGGAATTGTCCCGAAATTAAGAAAAATGGGCGTAGTGGTCAGTTGCAGCATGGAGTAGATGTATACGGTATTCCATTTGGTGAGACAACGTACTATGGAATACAGTGTAATGGTAAGGATGAGTATTTCTCTAAAGAGCTTAGTCCCGAGGAAGTTAATCAGGAGATTGAAAAGGCTTTAAAATTTCAGCCTGCCTTGAAAAAACTATACTTTGCCACCACTGCAGTTAAAGATGCGACCATTGAAGAGTTTATTCGCATTAAGAACTTAGAGCACATCAAAAATAATATGTTTGAAGTACACCTTTTTTCATGGGAAGATATCGTTGACTTAATTGATGAACATAAGCAGACTCATGATTGGTATGTAAAGAGCCAGAATTATAAAGCCAATAAAAGTGTTAAGGTTAGTTTTAAAGGCGGTCTTTTGGAAATATGGGCAAGGCCAAAATATAAAAAGATGACGCATAATTATGTTTTAAGCCCCCCTAAAAGGTCAAGAGGAGAATATGGCAGTACTTTTTATTCGAACATTATGTCTGAAGCATTATCAGGTTCCAAGACCTATAATCATAGTTACATTAAGTTTGATTTGAGGGTGTACAATACTGGAAATGATCCAATTGAAGAGTACAAACTGTTTATTAGTTTTGAGGGAGATTTGCAGGATTTGTCAAAGCAAGCTGGTGCAATGGATCTGAAGTTTTTGAACAAAAATTATAACCCAACGACATTCCTTTGGGCAGATGATTTTACAGGGAGGTTGGTGCCGTTAAGATCAATTCTCGTTAGTGGTGATACTTTTATTTCAGAAGACATTTATCTAAAGCCATCGTACACTGAAAAATCTGTTCTGCTGAACTGGAAACTGATCTCAAAGGATTTTAAAGAGAATGGTCAGCTTAAGATTAACCTAGACCCCTTAATTGAAGAAGATTCACTTACCTATTATGTGGATCATGCCTCTAGGGTAGGTATTGAAGAACAAGAGATTAGTGATTATACTTCCGAGTCTGACTTTGATAATGAGTTTACATAATATTATGAAGGATATTAGCATTTAATAATTAATTCAGCGATCTAAATGAAAAATCAGAAAAAAACTAAACGTCATCATTTTGTACCGCGATGCTATCTTAAGAATTTTCTCCGGGACGGGGAGTTATATGCACTAGACATTAAAAAGGTAATAAATGGAATACCTCATAAGGTGAAAAGAGTTCAACCAGCTGGCATTTGTTATATCGAGGATTATTATACCATTCATCCTAATGAACAAAATAGCCAGTTTAAATTAGACGGTTTGAATGAATTATTTATTGAGAGTGAGGTGCTTACGGTTTTAGAAGAGAAGTATGATAAACATCTCTATCCAAAGCTGATAGCTGATGACTCCTTGCCGTTTTCGGAGGCATGTGATCTTTCTGATTTTATCCTTCAGTTAAAATTCCGTAATCCATTTCATTTGGAAACAATGAATGCTAAAATGCCTGCAACGATTGATGAGGTGCTGGATGGTATTTTTGAAAGGACTTTTAATGAAAACCACCGATTTGCACACCTACCTGCTCAAGTTCGAAAGGCCGCTATAGACAAGCTAAGAAGAGATTCGAAAGAAGATCCATTATTTAGCAAGAAAATGCAGTTATCCAGACTTGCTGAAAACAAAGAAGATAATAAGGAAAGCAGGAAGGTCTTAACTAAGGCATTGCTCAATGCAGGATGGTGGATTTATCAAAGTCCTGAAACTGGCCCCTATTTTATTACTTCTGATAATCCAGGCTTTTCTATCGGAAAGGATGCGTTAAATTACGACACTAAATTTGTGGATGGATTTGCATTTCATTTTCCAATTTCTCCAACCTGTTGTCTGGTTATCAGTGATGCTGAAAAGGACAGTAGTTTTGACAAGAATGACTCTGTGAAAAATATTAAAAGATTTAATGTTAATGACAGAGCTGTTATTGAGATTAACAATCGCGCAATTCAACAAGTAAATAAGCTCTTGATTGCTTCAGATGATTGGTACCTTTTGCAGATTGCTGAAATTAACAGGGAAAGGAATAAGAAAGCTTGAATTGCTAAAATGTAAAAGGAGTCTCAAGTGTTAATAATTTAGCTCTAATATTAAAAGTAAAAGATACGCTTCAATCGGTTGTATAATGTTTGATAAATTATTGGGTTATTAAATGTAAATAGCACGTAGAGATTAAATTCACTTTGCTAAATTTGAGTTTATAAACAACCTAAAATGAGTGTAGTTAACAACTATGACAGAACAATTTCAAAAAAAACAAAAGCGGGAGTTTTTATAATTGAAAGCTTAGATTTTGAAGACGAACAAGGAACTAAAGAGGGAGAGATTTTATGCAGCATTCTGCAAATGTCCGGCATACCTGTGGAGTATTTCTATGTCCGTTCCTATGACGAGTTCGCACATTTTTTAGAGAAGTTCGTTGAATCCGATTTTAGATTTTTACATATCTCCTGCCACGGGAATAGCGAAGGTATAAAACTGACGCTTGAGGATATCTCCAGTGATGAGCTCGGTAGTTTATTGGAAGATAAGCTAAAGTATAGAAGACTTTTTCTATCAGCTTGTGCCGCGGTTAATATTGGGTTAGCTAAACAGTTGTTTCCTAAGAGCGGTTGTAATTCTCTGATCGGCCCAAATAAAAAAGTCAAAATGAAAGAAATTGCTATTTTCTGGGCATCTTTTTATCATCTGATGTTTAAAGGTAATCCAAGGGCGATGAAAAAAAAGGATTTGATCGCTAACCTTGATGCGCTGGCTAAGTTATATATGATACCCGTTAAATATTTTAAAACTTCAACAAGGGCACCTTACTTTACAGAACAAATGCTAACACAAACTTCGGCTAAGCCGATTTCTACAGACTTTGACTCTTGAAGTGGTAAATTTTTAAATAATAAAATGGCAGATAAAGTAACATTGTTTAAGTTCTTTAGAACAACTATATTAATCACTTACGAACAGATAAACCTAACAATATTAAAAAAATGGAAGAAATAACTAATATAAAAAAAGCTATAGTAACTCAGGTAATACTTTTTATTGAGAACGGTACAGAAGTAGTCTATAGGTCGGATGGTATGGAATTCTTGATCATTAAAGACCTGGAACAGAAGATTTTTTTTATAGCGAAGATTGAGCTGAAAAATAGGATCAAAGAATTTACAAATGCCCCATTTAATGCTGAAATTCTAATGGATAGCTTTGCAAATTTTGTCTTAGATATTTTGTTTGAAATCC
>Ga0163161_10002901_pt1 | contig 12132 bp, 9 predicted proteins | sample S45metaG_FD_129847 | JGI IMG/M metagenome (GOLD analysis project Ga0163161, IMG submission 129847) | Switchgrass rhizosphere microbial communities from Kellogg Biological Station, Michigan, USA - S4-5 metaG | ecosystem: Host-associated > Plants > Roots > Rhizosphere > Soil | place: USA: Michigan... | reverse complement strand
GCATAGAACTTTATAACACAACATTTAGAGAATTGGCTTAATGGATTTACCCACGGTATGTTTGTTTTTAAATTTTGAGCTAAGTGCAATCCTGCCCACAAACGTAGTTTTGGTTGCTTTACAGGAACCCGATACCACTTCTGTAGGCTGGCGATTATTCTTTGCATTATTTTTGGTGTTACTTAACGGATTTTTTGTTGCAGCAGAGTTTGCAATTGTAAAAGTCCGGGCATCACAGATTGAAATTAAAGCAAAAACAGGCAGCCGGGTTGGTAAAATGGCCAAAGGGATTATTCATAATCTTGATGGATATTTGGCCGCCACACAGCTAGGCATAACGCTTGCATCGCTTGGCTTAGGTTGGGTAGGTGAAGGCGTTATGCATACTATTTTCAAAAACCTTTTCGATAGCTTGCAATGGGGCTTTAGCGATGCTTTTATCCACTCAGCCTCAACCGTAGTCGCTTTTTCAGTGATCACCATTATGCATATTGTATTTGGTGAGTTGGCTCCGAAATCATTTGCCATCCAACGGCCGGTAGCAACAACCTTATTCGTTTCTGTTCCATTACAGCTATTTTATGTCGTATTTAAGCCATTCATCTGGACATTAAACAGCCTTGCCGCTATTATTTTAAAGCCATTTGGAATTGATACCTCCGGAGGGCACGAATCGCTTCATAGTACCGAAGAACTTCAGTATTTATTAGATCAGGGTAAAGAAAGCGGCGCATTAGATAATAACGAACATGAGCTGATTAAAAACGTATTCGATTTTAATGAACGAGTGGTGAAAAATATCATGGTACCCCGGACCAAGATTTCAGGTATTGAACTAACTTCTCCAAAAGAAGAAGTGATTGATACGATTATTAAGGAAGGGTATTCCCGTTTGCCTGTTTACGATGAGATTATGGATAAAATTGTTGGGATTATCCATGCAAAAGATATTTTACCATTGGTTGCAGCGGGTAATCAGCATTGGACATTAAACGATATCATCAGAAAACCATATTTCGTTACAGAAACCAAGAAAATTAACGATCTGATGAGCGAACTGCAAAGTAACCGCATACAGATTGCTATTGTATTAGATGAGTTTGGCGGCACCGCGGGCATGGTTACTTTAGAAGATATTGTTGAAGAACTTGTTGGAGAAATCCAGGATGAATACGACGAAGAAAAGCCACTGGTAGAAAAAGTGTCTGACAATGAGTTTATCGTAAATGCATTTGCTACCGTATACGATGTGAATGAACATCTACCTCACGATTTACCAGAGGATGAAGATTTCGATACTATTGGTGGATTGGTTTCTCACGTTTTTGAACGTATCCCTGAGGTAGGCGAAAGCAACGAATCATATGGTTATTTGTTTACTATCCTTAAAAAGACAGAGCAAAATATCGAAACAATCAAGTTAGAATTGGTAATCAATAAAGCAGATATGGTTGATAATCATTAATTTCAACTATGCATATTTTTTATACACCAGATATAACCCAAAAGACATATACGCTTAACGAAGAAGAGAGCAAACATTGCGTTAGGGTGCTTCGTCTTACCATAGGCTCGATCGTTAACCTGGTTGATGGGAAAGGTGGTTTTTATACTGCTGAAATTACTTCTGATAATCCGAAAAAAGTCTCCCTATCCATTTTAAAAGTAGAAACGGAGTTTCATAAAAGAAACAATTACCTGCATATTGCTGTTGCACCAACTAAAAATATCGACCGAATCGAATGGTTTTTAGAAAAAGCTACAGAGTTGGGCATTGATGAAATTACACCAATTATTACCGATCGATCGGAGCGGAGGGTAGTTAAAGAAGATCGGCTTAATAAAGTGATTACTTCTGCTGTTAAGCAATCGATAAAAGCCTATCACCCAAAATTAAATGATGCCATTTCTTTGGATGCTTTTTTAAAAGAACCATTCGATGGCCATAAATTAATAGCGCATTGTATCGATAACGAAGAGAAGCAATATATATCCAAACTTGTTGCTCCGCATCAAAAATATTTAATTCTTATTGGTCCTGAAGGAGATTTCACACCTGATGAAGTTAATTTAGCTTTGAACAAAGGCTTTAAAGCATTAACTTTAGGTGATAACAGATTGCGCACAGAAACGGCTGCATTATCTGTTTGTTTTGAAATCAATTACCTTAACCGATAATCAATTTGAAGTTTTCAGTTTTCAGTTTTCAGGTTCCGAAATTTAAGTTTGTTGCTTTCTTCGTAGGGCTTTTAGCTTTTTGCTTTGTGCTTTCGGCTTTTAGTCCATTCCCGCCAACCTACCGTATGGCCAAACTTAAATACAATGGTGGCGGCGATTGGTATGCAGATAGGACAGCTTTGCCCAATTTAATTGCCTACTGTAATACCAATTTGAAGACTAATTTTTATGCCGAAGAAAGTATTGTAGAAGTAGGCTCGAAAGAAATATTCAATTATCCATTTGTTTATATGACCGGCCATGGAAATGTTGTTTTTAATGACCAGGAAATTAAAAACTTAAGGCAGTACCTTACAGGTGGTGGTTTTCTTCATATTGATGATAATTATGGATTGGATAAATTTATCCGCCCGCAGATGAAAAAGGTATTTCCAGAACTGAATTTTGTCGAATTGCCCGCCAACCATGCGCTTTACAATCAGAAATTTAAATTTCCTGCGGGTTTACCAAAAATCCATGAGCATGATAATAAAAGACCTCAGGGATTTGCGTTGATTTATAAAGGCAGAGTTGTATGTTATTATACCTTTGAGTGCGATTTAGGGAATGGTTGGGAAGATTTTGGCACTTACCCTGAAGATACACAAGAAACGAGGACTAAGGCTCTTAAAATGGGCGCAAATTTGGTTCAGTATGCTTTAACCCAATAACAAATGTACAAAGTAAAAGTAAACGATCAGTTTTTATTCGAGATTGAAAATAAGGAGTCATCTTTTTTGGTAAACGGAGCACCTATTCAGTTTGATCTTAGTTCCATTGGGAATAATAATACGCATGTTTTATACCAGAATAAATCTTTTAATACAGAGCTGGTTGAGCTAAACAAAGCTGATAAAACCTGTAAAATAAAAGTTAACGGTAATATTTATCAGGTTAGCATTGAAGATCAGTTTGACGTTTTGTTAAAACAGCTGGGTCTGGATAATTTAGCCGCTAATAAAGTTTCAGAAATTAAAGCACCGATGCCTGGTTTGGTGCTAAAGGTTTTGGTTGAAGAGAGCGCTGAGGTAAAGAAAGGGGATAACCTGTTGGTGCTGGAAGCTATGAAAATGGAAAACATCTTGAAATCATCAACCGATGGTGTGATAAAGAAAGTTTTAATTAAGCAGGGCGATAAGGTAGAAAAGAACCAGATTTTGATTCAGTTTAAGTAGTTGAGGATATTAAGGCTTTGTTTCTAATCACTGATTCTATCCATTCCATAGGATCATCATTTCGAGCGGACCCGATAGCTATCGGGTGCAACGCAGTACAGAACCACTTAGTGCTCAGCGAAGCTAAATCTGGCTAGATAGATCTCTCTCCTGAAAGTTCGGGACTGCGCTCCAGTCGAGATGACGATTTTTCTTTGAATCGGTCAAGCTTAAATTATCTAACAAAATATAAAACACAAAAAAAAGTCCCGATTTAATGTCGGGACTTTTTTTTATTTACCTCTACTTACCCTATAAGGTTTTTGAGGCGGGTTTTTAAAATTTCTTTTACCTGCAGTACTAATTTCTGGAGCGCCAAGCATAGTCATGGCACAACGAAAGCCAACTTCTGCTGATGATTCATCTTGTTGCATAAAACGACGTGTTGCCGGGTTTAACCAGTAAGCCATATCATTCCAAGAACCGCCTTTGTAAACTCTGGATTTATCGTTTACAAGCGTTACACCTTCTTCATTTAATAAAGTATTTTGTTTATCACGATAACCTCTTTGATCGGCCTGATAACTTGTTGATGCTACCGGTGATTGTGGATCAGTCGATTTTGAAATCGAATCGGAGCGTTTCGCCTGTGCTTGTTTTTCTGCCCAGGTTTGCTTTCTTCCAGCGTAAGCATTTTCCTTAATCGGATTGCCATATTTATCTAATGCAATTTTTCCGCTTTGTGAATCCTCTAGTTTTTTGTTGGTGAAGTAGTTACCACGATAAGGGTTAAATGCGTCTGCATCCGTAAATGTAGCTGTTCTGTACACATCATTAACCCACTCGTTAACGTTACCAGCCATGTTGTATAGCCCAAAATCGTTTGGTGTATATTGAATAACCGGAACAGTTAAATCTCCTTTATCGTTTAATGAGCCGCCAACACCCATATAGTCGCCAGGTGCCCTTTTAAAGTTGGCCTGAATCATACCTCTGGTTTTCTTTTTGGCAGAGCTAACACCTAAACCATTCCAAGGGTAGATTTTATTCTGATTGATGTTCTCGTATTCCGTGTTGCCAATTAAGCCTAAAGCAGCGTATTCCCATTCAGCTTCTGTTGGTAAACGGTAAGGTTGCATAATTACACCATCTTCTAATGTAGCAGTTCTTCTAGGCTGATTGTTTTTGCCTCCAGCGGCCGGGGCAGCTGTTCCTCCTGCAGTTGATGTAGCTGCACCAGATTTTGTATTGTAATCGATTGGTGCATTTTTGCCCTTATCATCATATTGGCCATTTAAATATGCATCCGTATTAAAAGGTTTGTCTGGTTTTGGAGTAGCCGCTGCTGTAGTAGTAGCCTTGCCTTTTCCATTACCAGCTAAAGTTTTATAATCAGTTAAAATTCCTTTTTCGCGTAGAATAAATTCGTTAGCTCTCGAAGTTCTCCATTCGCAATAACGGGATGCCTGCTCCCATGAAACGCCTACAACAGGGTAGTCACGATAAGCTGGGTGGCGTAAATAGTTATCTACATAAGGTTCGTTATAAGATAATGCGCGGCGCCACACTAAAGTATCAGGAAGCTCATTGTAATAAAACTCACGATCTTCTGGGTAGTTGTATCTGATCCAGTGTAAGTATTCTAACCAATCGGTATTCGATACTTCAGTTTCATCCATGTAAAAAGATGGTACTGTAACCTGTCTTTTGTAATTGTAAATATTTGGCTCAACACCTGGTACTTCGATGGCACTACCACCAACAACTAAAACTCCACCTTCAATTGGAATTAAGCCTGGTCCTGGAGCTCTCTTGTATTGAGTAGCCACAGCAAAAGCACCAGATTGGTTGTTTTTGCTTTTCCTATCGGCATAAGGAATACCTGTTTTGCTAGAACTGTTCCCTCCTTTTGAGCTACAGCTCGTAAGTAGGGCAGCTAATGACAAACAAGTGAAAGAATATAGTAACAGTTTTTTCATATAGTTCGTTGGGAAAATCGTCCCTATAGGGATTCAACCGATAAAATTAAACAATTTTAAATGAATATATAAATAATGTGGTAATAAAATATCGATTATATTTTTGAGTGATAACGTATTATTTTATATCGTATTGTGTCTACTTACTTTTTCAGTTAAATTTAGCTTAAATAATTATAAATAAGCAAGATAAAAAGAAAAGGGAGACGATTGAGAAGTCTTGTTAGTAAGCCATTAGCCCAATAGGCGAAATTACTTTTATTACGGCTCGGGTCATTTCAATATTATTTTTTTTATGTTTTTAGTGACTACTTAATACGCATGTATAAAAAAGAGTATTGTTATAGTTTATAGAGATTGCAATAATTTAACCATATTTGATTTAAAGATTATTAAGTTGACAAATCGAATAATAATTTTTTATAGAAAAAAAGAAACAGCTCAATTATGATGTTAAATGGTTATTAGTTATGTGTTTACGTTTTTTGTAGTCACACCCGTATGTAAAAATCGTAGGTTTAATTAGTAAATAATCATAGAATTCGTAATTTGGTGAAATATAAATTTTGGTTTTACGTTACTGATATATTCTCCAGTTATTGCTAAATACCAAAATCTAAAATTACGTACCTTTAAAGGATGAATTTCAAGTACATCAGTAAACTTGCTTTTTCTGCACTCTCAATGGCCTTGGTGTTTGGTAAAACAAATGCTCAGGTAACCATAGGCAATACACAAACAAATGGTAGCGAGGCAAACAATATTGTAACAGCAGTTCCATTTCTGCTTATTACACCCGATGCCCGTGCCGGTGCAATGGGTGATGCTGGCGTGGCTGTTGCTGGTGATGTAAATTCAGCCAGTATTAATGCTTCTAAACTTGCATTTTTAGATAAACCTTACGGATTTTCTGTTTCTTATAGCCCATGGTTAAAAAGTTTAGTGCCTGATATTAATCTTGCTTATTTAAGTGGCTTTTATAAACTGGATGATCGTAATACCATTGGTGCCTCATTAAGGTACTTTTCTTTAGGCTCTATTCAGCTTACTGATATCAACCAGCAGGACCTTGGCATTTCCAATCCAAATGAATTGGCTTTTGATGTTTCTTTTGCCCGTAATTTTGGTGAAGAATTTTCATTGGGAACCTCATTAAGGTATATTTATTCAAATTTAGTCTCAGGTCAGTTTTCATCTTCAGGGCAGGTTCATAGCGGAAATGCAGTAGCTGTTGATGTATCTGGATTATACAAAACAACAACTACAATGTTTGGCAGGCAGACTGTTCTTTCTGCAGGCGCTAATATTTCCAACATTGGAACAAAAATGAGCTATTCTGATGGTGGAGAAAATTTCTTTTTACCTACAAATTTTAAAATAGGAGGCGCTTCTACAATTACTGTAGACGATTTCAGCACCTTAACTTTTGCCCTTGACTTTAATAAGTTGCTGGTGCCTACGCAGCCAATATACGATTCGAACAATAACATTGTGAGCGGAAAAAATCCTAACCGTTCAGTACCTGCCGGAATTTTTGGTTCGTTTAGTGATGCCCCAGGCGGTTTTAGTGAAGAATTAAAGGAAGTAGGAATTTCAACAGGCTTAGAGTACTGGTACAACCAACAGTTTGCGGTTAGAGCAGGTTACAACTACCAGAGCCCAATGAAAGGCGATAGCCGCTACTTTACCTTGGGTCTTGGATTAAAATACAATGTTTTTAATATAGATTTTTCTTATTTAATTGCAAATGCACAAACAAGTCCACTTGCAAATACCTTACGTTTTGGTCTATTGTTTAACTTTGGCGACAAAAAGATTGTTAAAAAGTAATTTTAAGCTATCAGTTTATAATTAACCGATTAATGAGTTTAAACAATTAACCTAAATACCCATGAAAATTAGAGTAGGTTTCGGATTCGATGTACATCAATTAAAAGATCAGCATCCTTTTGTTGTTGGCGGAGTTACATTAGATCATCATAAAGGTGCTTTTGGACATTCGGATGCCGATGTTTTGCTTCACGCCATCTGCGATGCGCTTTTAGGGGCAGCCAACCTTCGCGATATTGGTTTCCATTTCAAGAATACAGATGATAGATGGAAAGGCATCAGTAGCCTCGTTTTATTGAAGGAAACGGTTAAATTGCTGGCCGAAAAAGGATGGCAAATTGGCAATATAGATGCGATGCTTTGTTTGGAAGCGCCAAAAATTAACCCTCATATTCCTGCTATGCAGCAAAATATTGCTGAAGCCATTGGAATTTCTACCGAAGACATTTCAATTAAAGCCACTACCAATGAGCAAATGGGATTTATCGGCAGGGAAGAAGGTGTTGTTTCTTATGCCGTTTGCCTGATAGAAAAACCTTAATTCATATTAGAATTTTCGGGCAGTTAAGTAAGAAATCGGTAAGCCTATGCAACAAATCAGAATTACCGCGTTTAAAATCGCCCGTTCGTAATGAAACGGTGCCGCAGGTATTTTGGTTAGTGGAACAATCAATAGGGTCATAATAGTCCAAACGATAATTCCATAAATTATTCCTGATAGGAGGATATTCTTTCGTAAAACAGTTGTTTTTGTTGATGCGATAGTAAAAATCAGGGTGAAGCAAAAGGCAATAAAGTAGTGGAGTGCTAAACCTATAAGAGCCGTTTTAATCCCTCCAGCAAAAGCGTTTGGTCCCATAATAGCGCTGGAGATATATTGAAATACCCCCATAAAATTCATCTTTCCTAAAAATATAACTGCTGCCAATCCATCTAATGTTCCGGCAATAAGTGCAATCAATAAAACCTGTTTAAAGGAAAACGGAGTTTGGTTAGATTTTTCCATAAACAATAATAATGTTTTTTTAAATTGCTTGTTATTAATTGTTTATGTTTTTTTTAGTGCGATATAATATGTAAATTTTGATCGGAACTGTCACATTGAGCTTGTCGAAATGCTTTACAGTGCATTTTAGCCAGCCCTTCGACAGGCTCAGGGTGACATCCATTGTTTATAACATAATCTCCAGGACAAGCATTACGCCAATTGCTCTTTAACGTTTCCTGTCCGCTTTAACGTTCCCCAGGTTTCCAGCTCACCTTTTATAGCTTTTCTGAACGAACGGAATAGTACAATATACATTAATTGTCGCCAGAAGAACCGCTGCGGAAATATGTAAAGTAAATTCGTGTATTTTTCTTTTTCCATGTGGAAAGCGATGGCAGCAAAAATCATGTCTACAACAATAAAGATAATATAATAGAAAAGTACCTGGCCAAAACCGTTATGCAGGCTTAAAATCCCTGAAAATCCGGTTAGGGTTAAATTATTTATAGCACTTAACGAAAATAGACCACTAATTAACGAGATAAACATAAAAAGATCGGCAAGTGGTGAAAATAACGGCAAAATGATCTGATAGATCAAAATATTTGGCATTCCTACCATCCCAAAGTAGCCGTACTTCTTGTTTAGAAGTGTTTTTCTGTTTTTCCAGAAACTTTGCATTACGCCAAAACTCCAGCGGAAACGTTGTTTAAGCAACATATTTACTGTTTCCGGTGCTTCGGTATAAGCAACTGCAGTATCGCAGTTTTTTACGCGGTAACCTGCTTTCAAAATACGCATGGTTAAATCGCAGTCTTCGGCAAGTGTATCAATGGTAAACCCGCCGATTTCCAAAATTACATTTTTTCTGAAAGCACCTATTGCTCCTGGCACAACAGTAATTGTATTTAATAAGTCGAAAGCACGCCTATCCATATTCTGTGCAGTGATATATTCAATAGACTGCCATTTGGTAATGATATTGTTGGCATTCCCAACTTTTACAGTGCCAGCTACAGCGGCTATTTTATCACTGTAGAAATAACGCATCAGTTCGGTAACGGCATCATCTTTTAGCTGTGTATCGGCATCTATACAGACTACAAACTCGGAAGTTGCTTTTGATATACCATAATTTAATGCAGATGCTTTGCCTCCATTGGCTTTGCGGAAAACCTTTACCTGAGGATGGTTGCCAAAATGTTCATTAATAATTTCGAAGGTCTTATCTTTCGATCCATCATCTACAAAAATCAGTTCAAAATTCGGGTAGGTGGTTTTTAAAAGACTATTAATGGTTTGTACAGCAGTAACTTCTTCGTTATAGGCTGGAATGATAATACTCACTTTTTCTGAAGGATTTACTATCAATTTGCTGACATTCTGTTTCGCTCTTTTTCGCTGTCTGATGGCTAAATATGCGATAAATATGGTCCTTAAAATAGCAAGTACAATTGCTACAGAAAATACAATATTTAAAATCATGTTTCCGTAGTAAAAGAAATTGATGAAAAAGTAATCACCAGAACCTGAAAAACCACTGTTTGCAGTAGACTTAACGGCAGGCATCAGTTCTGATCTTTTTTTGCCCATTAAATCGCCAACTGTTGTAAAGGTATATCCTTTGGCTTTGAAAAATTTTATAATCCGGGGTAAAGCAGCCACGGTAGCTTCACGATTGCCGCCAGCATCATGCAACAAAAGGATATTACCGTTGCCCTGTTGTTTCACCACTTCGTTAAAAATCTGATCGGCAGTTTTGCCTGGTTGCCAATCTTCAGGATCTATATATTCCCCGATATTGATGTAATTTTCTTTACGGCTTTGTGCAACAGGCAGAATTTCGGAAATATTTTGGGGTTCGGCATCTGCATTAAATGGTGCTCGGAACAGGATTGTGCTGTGGCCGGTAACCGCTTCAATTAATCTACGGGTAGCATTTAGTTCGAACTTTACCCGTCGTGGCCCAATGGCCGACATATCAGGATGGAAGAAAGTATGGTTTCCAATTTCATAACCATCATTATATTCCTGTCTTAAAAGTTCCATATTCTGCTCAGCCATGATGCCAACCACAAAGAAACAGCCTGGTACTTTTTCCCGTTTCAAAATATTTAATACCTGTGGTGTATAAACTGGGTCTGGCCCATCATCGAAGGTTAAGGCGATTTTCTTATCGGCCTCTCCAAACCTTTTAATAACATATTGCTCTGGAAGTCTGATATACTTTTGATCGGCAATAGAAAAGTTATCTTTATTTAAAGTGAACTTTACACTGCCAGGTGCAGGGGTAGAAATCAGGTCGAGAATTTCACCATCGCCTAAATAGGAGATTCCACCCATATTTAATGAAGCAATTTTGCGTAAATCGAAAGGTTTTTTATTTAGTGTATCCAAACTAAGGTCATTAGAAATAAATGACCATAAACGTTTGTCTTCCGAGCCTAAACGCCATAAGGCTACACCAGCAATATCCCAATCATCAGCCTTGCGGATTAGATTAAAATAGGTTGCGGCATCAGTAAAATAAACTTCATGTTTAATTCCGCTTCCATCATTGTAAGTGTAGTTTAAATTGGCTGAAGCAGGGTTGTAGTTTATTTTGCTTTTATAATTAACAGCCATGGTCATCGCCTGCTCGTAAGTAACCGGTTGCCCAATGCTATTTTTTGGCCAATCATAACCGTAGCAAGCCAAGGCAAGGATTACTTTGCTGGCATCAACTTTACTGCAAATATCATCAAGCTTTTCTTCTACCCATTCCTGATGGGAAATATCGCCTGCGTTACTTTGTTCGGTATGCTGATCATAAGCCATTAATACGAGATAATCATTATATTTTTGAAGGATTTCTGGCTTATAGTCGTCATTTTCTGGTGAAATATCCTGAGAAACAATCAGTTTTCCGGCGTGAAACTGAGTGTATAGATTTTTCATAAAAGTGTTAAAACTATTGCTATTTTGGAGGTTGAGTTCTTCAAAATCTATGTTTATTCCACTATAACCGTATTTTTTGGTAATCGTTATAAGATCGGAGATCAATTTTTGTTGAGCAGATTGATCATTTAATAATCTTCTTACTGCTGCACCATCCCAATGATCTTTATTGTAATTTGAAACTACCGCAATAGCCGATTTTTTACCCGCATGTATTACCTTTAAGGCCGCAGTATCTGCTTTATCTACAATAGAATCACCATTTAAAAAGAAAGATTCTGTAGCCACCATGTCCAAATGACTGATGTTGCGTTTTAAATCTGATATTGATGATTCTTTACTTGCTGCCCAGCTTACATAAAAGGCCATATTGATTCGCTTGCTGTTACCACGATGACTTAAAATACGGAGTTCACGATCTTTTTTGATCTTTTGCAGTCTAGATTTTTCGATGGTGAAATCCTTGTACTGCTGCGATTTTTTTAACCTCTCTAATTGTTTCTGTGTTAATGGTGTATTTGTGTTGATAAAAGGCAAATTGGGTGCCTGTACTGAAGACAGTGTGTACACCACGCAGATGATTGCAATAATGAAGACTAAAAAAAACGTACGGCTTACCCATGTAAATGTATGCCAGCGTCTTTTGGTCTCAGTTTGAAATATTTGTTTTCCGGACATTTTTCTGTTCTGATTTATTAATCAAATGTCACTAACGAATATGAAGATTGGATGAATGATAAATAGGAATGATTGAGACGACTGATGGATAGCCTGGTTTAAGGTGTTGGTTTTATTTGCCTGTTTATCAGTGTGATAATTGGTTTTGCGGGCCTTTACATCGCTAGGGATTTATGGTAGTTAAGGTTTTCTTGAATAAATTGAAACGCGACAAGAGGAAAACGAAAGAAGCATTGTCATCCTGAGGGGGTAATTTATTTTATAAAAATCAATATGAGTGACGCATATCCTTTTTTTGCCCAGCGGCTCATTCTTGCCTCGGCTCACCGCCGCCGAAAGGCTCTTTCTT
>Ga0163161_10002900_pt1 | contig 12132 bp, 9 predicted proteins | sample S45metaG_FD_129847 | JGI IMG/M metagenome (GOLD analysis project Ga0163161, IMG submission 129847) | Switchgrass rhizosphere microbial communities from Kellogg Biological Station, Michigan, USA - S4-5 metaG | ecosystem: Host-associated > Plants > Roots > Rhizosphere > Soil | place: USA: Michigan... | reverse complement strand
TTCCAAAGGGCGGCCGAATTGTCGGCCTTTCAAAACTCGCCCGTATTGCCGAGATATTTTCCCGCCGCCTGCAGGTGCAGGAACGCCTGACGCAGCAGATCGCCGACACGCTCTTTGAGAAGCTGCGTCCGGTCGGCGTGATGGTCGTCATCGAGGCCGAGCATACTTGCATGACCTTGCGCGGCGTTAAAAAACCCGGGGCGATAACGGTAACATCCGCAGTTCTTGGCGGCTTCCGCAAAGACCCACGCACTCGTGCGGAGGCTATGTCGCTGATCAAAGGTTAATGGCCGAGACTTTTTACATCACCACCCCCATCTACTACGCCAACAGTCTGCCTCATCTCGGGCACCTGTACACAACGATCGTGGCGGACGTTGTCGCGCGCCACAAGCGGCAGCGTGGTTTCGACACGTACTTTCTCACCGGCACTGACGAGCATGGAATAAACATCCAGCGGGCCGCGGAAAAGAACGATCGGACTCCAAAGGAGCAGGCGGACTATATTTCGGGCGAACTGAAGCGGATGTTCCATGATTTCGGCCTCGACACCGCGAGCGGCGGTTACGACATTTTCATGCGGACAACCGACCCGTTCCACTACGAAGGCGTGCGGCACCTTTGGCGTAAGATCGCAAAAAGCAAAACTCCGAAACGGAACGACGCGATCTACAAAGGTTTTTACGAGGGATGGTTTTGCGCTCCTTGCGCGGCTTTTAAGACCGAGGACGAATACTTTACGCCGGACGGCTCGGATGTGCCGTGCTGTCTCATCCACGAGCGGCCCCTCGACAAGGTCGCCGAGGAAAGCTACTTTTTTCGCCTGTCAGATTATGGCGAATGGATGATCGAGACCATCGAAGCTGATGCCGGCCTCGTGCGGCCCGATGCTCGGCGGAACGAGGTATTGTCGTTTGTTCGCGGCGGCTTACAGGACCTTTCGATCAGCCGTTTGAAGACCTCTGTCTCGTGGGGCGTTCCCGTGCCTGACGACGACGAGCACGTGATGTACGTCTGGCTCGATGCCCTGTCGAACTACATCACAGCGATCGGTTACGGCAACGAGGAGCGTGCTTCGATCGGGTTTGAAAAATACTGGCCTGCGGTGCATCTTGTCGGCAAAGACATACTCCGTTTTCACACCGTGTACTGGATGTCGTTCCTTAAAGCGGCCGGCTTGCCGCTGCCAAAGACGGTTTACGCTCACGGAATGTGGCTTGATGCCGACGGCCGCAAGATGGGCAAGACACTGGGCAATGCGATCGACGTAGATCTGCTGCATACGCACTTTCAAGTCGATGCCATTCGGTATTTTGTGATGCGCGACATGGTTTTTGGCCAGGACGGAAAGTTCAGCTATGAAAATCTGATCGAACGGGCCAATGCCGACCTTGCGAGCGGCCTCGGCAACCTCACTAGCCGTACGCTGTCGATGATCACGAAATATCGTGACGGCCTCATTCCGTCAGGTAAGATCGCCGAGGAAAATTATCTCCACGCTCGCCGTGCCGGCATCGATCCGGACGGCCAGGACCTCGTTTCGGTCATCGAGCATGCACGAGATGAGTTCGTTCGGCGGTTCGACAATTTTGAATTTAGCCAGGCGCTAGAGATCGTCTGGACCGTCATCGCGCGTGTCGATAAGCTCATTTCCGACTCAAAACCGTGGGAGCTGATCAAGGACGAACGTCAGGCCGAAACGCTTAACGCCGTCCTCTATCGCGCAAGCGAAACGCTGCGCTGGCTGGGCATCCTGCTTTACCCTGTCATGCCGGGCTCGTCGAAAAAGATATACGCCCAGCTCGGCCTCGTCGGCGATGTGGCGAAGATCGATCCGGCGACATTAAAATGGGCCGAGCTCGAGCCCGGAACAAAGATCGGTGAATCGGAAGGAATCTTTCCGCGAATTGATAAGAATAAAGTTATGAGTGAAATAAAGTCAGAACGACCTGGTGGAGATTTAGCGCAGCCCGTAGACAAGCCGGCAACAGAGGAACTACCAACCGTCGACAATTTCATCACCATCGACGACTTCCTGAAGGTCGAGCTTCGCGTTGCCGAGATCAAGGTCGCCGAACGTGTCGAGGGTGCCGACAAGCTGCTCCGATTGGAGGTCGACCTCGGCGAAGAACAGCCGCGGCAGCTGCTCGCAGGCTTGGCCCAATGGTACGAGCCCGAAAAACTCATCGGCCGCAAGGTCGTCGTAGTGGCAAATCTCAAGCCCCGCAAAATGCGCGGCCTCGAATCACAAGGTATGATCTGCGCCGCGTCGTTGACCGAGGAAGACACGCCTGCGATCGCCACCTTCTTGGAAGATGTGAAGATCGGGGCCCGATTAAAATAAATGCTAGTAGATTCACACTGTCACATCGACGGCGAGCAGTTTGACGCGGATCGCGATGAGGTCGTGCAGCGTGCGATAGACGCCGGTGTCGTTGCGATGCTGAATGTCGGCACAGGCGATCCGAACAGCGATGATTTTCGGCGAGCAGTCGCGGTTGCGGAGAAATATCCGACCGTATATGCCTCGGTCGGCGTTCATCCGCACGACGCAAAGCTGTATGACGACGCGGCCGAAAACCAGCTGATCGAACTCGTAAGATCGAGCGAGAAAGTGATCGCCTGGGGCGAGATCGGGCTTGATTTTCATTACGATCACAGCCCGCGGGACGTGCAGATGGACATCTTTCGCCGGCAGATCCGCGTGGCGAAGGAGCTTGACCTGCCTATTATTATTCACAGCCGCGAGGCGAATGACGAGACGATGCAGATACTGCGCGAGGAGTGCTCATACGACGGATTTCGCGGCGGTATTATGCACTGCTTTGGGGGGACGCTGGAGATGGTGCAGGAGCTCGTGCCGATGGATTTCCTTATCTCGTTTGCTGGTAATATCACATTCAAGAACGCCGACGCGATACGTGAGGTGGCCGAGACGATGGCGATGAACCAAATGCTGGTCGAGACGGACTGCCCGTTCCTGACGCCCGAGCCGTTTCGCGGGAAGCGAAATGAACCCAGCTACGTCGCTCAGACGGTCGAATTCATGGCCGAGTTTATGTACGTCGAGGACACAGCGCTCGCTGACCAGACCGCACATAACTTTTTCGATTTTTTCAGATTGGAGGCACCCGCTCAGCCGCAGAGATACTGAGGTAGAATAACGCCTATGGCAAAAGAAAATTCATTCGACATCGTGTCGAAGACCGATTACGCCGAGGTGACCAACGCGATCCATCAGACGATGAAAGAGGTATCGCAACGGTTCGATTTCAAGGGCAGCCATGCCACGGTCGAGCTGCAGGACAAGGACCTGCAGCTAACGGCTGAGGATGAAACGAAGCTGCGGAATATGAACGACATCCTGCAAGGAAAGCTCGTGAAACGCGGCATCTCGCTCAAAGCTCTCGATTACCAACGCGTCGAAACCGCCGCCGGCGGCACAGTACGACAGGCGGTCAAGATCCAGCATGGAATCCCGATCGAGAAAGCCAAAGAGGTCGTCAAATTTATCAAGGACAGCAAGCTCAAGGTCCAGGCATCGATCCAGGGCGAGACCGTCCGCGTTTCAGGCAAGGACCGCGACACGCTGCAGGACACGATCGCGAAGTTGAAGGCGAAAGACTTCGGAATAGATATGAAGTTCGACAATTACCGCACCAATTGATGCAGCGATTTGCTCTCGCAAAACAGAAAGTACTTCCCGAATCAGCCAAGCGGATATTTGACGTTGTTGCGTTGGAGCTCGATCTCGTCGAGACCGAGTTCGAACGCCAAGCCGCATCGAATATACAAGTCATCAATTACCTCGGCGAATATCTCCGCGAATCGGGCGGAAAGCGCGTGAGGCCGGCGTTGTTGATACTCGCGACATATGCAACTGGCGGCAACGGCAAGCGCGAGAGCGTCATTCGACTTGCAACCGTCATGGAGATGATCCACACGGCGACGCTTGTGCACGATGACATCATTGACAACGCCGATATTAGACGCAATCGCAGCTCGATCAACGCGCGATTTGGCAACCAGGCCGCGGTGCTGATGGGCGACTGGTTGTATATGACTGCCTTCCAGACGGCGCTGGGTGAGCGGTCGCTTGAGATCCTGGACATCCTGACGCGCTTGACGCGCAAAATGACCGAAGGCGAGATCATCCAGATGACAAAGATCGGCGATCTCGCGATCACGGAAGATGAGTATTTCGATATTCTGCGGCGGAAAACGGCGCATCTTTTCGAAGCGTGCTGCGAGGTCGGATCGATCCTAGCTGAGGCCGACGATACTCAGCGTGGAGCACTCAAACAATTCGGCCTCGACCTCGGAACGGCGTTCCAGCTTTGCGACGATATGCTCGACCTGACCGCGGATGATGCGCAGCTCGGCAAGGCGGCGGGCAGCGACCTGTTGGAAGGCAAGCTGACGCTACCGCTCATCATGCTGCTCGACCGCGAGCCGGCCATACGGCCGCGGCTCGAACAGGTGATGCTAGACGGGACGTATGTCGATCTTTCGCGACACGAGATAAGAGAGAAACTTGATTCAGACGGCATTCTCGATCAGATCCGGAGCCGGGCAAACGAGTTGTCGGAGCGGGCGAGAAAAAGTCTTGATGTTTTGCCGCAATCTGTGTATCGTTCTTGTTTGGAAGACGTCTTGACCTTCGTCATCGAGCGAAAAAGATAAGACCAAATTTTTAGAAACAACTTCGCGGTCGGCCTTCACTCAGAATCTACAAGCTTAATCGTTTCAATATGTTGGACGAGAATCTTATAGCAACACTTGAACAAAGTCTGCGTCAGACTCGGAACGCACAGAACCGGCTGATGGGCCGCCTGCGCGAGGCTGAGAGTGACGTCGAGATGCTCCGGCTTGAGATCCAGGCGCTAGAGAACAGTGCCGCCCAGACCGAGAAGGCTATCGATAGCCTGCTTGTCGCGACGCGTTCGGGCAGCCGGATGAATCTCGGTACGTCGATCCAAATAGAAGACGACACCACGGGCGCACCCGTTACGCCTCGACGCACGGCCAGCGAACCACAGCGATACGAGCAGCCAATGCCTCGTCGCGAAGCGCCGGTGACCTACATCAATCAGGCTCGCAATATTCCATCGATCAACAGCAATTTCGAACCGATCAGCAATCGCTTTAGCGACCGCACGATCACGCAGGCTTGCACGCTACTGCTTCGCGAGGCAGGAACGCCATTGCACGTCAATGAGCTTTACAATCTGCTCATCGCCGGCGGCATGAAGTTCAAAGGCAATAATCCGACGATATCCATCGCGGTTTCGCTCAACAGAAATCGGCGCTTTCGCAAGGTTGACCCGGGCACTTTCGACCTGGTGATGCGAGAAGCGAATCGGGCCGCGTCATAGATACAACGCGCGAACATTCATAGGACGAGTAAAAACCCGCTGAAAACTTTGAGCTTTCGCGGGTTTTCGCTTGCATTTTGCTGCAAAAAGGATTACAAAGAAAGGTTGTTGATCCGACACATTCTTGCTTTATAAAAAGGAGTCGAAAAATGAACCAGTCTCGCCGATCCGGCGCCGCGTATCTTAGTGTTATTATTCCCGTCCTGCTGACGATGCTGCTTTTGGCTTCGGAAACACCGGCCCAAGGCGTCAGATTGCGGGGCAACATTGCGCCGGCTTGCACCGAGGTCCGTGGCCAGGTAGGGCCCGGCATTAGATTCTCGGACATTTATGGCGAGGGCAACATTGCCGTTCAAGGTAGTTACAACTGTAACGGTGTTTTCATTTACGATATTTCGAACCCTGAATCTCCTTCGCTGGTGTCCTGGTATAACCCCGGAAATAACCAGCAGTTCCTCGAAGCCATCGTGATCGGCAATCGCGGCTACTTTGGCAGCGGCATTGGCGGCGGCGGCGTGCATATTGTCGACCTTACCAATCCCGCGAGCCCGGTTCTTCTCGGTGTTGTCGATTCGACACATGGAAACGGACATAACAGCATTCATGAAATGCTGGTATTCGATCAGGACGGAGGGAGGTATTTGCTGGAAAACTATAACAGCACAGGCACCACGCCGCTCAAGATCATCAACGTTACGAATCCTGCAAGTCCCGTCTTTAAGTGGCAGTTTACCCCGACCGGATCCGGCTGGGTGCATAACATGGTGCTTCGTGGAAATCGTATCATCACGTCGCAATATACAGGAAATAGGCTTGAGTTTTATGACGTATCCAACCTTGCCACCCAGCCTCCGACATACATAACGTCGATCATAGGCAATTCGACCAACCACAGTGCCTGGCCGAGCGAAGACGGGAATTATTTATATTCGTGCAGGGAAACGCTTGACGGCGATCTGCGGGTCTATGATATTCACGATCCTTCCCAGCCCGTGCTGGTCCGCTCAATAAGAGCATCAGATCTGAATATCAATGCCATTTGTCCTCATAACCCGGTCGTGAGGGGGGACAAACTTTATGTCGCATGGTATCAGGCCGGCCTTCAGGTCTTTGACATTAGCAATCCCACCAATCCGGTCCGCGTCGGTGAATACGACACCTTTTCGCCGGCCTTTGCTCCGACACCCAAGGAGAAAGAGGCCTTGGCAAATGCAGATCCATGGGACATGATATGCGGTTCCAGCAATTTGCAAAGCTTCCTGCCGTCAAATTACGACGGTGCATGGGCGGTTTATCCTTTCTTAGGTGAGGACAAGATCCTCGCGGGCGACGTCCGTACAGGCCTCTATGTTTTGGATGTCACAAGGGTCGAGACCACGCAGCGAAATCAGGTCTCGGATTTTGACGGGGACGGAAGGACCGACGTCTCGGTATTTACGCCCTCTACCGGCGACTGGAAGGTCGAGCTGAGTTCCGGCGGGTTCGCCGGACGTAACTGGGGTCTGCCAAGCGATGTTATAGTCACGGGCGACTACGACGGCGACGGCCGATCTGATTTTGCCGTTTGGCGACCATCGGACAGCTATTGGTATGTGAAGCGAAGCACTGGAGGCGAGATCAATGTCCCGTTCGGTCTGTCGACCGATATTCCTGTCCCGGCTGATTACGATGCTGACGGCAAGATGGACATCGCCGTGTGGCGTCCATCGACGGGCGTGTGGTACATGCTTCAGAGCACGCTTGGTTTCAGGGCAGTTCGGTGGGGAACCGCGGGAGACAAGCCGATGATCGGCGACTATGAAGGCGACGGCAAGCCTGATATGGCCGTGTGGCGGCCGTCGAACGGCGTGTGGTATATCCTGCAAAGCTCGTCGTCGATACCGATGTACCGGCAGTTCGGCACAGTCGGCGACAAACCGCTGTACGCTGATTTTGACGGCAACGGCGTCTCCGATCTCGCCGTCTATCGTCCATCGCAAGGTAATTGGTATTCGCTGGATCCGGTCACGCAGGCGTTTAGGGCACTGAATTTTGGGATTGCCGAGGACATTGCTATCCCGGCTGATTATGACGGCGATGGCGAAGCGGACATAGCTGTCTTTCGTCCGAGCACACAATATTGGTATCGGCTAGACAGCTCGAGTGGAACATTTCGCTTCGAGCTGTTCGGCCAGCCCGGCGACAGGCCGTCGCCATCGTCAGTGCAGCCGCAGTAACGGCTCTTTAGATCGATCTTAGGCCCGAAGTCAACACTGCTTGACTTCGGGCTTTTTGCGTCTATTATCGCAGTATGAAATTGCGGCTGACGATCAACACCGGAACGCTCGCGGGCCAGCAATACGAGCTTGAGAGCGGCTTCCTCACCATCGGGCGAGGCGAGAACTGCAGCATTCGATTCGATCCTATGACCGAGCGTGTCGCGTCGAAGCAGCATGCGTTTGTCGAAGCAAGAGCCGACGGATACTACCTGACCGACAATCAAAGCACGAACGGCACCTACGTAAACGAACAGCGCGTTACGACCGTAAAGCTCAACTCCGGCGACAAGATACAGTTCGGCTCGCACGGCGTCACCGCCTATGCGTATGTTGATCAACAGCCTGCCGTCGGGGCCTCGGCACCCGGTGCGTTTCGTGAATATCAGCTCCAGCAGTTCAATGAGATCGCGGCCCAGCCAAACGTAAGCGTTCAGGCTTCGCTGGCGAATTTCGGTCTTGGCAGCATGTCCGCCGTAAAGCCTCAGCCGGAAGAGAACAGGGCTCGAAAACTGTTATTGACCGCCGCGGCGTTATCCATCGTCGCGGTCTTGTTGTTGTTCGTGGTCTTTCTGATCTCCTCGTCCATATCGCAGTACATCGCTAACGACCCTAACGCCGGTATTAGCGCCGAAGGGTTGTCGACCGCACTGTATGCAAGCCTCATCGCGTTCGCGCCCGTCTTGCTATATTTACTGCCGCTAGTCTGGCTTGACCGCTACGATCCGGAACCGGTCTGGCTGCTGGCGCTGTCATACGCCTGGGGCGGCTTGATCGCGATCATTTTCTCTTACTATGTCAACACCGGTGTCGAACAAGCTGTCTTTGATCTGACCAACGACCCCAAAATGACGAGCGCGATCGGAGCGATCGGAGCGGCGCCTATTTTTGAGGAAGCTTCCAAGGGCGTCGGCGTGTTGCTGCTCCTTGTGTTTTTTCGCCGGTATTTTGACGACATACTCGACGGCATCATCTATGCCAGCGTGATCGCCCTCGGATTCGCGACCGTCGAGAACGTCCTGTATTACGGGCGAGGCATTGCGGACGCGACGGAACGATTCGGCGTCACGTCGACAGCGGTCAAGAGCTTCATGGTCTTGTTCGCCCTTCGCGGTATCTTTTCGCCGTTCGCCCACGCCACTTTCACGTCGATGACCGGCATCGGCTGTGGTATCGCACGCGAATCTCATAACGGGTTTGTGAAAATACTGTTGCCGATGCTCGGTTATATCGCAGCCGTCACGCTGCACGCGATCTGGAACCTATTGGCTGTCGCCGGCGGCTGCGGTGGCTTCGTCCTGGGGTACATCGTGTTAGAGATACCGTTTTTTATTATTTTTGTGGTCTTCACGTTATACGTCATGCGGCGCCAGCGGAAGATACTCAACGAGATGCTTGCTCTCGACATCGCTCGCGGCCTTATTCCGCAGCAACATGCCACGATCGCCACTTCAGCTTTCAAAAGCTCCGCGTGGATCCTCGGCGGCCTGTTTGAGGGCAAGTTCGCCGCACGCAGTAAGTATGTCCGCGCCATCGGTAAGCTCGGCCTGAGTTACTGGCACATCCAGCGCGCCACGGCCGCCCAGGGACATACTGGCAGTTTCCAACAAAATCCGATCTTGCGAGACGAAGTGCTCAGGTGGCGAGACAAGGTGTAAAGGAGAATTGAGAATTGAGAATGGAAAATTGAAAATGGAGAATTCAGAATTCTCGATTCTCAATTCTCCATTCTCAATGGTTTGGTAGGCCGAGCAGGGATCGAACCTGCGACCCACGGATTAAGAGTCCGTTGCTCTACCGACTGAGCTATCGACCCAAAACCAAACTTGGATTATAGCAAACGGGATTTTGAACGCCAAGACCGCGAACGGAAGGTCAGTACTCAGGGACGTAAGGTTCGGCAGCGACATAGATCTGGTTATCCTCTGAGCCCATTGGCTGATAGTACTGTCCCGAGCAATAGTAGTATTCCATCTCGCTGATAAACGTCATTGAGCAGTCAGGCGGCAGAACTTCGATCACGGTCCCGATCGGGACCCGACGCGCGACCGCGGCAGCCGCTAGGCCGGGATGGGCGACATTTCCGCCGGCGTAACCGCGACGTGCCGCAGCGCGCTCTGCGACCGCACCGTCACCGATGACTCCTCTTGACGCAGCCGCGACGACCATTGTTCGCCTCGACGGGCCGATGCCGCCGACGCCGGTTCCGTGCATCGCTCCGACACCTCCCACGCGGCCCCCGCCGCGTTGGCCGTGTGCGACTGATGGTATCAGCACGAGGACGAGACCAAAGAAAGGAAAGAGTTTTGTCGCTGTTACCATATGTCCTGCCTATTGTTTGGATCTGGGAGGTATCGTTTTCCCGTCGACCGTCCGGAATGCGATCGCTCTGGCGTCTTTTGGAGGTGTGAATATAAAATCATCGTCCTCAACGTGAGGCGACATTATCCAACTATCGAATTTTGCGACAATGCTCAAAAGCTGCCTCGTACCCGTGTCGGTGACAATATATTTGAACGGCAGCGGATCGCCTCGATCAGGTATCCAGATCTGGAAGTCGACCCCGGGAAGCGTGAAAAGAAGATGGTCACACCTGTGGCCGTCGATCATCTCTTTGCCGATGACCGTCGCCGACCTCACATTTTTCGTTAGAAGCGGGTACGCTTCGCTGTACATAAGGTCAGCCGCGGGGTAACCGATGCCAAGTTTCTCACGGGCGAATTTGAGTATCTCGTCGATGGTCGCAGGTGCATCGACGGTCGAATAGATCTTTTTGCCTGGGTGATAGATGACGAGTGACTTGCCGTCGTAGTAGATCTCCTGATCGATAAGATGTCCTTGACGGACGAGCTTTATCCTGTTCGGCCGGTCTACGATAACTTTCGCCGAGACCTCAAAGTCGACGCGATGACCCGTTCTCGTGAGATCCTCGCGCATGTTCACGACGTTGAAGCTGAACTGCTTTAATCCGGCGAGATGATCGGACATCGCCTTCAGTATCCGCATCGCGGTTGGGTCGACATACGCTTTTTTACGCTTGGGCTGCGAATAGGCAGCCGCCGTGAAGACCACGATGACACTCGTGATGATAAAGAGAAGATATTTGCCCTTAAACATATATTCTTCCGCAACGATAGTATTGCCGGCTTACGTTACCAGCCGGTCTGCAGGTCCATAACTGTCATTTGTTACAGGACTGATTGCGTCTTTGCGGCTTTGCGTCGAAAATGTTCCTTGGCCTAAATGAAAGAATGCCCGAAATGTGAGCTGTGCTTCCCGGACGAGGTGACGGCGTGCGCGGTCGACGGGACTGCGACGCGGCTCAGCTTGCCGGGACCGCAGCTGCTGGCCCAGCGATATATGCTCGAAAAGCGTCTCGGCCGCGGGGCGATGGGACAGGTCTATCTCGCGAGCGACAAGAAATTTGCCACAAAGAAGCTCGCGGTCAAAACTGTCAGGCAGGACATTCTTTCAAGCGACGACCTGCAGGAAGGTGAGGCGATCGCCCGGTTCGAAAGGGAAGCGCAGGCCGCAGCATCCATCCAACACCCGAACACAGTAAGCGTCACCGATTTTGGTGAGACGGGCGACGGCGTTTTCTATCTCGTGATGGAATACGTCGATGGCGAGACGCTGCACAAGCTGCTCCGGCGAGAAGGCACGCTGCCGGTCAAGCGTGCGGTAAATCTACTGAGGCAGATCGCTGATGGCGTTGAGGCCGCCCATGAGCTTGGAATTCTCCACCGTGATCTCAAGCCCGCCAACATTTTCATAATGAAGGGCAAGCACGGCGACGGCTTTGTGAAGGTCGGCGACTTTGGCCTGGCAAAGATCGTCAACGCGACGGTAACCGACATCAGCTCGAACGCCACGCCTTCCAGTCGAGGTATCATTGGCACGCCCGAATTCATGTCGCCCGAGCAGATGCAGCCCGAGCTGGGCGTCGACAAACGCGCTGACCTTTATGCATTAGGCACGATCGCCTACCTTATGCTCGGCGGAAAGACCCCGTTCACCGGCGACCTGATGCAGCTTGTGATGCAAAAGATAATGCACAAGCCGGCGCCGCTGTCATCGCTGAGATCGGACCTTCCGTCTGACGTCGACCGCGTCATAATGCACGCCCTCGAGATCGACCCCAACATGCGTCCTTCGTCCGTCGGCGATTGGATGAACGAATTGGAGACAGCTTCGGAGGATGTCGAGGAGCGAAAACGCTCGGGCCTGTCGCGGCTTGTAGTGATGGCACCCGCGAATTCTGAGGTGTATGTCAACGACGAGCGAAAGGCGAGCGTCGGCAGCTCGGGCCGCGTGGTGCTGACCGACATTCCGGCAGGCCAGCATATTTTACGGGTCTCAAAGGCCGGTGAGATCGACGACGAACGCCTCATTGAGATTCGCGAAGGAGCTCAGGAACAGGTCATACAGGCCCAACTCAAGAAGCCGCACAGTCCGTCGAGCCAGCCTTCGCCATCGCAGGGAAGCAGTGCCGGCGGCTCGCC
>Ga0163161_10002899_pt1 | contig 12134 bp, 12 predicted proteins | sample S45metaG_FD_129847 | JGI IMG/M metagenome (GOLD analysis project Ga0163161, IMG submission 129847) | Switchgrass rhizosphere microbial communities from Kellogg Biological Station, Michigan, USA - S4-5 metaG | ecosystem: Host-associated > Plants > Roots > Rhizosphere > Soil | place: USA... | reverse complement strand
GGTATTGGTGAAGTACTGACCTTTGACAGGCGCGACGAACTCGCCGCCGATGTAGTTACCGTATTTGCTCTTGAACGAAACGATAGCGCCTTCAGTACCGGGGTGAGCGTAACGCATGGTGGGATTCTCCTTGGCTTTTGTGCTTATAAGGGAGAGCGCATGTGCGCCTGTATAAGCGTAGAGCAAAGGTCGGGCCACTGCCTTGCAGGTCAGGCAAATCAAGGCCTTGCGTGGTTTTTGTCGGACCGGCGGGCGGCACCTGTGACGGTTTCGGTACAGTTGGCGTGACACTTTGTACCGCTTGTGACACAGCCCGTGACTGACTGGTCTTGCCAGCATTGCAATGCACGCTAGGCTGGAGGATGCTCGGACTCGCGCTCCATGTAGCAGCTGCCGAAGGCTGCGTTCGAGTGCGCAGCGCTCGCCTCGTTTTCGGCCATGCATACGGGACACAGATTTTACGACTGCTTCGCAGCCGGACGCAGCTTCGGCAGCTGCTACACGGGGGCGAGCCAGACCTTGCGGGGAGAATAATAAGAAATGCACGACAACCATTTGAGTCGCCATGCCCAGCAAGTCTTGACCGTGACTCAGGGCAAATCGCACCTGCACGGCCCCGGCAGCGATCCGTCCATCGCCCGCTCCTGGCTGCGTTGTCTTGAGGACTATCACCTCGACCCAGCCCTGACCATGGCGCCCACCGTGTTGGAACATGGCCGCGTGCTGGAAAGCCGCGAGCGTTTGCAGCAAGTGCTGCACATCGCCGGCAATGAAATGTCCAGCCTCCACCAACAGCTCTCCGGCGCCGGCCACGCGGTGCTGCTGACGGATGCCCGGGGTGTGATCCTCAATTGCGTCACCGCACCCGCCGAACGGAAGATTTTCGAGCGTGCCGGCCTCTGGCTCGGCGCGGACTGGAGCGAAGCCTGCGAAGGCACCAACGGCATCGGCACCTGCCTGGTGGAGCGTCAGTCGCTGACCATTCATCAGGACGAACACTTTCGCGGACGCCACACCGGCCTGACCTGCTCGGCGAGCCCGGTGTTCGACCCGCACGGCGAACTGCTGGCGGTGCTCGACGTGTCCTCGGCGCGCCACGATGTATCGCGCCAGAGCCAGTTCCACACCATGGCCCTGGTCAATCTGTCGGCGAAGATGATTGAGAGCTGTTATTTCCTGCGTTGCTTCGACAATCAATGGTTGCTGCGTTTTCACTTGCAGGCCGAGTCCGTCGGGTTGTTCAGCGAAGGGCTGCTGGCGTTCGACGGGGAAGGGCGGATCTGCGCGGTCAACCAAAGTGCACTGAACTTGCTGGGGCATATTCGCGGTGGCTTGCTGGGCAAACCGGTGGACGCGTTTTTCGACTGTTCGCTGGATGAGTTGCTCGGTCGCGCCAGTGTGAGTGCCAGTGCCAGTTGGCCACTTCGCACCCGCGACGGCCGCAGTCTGTTTGCCGTGTTGCGTGGGCAGCCGCGCAGCATTCCCGTGCCCGTCGTGCAAAGCCCAACGATTGCCGAGCGTCCACGGCTGTCGGGCATCTGCATCGGTGATAGCGCCTTGCAGGAGGATTTTCGCAAGTCGCTGCGGGTATTCGAGCGCGATGTTCCGCTGCTGATCAATGGTGAAACCGGTTCCGGCAAAGAGGCGTTCGCCAAAGCCGTGCATCAGGCCAGTCAACGGGCGGAAAAAGCCTTCGTCGCCCTTAACTGTGCGGCCATTCCTGAAAGCCTGATCGAGAGCGAATTGTTCGGCTATCGCGGCGGCAGCTTCACCGGCGCGCGCAAGGAAGGCATGCGTGGCAAGTTGCAGCAGGCCGATGGCGGGACCCTGTTTCTCGACGAAATCGGCGACATGCCGCTGGCCTTGCAGACCCGGCTTTTAAGGGTGTTGGAAGACCGGCAGGTGGTGCCCATTGGCGGGGAGCCAGAAGCGGTCAACGTGCGAATCATCAGCGCTACTCACCGGAATCTGCTGGATCGGGTGCAGGACGGCAGCTTCCGTGAGGATTTGTATTACCGGCTCAATGGGCTGGAAGTGGCGTTGCCGGCATTGCGTGACCGTAGTGATAAATCCCAGCTACTCGATTTCTTGCTGGCCGAGGAGGCGGGCGGGGAAGCCGTACTGATCGAAGCGCCGGCGCGGGAAGCCTTGCTGGGTTTTGCCTGGCCAGGCAACGTGCGGCAGCTGCGTAATGTGCTGCGCACATTGGCGGCTTTGTGTGACGGCGGGCGGATCGGGCTGGAGGATTTGCCGGCGATGATTCGTCAGGCGCGGCCGGCAGTTGCATTGGCGGTGCAAGAGCCATCGGAGCATCCGTTGGACGATGCCGAGCGGCTGGCGTTGCTCAATGCGCTGGAACACGCGCGTTGGCATATGACCCATACCGCTGAGCAGTTAGGGGTCAGCCGCAATACCCTCTATAGGAAGCTGCGCAAGCACGGTATCGCCCGGTAAACCTGCTTTTGTGGCGAGGGGGCTTGTCGGACCGCCGCACCGCCACAGAGGTCGCGGTGAATCTCAGCTAAAGAGTGCGATTTTCCCCTCCCTACGCTAACCTGCGGCCATGTTTTACGAGGTCGACTATGCACATTCATATTCTGGGTATCTGCGGCACTTTCATGGGTTCGATGGCGGTGTTGGCCAAAGAGCTGGGCCATCACGTGACCGGCTCCGATGCCAACGTCTATCCGCCGATGAGTACTCAACTTGAGGCTCAGGGCATTGAGTTGACCCAAGGCTACGATCCTTCCCAGCTCGATCCGGCACCGGATCTGGTGGTGATTGGCAACGCCATGTCGCGCGGCAACCCGGCCGTCGAATACGTGCTGAACAAAGGTTTGCCGTACGTTTCCGGCCCGCAATGGCTGGCCGATCACGTGCTGCAAGGTCGCTGGGTGTTGGCCGTCGCCGGTACTCACGGCAAAACCACCACCAGCAGCATGCTCGCCTGGGTGCTGGAGCACGCGGGCATGAGCCCGGGTTTCCTGATCGGCGGCGTGCCGCAGAATTTCTCGGTGTCGGCGCGCTTGGGCGGCACGCCGTTCTTCGTGATCGAAGCCGACGAATATGACAGTGCATTCTTCGATAAACGCTCCAAGTTCGTTCACTACCGCCCGCGCACGGCGATCCTGAACAATCTTGAGTTCGATCATGCAGACATTTTCCCTGATCTGCCGGCCATCGAACGGCAATTCCACCATTTGGTGCGGACCATTCCGAGCGAAGGCCTGGTGATCCATCCGACCACCGAGCCGGCGCTGCAACGCGTCATCGAAATGGGTTGCTGGACCCCGGTGCAAACCACCGGTGTGGGCGGTCAGTGGCAGGTCAAACTGCTGAGCGAAGACGGTTCGAAGTTTGAAGTGATGTTCGAAGGCGTCACCCAAGGCGTGGTTGAGTGGGACATGACCGGCCAGCACAACGTCGCTAACGCTCTGGCCACCTTGGCGGCCGCGCGTCATGTCGGCGTGGTGCCTTCCATGGGCATTGCCGCGTTGAGCGCGTTCAAAAGCGTGAAGCGCCGTATGGAAAAAGTCGCCGACGTACGCGGTATCACCATTTATGACGACTTCGCGCACCATCCGACCGCCATCGCCACCACTCTGGATGGCCTGCGCAAACGCATCGGCGATGCGCCATTGATCGCAATCATCGAGCCGCGCTCCAACTCCATGAAGCTCGGCGCGCACCGCGACGGTTTGCCGGAAAGCGTGGTCGATGCCGATCAGGTGATCTGGTATGCGCCGGCCAACCTCGGTTGGGACCTGGCTGGCACGGCTGCGCTGTGCACTGTGCCGTCGATTGTCAGCGATTCGCTGGAAGGCATCATCGAGCGCGTGAAGAGCCAGGCCCAGCCCGGCACCCACGTGGTGATCATGAGCAATGGCGGTTTCGGCGGCCTGCACGGCAAACTCGCCGAGGCGCTGCAATGAGCAACGGCCCGGATCGCATCACGCTGGCCATGACCGGCGCTTCCGGCGCCCAATATGGTTTGCGTCTGCTCGATTGCCTGGTGCGCGAAGATCGCGAAGTGCACTTCCTGATTTCCAAGGCGGCACAATTGGTGATGGCCACCGAGACTGACGTCACGCTGCCGCCAAAACCGCAGATGATGCAGGCCTTCCTCACCGAATACACCGGCGCTGCGGCGGGGCAAATCAAGGTGTATGGCAAGGAAGACTGGATGTCGCCGGTGGCTTCGGGCTCCGGTGCGCCGGCGGCGATGGTGGTGGTGCCGTGTTCCACGGGGACGCTGTCGGCCATTGCGACGGGTGCCTGCAACAACCTGATCGAACGTGCCGCCGACGTCACCTTGAAGGAGCGTCGCCAGTTGATCCTGGTGCCGCGTGAAGCGCCATACTCGAGCATTCATCTGGAGCACATGCTCAAGCTGTCGCACATGGGCGTGACGATCTTGCCGGCTTCGCCGGGCTTCTATCATCAGCCGCAGACGATTGATGACCTGATCGACTTTGTCGTGGCGCGGATTCTCAATCTGTTGAACATCCCGCAGGACATGCTGCCACGCTGGGGCGAGCACCATTTGAGCAGCGATGAATAAGCTACTGGTCCTTCTGCTGGTGTTGCAACTGACGGGCTGCGCCACGGCGCGCACTCTTGATGCCGCCAAGCCCGGGGCGCCGTTGGTGTATTCCGGGACGCGTCTGGATTTGTACGCCATGAACGGCGGGTGTTGTGCCTTGGACCGTTTCGGTGCAGAGGCGCCGAGCTACCCCGGCCTTGACCTGCCGGCCAGTGCGTTGCTCGACACGCTGTTATTGCCGTTGTCGGTTCTGACGGTGATTGGGGTGAGTTTTCAGGCTACGGGCGGGTTGTAGCGTTCGGCTAATGTGGCGAGGGAGCAAGCTCCCTCGCCACAGGTCTTCGGGCTATTTGCCTAGCTTGCGCAACTCATCCGATTCAACAATCCGAACCCCATCCTGCTCTTCCAGCGCCAGCCGCCACATCGCCCGGGCCAGTTGGCAGGCTTCGATGCCGTGGTATTTGCCCGGGATCAGGCGTGACAGGGGGCCGGCAATTTTCTCGCCCAAGCGGGGTTCGACGCGATCGCCCAACAGCAACGAGGGACGGCAAATGGTCAGTTGCGGCCAGTCCTGCGCGCGCAATGCGTGTTCCATTTCGCCTTTGACACGGTTGTAGAAAATCGAGGATCTGCGATCAGCGCCCAAGGCGCTGATGACGATCAAGTGGCGTGCGCCCATTTCCCGTGCGCGTTTTGCAAACGATACGACCATGTCCAGGTCCACCGCGCGAAACGCTTGTTCAGAGCCGGCCTGTTTGATCGTGGTGCCGAGACAGCAATAGGCGATGTCGACGCGACCGTTCAGTTGCGGCAGAAACACTGTCGGGTCGCCGACCGGGTTTTCGAGGTGCGGATGTTTGGCCAGTGGTCGCCGTGAAGGAGCCAAAACCCTTGAAATGGTGGGCTCATTGAGCAAGCGATCAAGCAGGTGTTCACCGGTCAACCCGGTAGCTCCGGCAAGCAATACATGCTGAGGCGTCAAGTACATAGTGTTTCTCCCTTGATACTGTTCAGCTTAGTTGTTCTTTGTATCCTTGCTGTCGGTAGAGATACTTTGTAGCGCTTTTCGTGCCTGCTGCTTGCGTAAAAGCTGCCAGCGCGAGATCACCCCTTTAGGCGCCCACATCTGCGGTTCAGAGGCTTCGAAGCTGTCCGCCAGTTCGCGTTCGGCGACCGTAGCCTTGGCCAGTTTGAAGGCTTGCTCCAGGTCGTCGGTCTGGTTCAGCGCCTGGGCGAAAAGTGCATCGCCGAAGTAGGTAGAGTTGGCTTCTTCGGAGCAGCCGAAGGACACGCGGTCTGCCCGCGAGGCGGTGATGATCAAGGTGCGTTCATCCTTGAGGGCGGGGATGAAACCACCGGAGTAGCAAGACGAAATCACAATGATCTTGTCGCGATTTTTCAAAGGTGCAAGCACCGCGGCGAGTTCATCGGCCGGCAGGTCGGGCAGTTCCATGCGCGGCTGATCGAGCACCAGTTCGTGTTCGCTAGTGCCGTGGCTGGTCAGGTATATGAAAATCAAATCTTCCGGGCCGCTGCGCTCGGCCAGCGTCAGCGCGGCGCGGCGCAGGTTTTCTCGGGTGGCCATCGGCCGGTCGACAAGGTGATCGCGATGATTGACCAGGCGGATCTGGCCAAATGCACCAAAGCGGCTGCTGAGCATGTTGCTGACGTAATCGGATTCGCGCAGGAACACGCTTTGTTTGCCGTCACCACCCAGGGTCAGGGTGTACAACTCGACGGCCGGTGTCGAGCTCGGAACGTCAAGCAGTGCGTCGTCGAGCAAGCGGCCCTGAGCCAGCAAACCGAGCTCCAGGCTATCGGGCAGTAGCTTGCCATCGGCGTCACGCACACGTTGGCCATTGAGCCACGTGCCGCTTTGCACGGTGCCGTCAGTCAGCACCAGCGTGCCGCGTCCGGAGTAACTGTCATTGTCGAACTGGCCGGTGTAGAAGCTGCCGTCCGACAGGTTCAGTCGTCCTTGGCCGGTGAAGCGCCAGTCGCTGAACCGGCCGATGTAATGGCTGCCATCGGCACCGATCAACTCGCCCTTGCCGTTCAGCGAACCTTCCTTGAACTGACCCAGCCAGACATCGCCATCGGCATTCTCGTAGCGGCCCTTGCCGTGCAGTTGATTGTTCTTGAAGCCGCCGACGTAAATGTCGCCCTCAGCGCTGTTGAAGGTGCCGTTGCCTTCCAACTGTCCGTTGACAAAATGCCCGGTGAACTGATTGCCGCTGGCGTCGCCGCGCTGGCCTTCACCGTTGGGTTTGCCTTGGGTGAATTGGCCTTGGTAAGAGCTGCCGTCGTCAAGTTCGAGACGACCGAGCCCTGAATATTGATCGGCTTTGAATTCGCCGCGATAGGTAATGCCGTTTTCTTTGAGCGTGCCTTCGCCATCGCGCCGACCGAGTTTGAAACCGCCGGTATAACTGCTGTCCGGCGTGGTCAACGTGCCTTGGCCGTCGAACAGGCCCTGATTGAATTGCCCGCGAAAGACCTCGCCATTGCTGCCATGCCATTCGCCCTGGCCATGCCATTGACCCTTGTCGAACTCGCCGGCGTACCAGCTCTTGTTCGGGTAGTCGATGCGGCCCTGGCCTTGCAACAAGCCGTCAACCAGATCCCCGCGATAGCGTCCACCGTCCGGCAAGCGGGCATCGGGGGGCAGCAGCGATTCGTCATCGCCGCAAGCGGTGAGCAACAGGGTCAAGGCAAGGAGTGCAAGTGAGCGCATAGCGGGATCCGGGCAATTAGGCGACGGAGTATGCCGCAGCTATGTGTCGCATATATAGAGACGGTCGCGAAACAGCGTGAGCTGCTTCGCATCCGGGAAGGTTATACGAAACAGAGGGACAGGGATTCGGCGATGTAGGCCGGTTTGTCCGAGCCTTCTATCTCAAGGGTGCAGGTGGCCTTGAGCAGCCATTGGCCGGGCTTTTTTTCGGTGGCGTCGCTGAGTTCGACCTTGAGACGCACTCTCGAATTGACCTTGACCGGTTGAATGAAGCGCACGCTGTCGAGACCGTAGTTGACCACCATCTTCGCGCCTTCGGGGAGGATGAGGATGTCTTCCATCAGTTTCGGGATCAGTGACAGCGACAGGAATCCATGGGCGATGGTGCTGCCAAATGGCGTTTGCGCGGCTTTGACCGGATCGACATGAATAAACTGGAAGTCACCTGTGGCTTCTGCGAACAGGTTGATGCGCTCCTGATCGATGGTGAGCCATTCGGAACGTCCGAGTTCCTTGCCGACATAATCTTTGAGTTCTGCAACCGGAACATGGGGCATTGAGACTCTCCTTGGGTTTCATTGGATTTATAGTTTTTCGAGTGGGGGTTTCACTTCTCAGTGAACCACTTTAGATCAACATGGCAAATTGCTCCGGTCAACTGAACATGCTTTTGGCGAATGCCGATCCATAGCGCTGACGTGCTTATAATGCTCGGCCCCTTTTTGGTGGGGAGCGCGCGGGAGATGCCGGATGTTGTTACGTGGTCTGACCTGGCTGGTGCTGTTCCAATTGCTGGGAACAGCCATCAACCACTTGTTTTTACCGGTGCTGCCGGGGCCGATCATTGGCTTGCTGCTGTTGCTGGTATATCTGATTTCACGCGGTCAGGTCGGCGATTCGCTGAGCCTGGCGGCTAGCAGCCTGCTGCGTTACTTGCCGTTGCTGCTGGTGCCGCCGGCCGTGGGTGTGATGGTGTATGCCAAGGACATAGCTGCGGATTTCTGGGCCATCGTCGGTGCGCTGGTGTTGTCCCTGCTGCTGTCCATGGCGTTTGCCGGGGTACTGATGCAGCGCATGGTCAAGCGTCACGCCCCTCGTGGAGATGACCAATGACCCTTGATTGGCACGGCGCACTCGACGCGGTGATTCATCATCCGTTGTTCGGTATCGGCATTACGTTGGGCGCTTATCAGCTGGTGTTGGCGGCTTTCGAAAAAACCCGCTGGATCTTTTTGCAACCGGTACTGGTCTCCATGCTGGTGGTGATCGGTGTTCTCCTGACGTGCGGCCTGACGTACGCCGAATACCGCAAGAGCACCGAGATCCTCAGCATTTTGCTCGGACCAGCGACCGTTGCGCTGGCCGTACCGCTGTACCTCAATTTGCGACGGATTCGGCAGTTGTTCTGGCCGATTTTTACTACGCTGGTGATAGGTGGCGTGGTGGCCACGGGCATGGGTGTGTTGCTGGGCTGGGGGTTCGGTGCCGGGCACATGGTCCTGATGACCATGGCCCCCAAGTCGGTGACGTCACCGATTGCCATGCTGGTGGCCGAGCAGATCGGCGGTGTCGCGGCGCTGGCAGCCGTGTTCGTGTTGATCACCGGCGTGATCGGTGCGATCTTCGGCCCAAGTCTGTTGACCCGGCTCGGCGTGCACAGCCCTGAAGCCCGCGGCATGGCATTGGGCATGACCGCCCATGCGGTTGGCACTTCGGTGGCCTTGCAGGAAAGTGAAGAGTGCGGCGCGTTTGCGGCGCTGGCGATGAGTCTGATGGGCGTGGCCACGGCGGTGTTCCTGCCGTTGGCGGTGTCGATGGTGGTGTAAGGAAATGTCTATGAGCTTGCCGCTTTTCCCATTGAACACGGTGCTGTTTCCTGGCTGCATCCTCGACTTGCAGATCTTCGAGGCGCGCTACCTGGACATGATCAGCCGCTGCATGAAACAGGGCGGCGGCTTCGGTGTGGTGTGCATCCTTGACGGCGAAGAAGTCGGCATCGCGCCGGCAGGGTATGCCTTGGTGGGGTGTGAAGCGCTGATCACCGATTTCAAGCAGCAGGACAACGGCCTGCTGGGGATTCGGGTGCAGGGCGGGCGGCGTTTTCACGTCTTGCGCAGCGAAGTGCAGCGCGACCAGTTGACTGTCGCCGACGTTGAATGGCTTGAAGACGAGCCTGAACAGCCGCTGCAGGATGAAGACGCCGATTTGGTGGCGTTGCTCAAGGCGTTGGCGGAACACCCTATGGTCGAAGCGTTGAACATGGGCACTGAGGCAACCGGGCAACAATCATTGGCGAATCAGTTGGCCTATTTGCTGCCGTTCGCGGAAGTGGACAAGATTGACCTGCTGCAACTCGATGATCCGCAGCAGCGACTGGATGCGATTCAGGCGCTGCTGGATGAGTTGCAGGGAGAGTTGTTTGCCTGACAAATGCTAAAAATCCCCAACCTGTAGCAGCTGTCGAGCAGCGCGAGGCTGCGTCCGGCGACAAAGTCGTCGTGAAATCAGGTTGTGCAGTGTTTCAGGAGTATCGCGTACTCAGGTTTGCGACGGCTTCGCCGCCGGACGCAGCCTCGCGGGCTCGACAGCTGCTACGTCAGTACGCATACCGCAACATCGCATGCGGCAAGTGCCGCAACGCAAAGAACGCAAACAACGCCATCAGCGCCGGCAACACCAGCCACCAGACTTTGGGCGGCATGGCGTTGAGCGGTGTCTGGCGCTGATTCAGCCACAGGCTCGCCGCACAAACACAGGCAGCCAACATGGCGCCGGCCACTACATCCGTCGGCCAGTGCGCGCCCAGATACACCCGCGACAACGCAATCGCCAACGCTGGCAAGCAGCCCAGCAGCAACCAGGTCAGGCGCATCCGCGGTGGTTGTCCGCGACCCGCCAGAACGGCGATTGTCAGGAATAACGCAAATGACCCCGAGGCGTGGCCGCTGGGCATGCTGTAGCTGGTCAGGGGGTCGCTGAGTATTTCCGGGCGCACGCGGGCGAAAAAGTATTTGGTTGCAGTATTGCCCACCGCGGTGCAGAGCAGGGTGCTGCCGGCAAAAATTGCCTGCCGCCATTGTCGCGCGATCAGCAGCAGGCCGGTCAGCAGTGAACTGAGCAGCAGCATGTTGCGAAATTCGCCCATCAGCGTAAAGACCACGGCCACTTCATCGAGCATCGGGCTGCGGTGTTCCTGCACCAATGTCATCACGCCCTGATCAAGCGCGGTCAGGTGCGGATAGCCGATAAACAGTCCCGCCAGAATCAGCAAGCTCATACCGGCAATCAGCATCGTCGCCTTGCGATGGCGGCGCAGGCTGCTGGTGACGCTCAAACCGACCATGACGGCAATAGCACCAGCGACGACTCCCGCCTCAGGCCAGAAACCTTCCGGCAACGGCAAACGAATCGCTGCACCCGTCGCCCAACCAGGCAGTAGATACGCGACACTCCAGCCAGCGGCAGCCAGCAGGCTGACGGCGAAAAATCGCGGGAATGGCATATCGAACATCCCGGCAACCATCGGCAACATCGGGCGCAGCGGCCCGATAAAGCGTCCGACCAGCAGGCTGGCGATGCCATAACGCTGGAAATACGCCTCGGCTCCCGCAATCCATTCCGGGTGATGGCGTAAGCCGGGCAGACGCCGAATGTTCTGATGGAAATGGCGTCCGACGAAGTACGAGACGACGTCACCCAGCACCCCGGCAACGAACCCCAGCAGCAGCGTTTCACTCAACGACAGCGCGCCGCTGCCGGCCAGGACCGCCACCGCAAACAGCAACACCGTACCGGGCACGATCAACCCGGCAATCGCCAGGCATTCCACAAAGGCCACTATGAACACCGCCGCAGCCAGCCATTGCGGGTTGACCGTCAACCAACCGGTGACGCTATCGAGCCATGGGCCCATAAAAACAACTCCATCGAATGTTCAATTGGCCCCATGGGGGACGAACGCAATCTTCAATACACAATAGATCCCTTGTGGGAGCGAGCCTGCTCGCGAAAGCAGGCTGCCAGCCGACATGGATGTCGCCTGATACTCCGCTATCGCGAGCAGGCTCGCTCCTACAGGGGGGATATCAATCTTCAAGGCAGCAAAAAATAATCGCGCCCTTCGACCTGCCCCCGTCGCAGCGGGTTGCGCGTGCAATACGGCGCGTAAGCCGCATCGACAAAGCGGTACATCAAATGTTCATCGCGCCCATGGGGGATGCCCAGGCGCGTGGTCTGGATGATGTGGGCGGGCGCCGGGCCAATGTCTTCCACGAGTAGCACTTCATGATCGAAACGCTTGGCGTCCCAGACAGGAACCTTCAAACCCAGGGCCTTGCACAACAGGGTCTGCCCGGCACACAGCTTTTGCGAAGGGCGAGGGCGGCCTTGGGCGTCGGGATTGTTCAATAGCATTTGCGCCAGGCTCGCCGGGCCGCTCAGTTCATCGACCCACGGATAGGCTGATTTGATCAGCACCGCGTTGCCGGGGCCTTTGGCACTGAAGTTCAGCGAATCACCGCCGCGGGCGTAATACATATAGATGTGGCCGCCATCCAGAAACAAAGCCTTACGTTTTTCTGTGTAGCCGAGGGAGGCGTGGCTGCCTTTTTCTTCAAAGTAATAGGCTTCGGTTTCAATAATCCGGGCACTGAGCCACAGGTCACCGACACGGTGACGAATCACTTTGCCGAGTAAGTCCCGGGCCAGAGCTTGCGCGTCACGGTCGAAAAACGCATCCGCAAGCCCGGTGGGGCGGCTCGCAGCGCAGGTTCGAACAGTCAGGTTAGACATGATCAACGGCATTTATCAGGGCTGATTGAGCGCTGATGATAACAATTTGAAGCTTAAGCACGGCTG
>Ga0163161_10002898_pt1 | contig 12137 bp, 8 predicted proteins | sample S45metaG_FD_129847 | JGI IMG/M metagenome (GOLD analysis project Ga0163161, IMG submission 129847) | Switchgrass rhizosphere microbial communities from Kellogg Biological Station, Michigan, USA - S4-5 metaG | ecosystem: Host-associated > Plants > Roots > Rhizosphere > Soil | place: USA: Michigan... | reverse complement strand
GGAGTGGTTACGCAGAGGACTGCAAATCCTTGCACGCCGGTTCGATTCCGGCTCGGGCCTCCAGATTGCTGTCAGCCAACGCTCGCTGATAATTGAAAAAACGCCTCATTTCCGCTAGTTTACAGGTAATCGCTGGTTGGCAGCGACCGCCTCTATTTGCCTGTAACCGCAGACGATGGGGGCCTACCTTGGGGGCCTCGCGAGGCCCCCACATCATCGAGGCCCCCAATGGCGCTGACCGATACGGCAATCCGAAACTCCAAGCCAAAAGCGAAGCCCTGCAAGGTGACAGATTCCCAAGGGCTATACCTACTGGTCAACCCAAGGGGCAGCGAACTCTGGCGCCTCAAATACCGAATGAATGGCGTGGAGCACAAACTGGCACTGGGGTCCTACCCGGAGATCATACTGGCCGAGGCGCGCGCGGCGCGTGACGCCGCCAGCAACAGCTTCAGCAGCGCGGCCGAGTAATTGATCGGGAAGAAAACGCGAGAGGGGCTGGCGGAGCCGACGCTGGAAAAGATGCGCTGGTTCGTCAAATTGCTGGGCACCGATTTCGGCAAGCGTCCCATAACGCAGATCACGCCGCAGCAACTGCTGCATGAACTTAGAAAACATGAACGGCGGGGCCGACTGGAGACAGCGAATCTCTTGTGATCCTTCGCCAGCCGCGTGTTTCGCTATGCGGTAGCAACGGCACGTTATTTCTTTGGGAACTTGCGAGTCCTGCTTCTATCGGAATTTGCCGCCGTCCGGGCGCTTTGCCTCGCGCCGGGCGGGAACCGGATTTCCGGCGCGATCAAGATCGAGAAAGACCCCGACGAGCTTATCAAGCAACTCCGCATCAAACCCAAGCGGGCCGGTAGTCCAGGCCGGAACGCGAGATATGCCTATAGCGACGCTCTTATATCTCTGATCGACGACGCTCGACTAAGCGCGCTGGACATGAGCAACCGGACAGCGGCGATCAGGGCAATCAAGAAATGGCTGTCGGAATGGTTTGAGGAACATGCAGACGAGACCGGGGACGTGCCATGCGGCGACCTTCTCGCTCCCTATGCAGAAAAAATTTGTGTGCATTCAGACAGGGCGAGAAGCGGCACCATCGGCCGCGCCCATCGGCAGCCAGACTGGGCTAGAATTCATTCACACATCTATTCAAGTTCGAATGTTTCAAACAGCAATTATGCACCTTTGCACTGCACATAAAGGATGACCGCTAATCAGCTAACGCCTTCCGTGTCAGACGCGCTTCAAAAAGCCACGAATATCTCGGATCGGTTCCTGCCACGAAGTTATATCAAGCCTGTGGCATTTACGTAACAGCTTGTTTGAAAATTTCTTAAATCACAATAGTTTATACTTTACAGCTTTGCTCGGGGAATTAACCTGACCATCGCATTCCGCGAGGGTTCGGTTGGGGCGGGATAGTGGGCGGGGGGCGCCTACTTCCAGAGCAAGGGGACTGGAGCATGAACAGAATTTTGAAGACCGCGCGCCTGCGCGCGGGTGCAGCCACGGCTCTAGCCGGGGTCGCTTTGATGCAGGCGTCACTGCATGCGCAGGAACAGGCGCCTCAAAATGAGCAAGACGCCGTGGAAGCGGGAGAAACGATTATCGTGACGGGTTCCCGCATCGTGCGGCCCGAACTCGATGTCGCCAATCCCATTGTCGCCGTCACCGCAGAGCAGATTGAGCAGACCGGCCGCACCAACATCACCGACGTCCTGCTACGCAATCCGGCCTTGTCGGCGTCGACCGGCAGTTCGCTCGCAGGCGGCGCGGATGCGGGCTTCGGCGAGACAGGCGTAAACCTGCTCAACCTGCGCAACCTCGGCACTGATCGCACGCTCGTCTTGGTGAACGGCAAGCGTCATGTCGCCGGAATCGCAAATTCCGCGGCGGTTGACATAAACTCCATTCCACAAGATCTGATCGACAGGGTCGATGTGCTCACGGGCGGCGCCTCCGCAATATACGGGGCAGACGGCGTGTCGGGCGTGGTCAACTTTATCCTTAAGCGCAACTTCGAAGGGCTTTCCGTCCGGGGCCAGTCGGGCATCTCCTCGAAGGGGGATGCTGCGAACCGCTATTTCAGCCTGACGGCTGGCCAGAATTTCAGCGAAGATCGCGGCAACATCGCTTTCGCTTACGAATATAACAAGTCAGACCGCCTCAGCCCCTTCAAGCGGAGCTTTTCGGGCGATCCCGCCCGCTATGGCGAAATCCTCCAGAATCAGGACGATCTGGGCGACGATCCGAGCGTCCCTGATCGCATTCTCTACCGCAATCTCACATGGGCAGACAGCGCACCTGATGGCGCCGTCGATATCGATCTCGACGGCATTCCCGACTTCACGGGCAGCGGTTTGCCTTATGATCGCGGCATCCCGTTGATCGGCGGCAACGCTCGCGCCGTTGGCGGATCCAACACGCCGGTCGCAGGCTATTTCGGCGACCTGCAGCCCAAAACCGAGCGGCATGTTTTCAACATGTTGACCAGCTATGAATTCTCGTCGGCCATCCGCTTCTACGCGGAAGGCAAATATGCCGCGACGCAGGCCTATTCGGTCGGACAGCCCAGCTTTGACTTTTCCACTTATCTCCAGCCCGATAACGCTTATCTTGTCGATCGCTTTGGCGCCGGCGCAGCGCCAGACGGCGCCTATGTCTCGCGCGACAATTTCGATTTCGGCATTCGCGGTGAAACCGTAAAGCGCAAGACGATGCGCTTCGTTGCCGGCTTCGACGGGGATCTGGGCAGCAACCTCAAATATGATATTTCCTACATTTACGGCCAGACGAAAGTACGGAACCGCCAGACGGCAAATCTGATCGGTGATCGCTACTATGCCGCACTGGACGCGGTCCGCGATCCGACGACGGGTCAGATCGTCTGCCGGTCGACGCTTGAATATGACGGCGTGATCGATCCCGACAATTTCGGCGGGCCGGCCACCACCTTCTCGCCGGGCGCCGGCAGCGCCTGCCGTCCCCTCAACATCCTGGGTAACGGCGTGGCGTCGCAGGAGGCGCTCGATTTCGTGCTGGCGGACAATCTTAGCCGATCGAAGATCACTCAGGAGGTCGTTACCGGTTCGATTTCGGGCAATCTCGACTCTGCCTTCACCTTCCCCGGCGGCGGCTCCTTCGGCTTTGCCCTGGGCGGGGAATATCGGCGCGAGAAAAGCTCCGATACGCCCGACCTGCTGATCCAGAATGGCGATTTCCGCGACACGGCGGCCTTGTCCCCTAGCAGCGGCAAGTTCAATGTGAAGGAGTTCTTCGCCGAAGTGAACGCTCCGATCCTGTCCAACATGCGCTTTGCCGAACTGCTCTCGGTTGGCGGAGCCATCCGCTTTTCCGACTACAGCACGGTCGGCAAAACGACGACATGGAAGGTCGACGGCATCTATGCCCCGATACGCGACATCCGTTTCCGGGGTTCCTACTCGCAGGCGGTGCGTGCGCCCAACATCGGCGAACTGTTCCAACCTGCTACCGGAACATTCGATTTTGTCGTTGATCCCTGCGATTTTCGCCGCATAAATGACGGCACACAGTATCGGCAGGCCAATTGCACTACCATCCTGTCGGGGTTGGGGTTGTCACCAGCAGAAATCGCCGCCTTCAGTCCGACAACCGATCCGCAGGCCACCACATCACGGCGCGGCACGACCGGTGGCAATACCGACCTGACGGAAGAAACGGCCAAGTCCTGGACGGCGGGCGTCGTCCTCCAGCCGCGCTTCATTCCAGGGCTGACGCTGACGTTCGACTGGTACGACATCAAGATCAAGGATGCGGTCAACACACCGACGGCTACCGAGCTCGCCGAACTGTGCGTCGATCAGCCAACGGTCGACAATGTGTTCTGCGAGAACATCTTCCGCGACACGGGCACCGGCTTCGTCCTGGGCGATGGCGACGATATCCAGCGGCGGATCGGCTTCAATGTCCGGCCGCAAAACGTCGCAGCGATCAGAACGGCGGGCGCCGATTTCTCCGTTCGCTATGCCTTCACTCCAGCGGGCAATCTGGGCTCCTTCGCCGTCAGCCTTGTCGGCGGCTATCTCGACAAGAAAACCGAGGTGCCTTCTATCGGCGCTGATGTGGATGACGATATTCTCGAATCCTACAACCCGCGCTGGCGCGGAACGCTGGACCTCGTCTGGAAGCTCAAGGGATTCACGGCCAATTATTCGTTCAACTATTTCAGCAAGACACGCCGCTACACGACCGAGCAACTGGCGGCCAATCCGGACCTCGTGGATCCCAAATATGTCTGGTACAAGGAACTCAAGCAACACGACCTTCGCCTTGCCTATGACGTCAACGACCGGTTTCAGTTCTACGCAGGCGTCAACAATTTGACCGACCAGACGCCGGATATCGGTCAACTGAGCTACCCGATTTCGGGTGTCGGACGGTTCGTCTACGCAGGCTTTAAGGTGCAGACCGACCGGCTGTTCTGACCGAGGACGGGCAGCGGTCTGGCCTTTAGCGTTCTTCAGATTTTCAGGATCGGACGCCATGGCGCCACCTTAGGGCCGGAACAGGAGATGACCGATGGTTCGATAGGTCGGCCGGCGACCCGTGAAGCGTGATGCACGTCACGCGCAAACTCGAAAGAGACGCTTATTGTCCGGGCCGCGACCCGAGGAATTCAGGCTTGCCTGATTTCCAAACTTCTGGGCCCGGCAGCCTTCGCGCTGCTGGGCCTTTTTTTGAGAGCCATCAGCCGGTAGGTTCGACCGCGCTGGCCCACAGGGTTTTGGGGGAAAAGCTTGCTTGAGGCGGAACGGCTGGCCGTTATCAGAAGCGTGTTCTCGTGCGGGCAGGCGGGTGCCGAGGCTCTGGCATCTGCCGTTCGCGACGCCGTCTTTCCACACAAGGCCTTCGTCGCGCATCAGGGCGACCTGGCCCATCATTGCTGGGTCGTCGTGGAGGGGTCTGCGCAGGCCCAGATCAACTCGGCTGACGGTCAACGGACGTTGCTCGCTTCCCATGGTCCCGGCGAAATCTTCGGCAGCTACCCTATGCCAGCAGTGTTGCGCAGCGATATCGTCGCCCAAGGTTCGCTCCATCTATTCTGTATTGAAACGGCGACGCTGGTGGACCTTGCCCGATATAGCGCGGAGATTGCCCATGGCCTGAGCATGCTGTTCGCCCGGCAGCTGGATGTGATGCTTGACCGTATGGCTGCACGAACCACTTTGACCGCCTATGGCCGGGTCTATGCCGAACTGCTGCGCCTGGCCGGCCCCTCTAACCGGATTGAGCCGCCACCCGTGCTGTCGGCGCTTGCATTGTCAGTTCATACCACGCGCGAAACGACATCCCGGGCGATCGCACACCTGTTGCGGCGTGGTATCGTTAGCAGGACCGATGAGGCGCTCAACATATTGGCGCCCCGCCTGCTGGCCGACTTGGTAGCCTGAGAACACCAACCAAGACTTTGCTTGAAAAGCCGTCGGTCCGCTCGCACCATTCCATGTGTTGCGGGCTGAAAGTCAGCGACTCTGCCCTAATTAAGGAAACAGGCCATACAGCGTCAGATCGCCCAGCGCCGTCCTGATGTCGCCCATCGGTTGGACATTTGCCTCCGGCGCATGCAAGGCAAGGGCCAGGGCGGCGGCTTCGCCGAGAACCACCGCCCCCTTGAGGTCCGCCACGGCAACCATGAGCACGCGATCCCAGCGCCCCGCCCGCGCATCTGAGACGGCCCGGTAATCCAGTCCCAGCCGGGCATCAGGATATTCACGCCGCAAGTCGGAAGCCCGACAAGCCGCTTCGCCGAGGGAAGGCAGACGATAGGCGCGCTGCCCCTCCTGCCTCGCCAGATCCACGCCGTCCCCATTCAAGCAGAAATGCAAAGATTCGGGTATCGCGATCAGGGCAGCAGCCTCAGCCTCTGTCGACAGGGTGACCCGTCGACTGTCGCTCCGTTCAAGTTCCAGACGATCCAGCCGAAGCCCGAGGGCCTCCCAGCGGGCCATGCACTTCCCGCGCTCCTCGCCGCGTCCGACGATCTGCAAGGCGCGGGCCGAAGATTGCAGGCGCTTTGCCTCGCACAAGGCAAGTCCCATGGCGGCCTGCCTCGACACCTCGACGGACGCATCGCTGAGCGGCTGCCAATCATCCATTTCCTTCACCGCGACTGCCTGCTCCAGCAGCACATCGAACCGATCGGCCCAGCTAGGTCCGAAGGGTTCGACCGAGGTGGTCCGGAACAGTTCAGCCGGACAGGGCAGAACGACATGCAGTTGTCGGCCCGCGACGATGGCGGCTTCCGCCACCAATATGTCGGCCCCGGCCGCCAGCGCACCGACCACCATGGAAGGCGCCAGTGCATCCACCGCCCCGGCAACCGCCTCGGCCGCCCGGTCATCATCCGCGGCAAGGCCCAATATGCCTTCGAAATAGAGCGGCGAGGCCGGGCGATGACGGTCCAGCCAGTCGGCGGGCTGCCCCGCCTCGGCCAGAATCATGGCGAACTGCCGCAGCGTAGAGGCATGATCTTCCCATGCTTCGGGCTGATGTCCGATCGCTCGCCTCAGCATCCGTTCGGCATCCCGAGTCCGGCCCAGCAGCAACAGCGCTTCGGCGCGCGTCGCATCAATCCAATAGGGCGTCTCGGCGGCGCGCAGCGGATCGTCGAGCAGCGCCATTACGGCATGGGCCAACGTCACCGCCGCCTCGCCTCGCCCGGCAAGAAAAGCGAGCGTCGCCGCGTTGATTAATGGATAGGTCGCGCGCGAAAGAGCCGAAGCACGCTCATAAGCGGTGATCGCGCGGTTCAGCAGATCTTCCCGCACGGTGCCGCTTTCCGCCGCCGCGCGATCCTTGAGAAGGCGCCCGTAGACCGTCAGGACATCCGGATCGTCGGACTGTGGCGAAAGGCCGGCGGCATGAAACGTTGCCCAGGCTTGTTCCAGCGCGCCCGCCCGCGCCAGTCGCGTGATGCTGTTAAGCTGCGGCCTGATCATTGCCAGCCTTGTCCCATAAGCGCCTGTTCGCCGCCACCGAATTCGCCCGCTGCGCTATTTGCGCGGCCCTTTGCTGACGCCGTCCGGATCGATCGCCAGGACAACGCCGCCATCGCCGCCATGTTCATAGCGGCCTCGAATATACAGGTTGAAGATGAAGCCCTGCTCCTCCCCTTCCTTCAGCGGTTCGCCCGTATAGCCGTTGCACATATAGTTACGGCACCGCAGCGCCGGATAGCCGCCAATCTCAATCATCTCCAGGTCGAAGAAGCTGCGGTTGGGCGCCACCGGGGCTGGCGGCGGAGCCAGCGAGCTATTCTCCTTCTTCTCCAGGAACCAGAGCGGATCGGTATCCTTCCCATCATGGAAGCTGTAGCCGGGCGCATCCAGGATGATGGTGAAGAAGCACATATATTCGACGAACTCGATATTCTCGAATCCGTAGCCCCTGAATTCGGCATGGTGCGCGGGATCGCTCGACTGCGCCAGCTTCAGCAGGCGCGCCTCTGTGGCCTGTAGCCCCCGTTCGCAAATCGTCGCGAACCAGCGACTCACATTCCATACGCCTTCCCGCACGCGAATGTAGAGCAAGGTGACATGGTCGATCTCGTCGCCGGGTCCAACGGTCCTGACACTGTTTCCGTAAGGCAGCATTCAATCCCCCTTTGCCAAAGCCCCGTTATCGGCCTGCGCTATAGCATCCAGACGCTTGATCGACGTAATCCGAAATGCCGGATCTGCCGCGGCATTCGGGCTTGCGTCGTGCATGATCCGACGGGCCTGGCCGACGAGGCGATGGACCTCCGCTCCCCGGTGGCGCGCCCTCGCCACCTCTGCCGCATCCATCAGCAGCCGCAGATGCTGTTCGAACCAGTTCTGGTTTTGCGGGTCGCGCCGGCGGAGCGCCGAAGACTGGATTTGCGCATCCTGAAGCAGCCTGACCGCCTTGGCCGTCTCTCCGGTTTCGAACGCGATACGCGCGAGGGAACGAGTCGCCACCAGGGTATCGTAGGCAATGTCGCCATTTTGCGGGTCTTCCCGCCGGAGCGGCTCGAGCAGCCTTAATTGCTCCAGCCGATGCTGGGCCGCGGCCTGGAAATCACGACGGTCGTACTGCACGTCGGCCAGCCGCGCGTGGCGTTCGGCCACCTCCTTGCGAATGGTGAGAGATCGTGGGTCGGCCTGCTGCGCTCGCTGGAACCAGTAAAGCGACTTTTCATAATTCCGGATCGCATCGGCATGGTCGTTCTTCGCCTCCGATTGGACTGAGGCGATATTGCTGAGCGCATAACCCACTTCCGTAAAGCTGCGCGCGGCATGGGGTTGATGCTGCAAAAGCTGACGGGCCCAATGCAGATAGGCCCAATAATGGTTGAGCGCCCTATCGGGCTGCCCGGACAGCTGATCGACCTGCCCGATCCAGAATTCGCTCTGCGCGTGGACGAAGATCCATTCGGGCCGTTCCGGATCGTCGTTCAGCAGTGCGGTTGTCGTGCGATGTGCTTCTTCGAACTTGCGCCGTGCAGCAGGCAGGCTGCCGCGGGCAATGTCATCTTCCCCCATGGCCTGAAGGATACGCGCACGCCTTTCCAGACTGTCGTCCGGCAGATCGTCGAGATTTCCCTGATCGCGATAATAGTTCATTGCCCGGTCGTTGACGACAGTGAGGGCGTCCAGGCGACCGACGCTACGCAGACGTTCCCGCAAATCGGTCAGCATGAATTCGATGATCCCTTCTGCTTCGGCGCGTTGCCGCTCGGCTTCTCGCTGCGCCTGCAAAGCCGCAACCGACAGCGCGACGAAAGCTAGCATGATCAGCAACAGAGCCAGCGTGACAGCCATCACGCGCCGGATGCGCCTTTGCGCGTCGCGCTGCACCAGCCGGTCCAGACCGATCCCAGCCAGCCCGGCAATGATCTTCAAGGTGCCGAGCCGGACGCCATCGCCCTCCCGCCGAAGGTCGGCCGCAAGCGGTTCGACCCCATCCCGCAGCGCCGGCGGGAAGGCATCCGTCGGTTCGCCATCAATGATCGCCGCCAGGATCGGTCGATCGGGATGGAGGGCCCGGAACAGGCCAATTTCCTTGTCCACCCATGGCGACGCCGCTGAATTGGGCGAGCACAGGACCAGCAATGCTGCGGATTTTGACAGCGCCTGCTTGACGGCCTCCGACAGGTCGGCCGTTGCGGGCAATTCATCGCGGTCGCGAAAGATCGGCCCCAATTTGCGCTTACCGTCCGAACGGACCGTCCTGCCTGGAAAGCGATAGGATTCCAGTCGCCGCTGCAACGAGCGCGCCCACGCGACGTCCCTATGATTATAGCTCAGAAAGGCGGCATAGGTCGCCTTCGTTCCGTTTTCCTCCATCACAAGGATTGACCCTGTTCCCCTCTTTAGCGCGCGGTGCACCACATCGTCGTCCAGTGCCATAATTTGCACGCTCGCCCAATGGAGCCGAGGGGTTTGGCTATCGAAAAAGCCGCCGTGGGGGAAGGTTGCCCGCAAAGTTCGCATGGCCGCGCTGATGCAAAAGGCGCTACGTCGGTCCTTCAAATGATTTCCCGCCTCTTCGCGGGAGGGAGGCACGAAGAGGCGGGATTGCGACCCGTGGCTTCTGGGCTCGGGATGGCACCAGAATAGCGCCTAACTTCAGCAATGTCTTAAGGGGAATCAACGGCTTGCCATAAAATGGGTCCATAATGGCGCTTGTTGCCCGCTCTGTGCTCATCACGGCCGCCCGCGACCAACAGCCGAAGTCACGCATCCTTGAGCGAAACTCGTCCATCAAAGCGATATGCATCCGGCGTCCATCAGCGGCGTCGGGCGCCCCCCTTCTGGCAGAGCAGAGGTAGCGCAGGGCTGTCGTATGGGCACGCCTGAGGCAATGCACGCGCTGCCGACCGATATCGCCCGGGTCGTGTCCCGATTGATGGTGTAGCTCGACGGTAGCAAAGCCGCCCGGACGCGCGCTCATCGGTCAAGCGCAATAGCGGCCGGTCAGTTTCGCGGGTAGCCATCGGAGATCTCGGATAGATTTGGGTTGCGAGACTCAAGCTATGGAGATCCCGATGACCAAGGAGATGATGGACGTTCAGGCGCTGCTGGGGAAGAGCGCCGACAGCGACTTTCTGCGTCAGATGATCGGGTTTGCCGCGCAACGGCCGATGGAACTGGAGGTCGGTGGACTGACCGGCGCCGCCTATTCCGGCTCGGTCAGGCGATCAGGCGCCACCCCACCACCACCAGTACCGCCGCCAGCAGGGGCTGAAGCACGCGGTCCGACGTGCGCGCCGCGAGCAGCGATCCGATCACGATGCCCGGCAGCGATCCCGCCAGCAGATTGACCAGCAGCCCCGGATTGACGTTGCCGATCCACAGATGGCCCAGCCCCGCCACCAGCGTCAGCGGCACGGCATGGACGATGTCGGTCGCCACCAGCCGCTGCATCCGCATGCGCAGGGGATAAAGCGCCAGCAGCAGAGTCGCGCCGATCGCCCCCGCACCGACGGAGGTAAGCGTCACCATCGCGCCCAGCAGCGCGCCTGCCGCGACCGTCAGCGCGGGCTGCCATCTGGTAAAACGGTCCGCCGTGCCGACCCGGCGCGCCAGCGCCCATTTATGGAAACGGCCGCGCAACAGGGTCGCGACCGCCGTGCCCATCAACACGACGCCCAGCGCGCCCGTCACCACGCCGGTCTTGATCTGCCCCACATGCATTTGCGACAGGATCGCCAGCATGATCAGCGACGCGGGGATGCTGCCGATCATCAGCCGCTTCACCACCTCATAATCGGGGCCGCCATCAGCGCCGCCATGATGATGATGCACGGCACCGCCGACCGCCTTGGTGATGGACGCGAACCACAGGTCCGTCCCCACCGCCGTCGTCGGCGCGACGCCGAACAGCAGGATCAGGATCGGCGCCATCAGTGACCCGCCTCCTACGCCCGTCATCCCGACCATCAGGCCGACAAACAGGCCCGCGACCGCGTGCAACCAATCCATATCTGCCCCAAATTCGTTACGTGAGTTAATTGGTAGACATTTAGAAGGCAAAATCCGTGACAGCCAGCCCTCTTATGGATTGGAAATTTATCGCCGCCAAAACAATTGCTGTTCGCGCGATCCGGCGCGCGATCCTCTCGACTTCCCTTCCCCACCCCGTTTAAGACTAAATCCATGATGAAGCTGTTCATTGGCAACAAGGCCTATTCGAGCTGGTCGCTGCGCGGCTGGCTGGCGTGCAAGCTATCCGGCCTTCCCTTCGAGGAAGTCGTGGTCCCCCTCTATGATGAGGAATGGGAAAAGCGGCGCGAGGGCGACGAATTCGCGCCCTCCTCGGGCAAGGTGCCGATTCTCTGGGACGGGGAGGACATCGTCGTCTGGGACAGTCTGGCCATCGTCGAATATCTGAACGAGAAGTCGGGCGGCGACAAATTCTGGCCCGCCGACCTCGCCGCGCGCGCCATGGCCCGCTCCATGGCGGCGGAAATGCACTCCAGCTTCGCGGCCCTGCGCCGCGAGCACAGCATGAACATCCGCCAGATCTACGCGCCGGTCCCGCCGTCGGAGGCCGTGGCGCAGGACATTGCGCGCATCATGCAGCTCTGGGCGGAGGCCCGCGCCCGCCACGGCGGCGAGGGCGACTTTCTGTTCGGAGAGTTCAGCGCGGTCGACGTGATGTTCGCGCCGGTCGTGACGCGCTTCATCACCTATCAACTGCCCGTCGCGCGCTTTGCCGACGCCTATATGCGGGCGGTGATCAACCATGTCTGGATGCAGGAATGGATCGGCGGCGCGCAGGCCGAAGAATGGGTGATCGACCGCTTCGAGGGTCCGCCGCAGTCGGCCTGAACCGCGGGGCACAGCCGCATTCCGTCATCCCGCCAAGCAAAAGCCCGGCGACTCCTCAGGAGCGCCGGGCTTTTTTTTCGCGAAACTGCGCGGCTTGGATCAGCCGACGATTTCTTCCGGCTTGAAGAAATAGGCGATTTCGATCGCGGCATTTTCCTCGCTGTCCGAACCATGGACCGAGTTGGCTTCGATCGATTCGGCATAGTCCTTGCGGATGGTGCCTTCATCAGCGTTGGCCGGGTTGGTGGCGCCCATGATGTCGCGGTTGCGCTTCACGGCGTCTTCGCCTTCCAG
>Ga0163161_10002896_pt1 | contig 12138 bp, 12 predicted proteins | sample S45metaG_FD_129847 | JGI IMG/M metagenome (GOLD analysis project Ga0163161, IMG submission 129847) | Switchgrass rhizosphere microbial communities from Kellogg Biological Station, Michigan, USA - S4-5 metaG | ecosystem: Host-associated > Plants > Roots > Rhizosphere > Soil | place: USA... | reverse complement strand
CATTGTAGTCGTAATAATCCTGTCCGTATTTCAGTTTTCCGCTGTTTTTTGTGATGAAAGTAATTTTGTAGAAACTAAGAACATCATAAATCGGAGCCATCTCGGTATTGAACGGATTATTTTCATTAAAATGAACCAGACTGATCAAAGGATGTTGCGGTTTGGGCAAGCCAAAAGCCTGATGGCTTTCTGAAATGGAAATAAAACGGATCAGTTTATCATCTTTACTTTTCATGGTATAAATTTATTAAAAAACCCATGACAAAAAGATCATCACAGGTTTTAGTTCAACTAAATCTTACCAAGGCAGAATGTTATCTTTTCCACTAAAATTAGCCGGTCCGGTAAAACTTCCATTGGGAAGATCTTCTGCCAATGCCACTCTTATGGGTTCCTTAGAGCCTTCTTCTACCGTATCTGTTCCCTGAAAATTATTGAGTGCTGTAGCGGTAAAACCAGGACTTACGAGATGAACTTTAACATTCGTATTCTCAAGATCTATGGACAGAGAGAGGAATATTCCATTCAGTGCTGTTTTAGATGCGCCGTAAGCAGCATCAAAAGAAGCACGATACGGATTTTCGGGATTGGCATTGATTGTCAAAGATCCCAGTGCGCTGGAAACGGTCACGATTCTTGCAGCAGGCGCTTTTTTCAAAAGCGGTAATAAGGCCTGCGTAATGGAAAGCGTGGCAAATACATTTGTTTCCCAAACAGTTTTCAGCTCATTGATCGGTACGATACTCGCACTTTGCGCTCCTAAAACTTCTTCCATTGTACGACCAGGATTTCCGGCATGGGAAATAGCTGCGTTATTGACCAGTAGAGTAAGATACCCAAATTCATTTTCTATAGTATTTACTGCCGCATTGACAGAATCGGAATCTGTAATATCTAACTGAATAGCTTTAGTCTTACCGCCAATTTCCGCAACGGCTTTCTCACCTTTTTGAAGGTCACGGGAACCTGCATACACTGTATATCCGTTATCCGCAAGAGCTTTAGCAATTTGAAAACCTACTCCTGTATTCGCACCCGAAACCAATGCAACTTTTTGTTCGTTTGTCTGCATAATTTTTATTTATTTAAATTGTATAAAGCAAAGTTGAAGATTTAGAAGATAAGACTTGTAGCCAAATTGAGAATCTTTAAAGCCAAATTGAGGATAGGATTTATTCTTTTGAAATTTTCTTGATTCGAATATTCTTAAAATCAATAGGAGAACCTTCATAATTTAAAGAAATTCTGCCTTCAACGGAAGTGGCTTCTGTGCCTTTGTTGACCAATTTTCCATTCAGAAATTGGGTGATTTTTCCGTTGAAAGATTTGATGACAATCGAGTTCCATTCGCCGTAAGGTTTTTCATTTTCGAGAAATTTTGGGGAAGTTACGCTTGCTCCGGCTTCAACAAGTTTTCCGTTTACTTTTGCAGTGACCTGATCCAGAAAAACAAAATCTCCCGTTGTATTTTCTTTGATCTGAAACTGAATTCCTTTTGGCCAAATTTTATCAGGTGAATTTGTTGGGATGTTGTACATCACGCCGCTGTTTTTCTTGCCTTTTCCTTTGTACTGTTCATCCATATTCCATCGGTAATCCAGAGTCAGTTCAAAGTTGGAATAACTTTTTTTAGACATCAGGTATCCAATGTTTTCACCGTGCATTCTGATCATTCCGTCAGAGAATTCATAGACTTTGGCAGGCTCCAGTTTTTCAGAGCTTGTTTTGATGTAAGCGTACCAATCATTTTCAGTCCCTATTTTTTGCTGAACTGAACATGAATTTAAGATTAACAGAAATAATAGTGCAAAAGTTATTTTTTTGAGCATGGTACAATATTATAAATGTATTAACAATTTTATTTTAACTTAAAAAGTACTGTGTTTTCTAAGCAAAAGACCTATTATATTAGACCTAATACTTAAATATTAGATCTATTTTTCTAAAACTTATCTTTATATTCTTCATACAATTTTCGAGATTCTAAAATTGCAGTTTCAAAATTAATTTTACAACTATCATCTAACTTATATTGCATAGATCTTATTCTTTTTCCTAAATGTAGATCACTTGAGAAACCAATTAATTTAGTTGCAGCCTTATATTGATTTTCTCTTTCAAAATTGAAAATTGCAATTCCATTATTATTGGATTTATCATTAACCGCATATATATCGTACATATAAGTTAATTGCCCTTTCTTTGTATCTATATTTTCAGCAATAGCCACCCATGAAGAATGATATTTATTTAATTCATTATTAGATTTTCCGCGAATTACCAATGAGTCATTTCTTGTTCAAAACGTTCAACAAAAAATCGTGGTTTATCTTCAAAGCCTATATAAAATCCGACCCAAGTACCCTCTAAATATGAAGATCCTAATATATGTTTTTTAACAAAGCTAATTTTTTTGGTTAGCAGTAATGCTAGATTAATAATAATCCTGTAAAAGCCAAATGATGTGCCAAATCCAATAACTAATTTTAGTGTATCATCTATAAATTCAATTTTATTTATAAAAGTCCATGAATAAAAAATTAAAAATGTTGTTCCAGTTATTACATAAGTGTGAAATCTAATATTCGGTGTCATAATATCATTTGTTGTTAAGAATTATAGTTAAATAATGGAATTTAAATAATTATAGAATATTTAATTCCAAACGTTAGCAGTGGTAGAATCAAAAAAATAGAGATTCAAAGGTGTTTTTCCCTTACGTTTTGAAACTATAGACTCTGCTTTTTGTACAATTAGCTTATTTGACTCGCTATTTATGTTGCCATAAATACTGATAAAAAGATTTTGTATCTTACTCTTTGGAATTATATTTAGAATGTGATCATCGTTGTCTGCAAGCGAATGACCATATATAAATAAACTTCCTGTAATATGGCTGAAGCTTCTTAAACCCCTTGATAAATAATTGCTATGCATTATTTTATCAGTTTTATCTAAACTGTTACCTTCTGAAACAAATAATGGAAATTTATTTGTGTCTAAAGCATTTCTTATTTGCTCGATAAGTTTAATTCCAGTATTAATCCAAGTATATTTTTGTAGTTCGCTGCCACTATCAAAAACATGTAAAGCACCATGTAAATAGAACAGATTTTGTCCATCTGTTTTCTCAATATCCCACGAAACATAATCAGCCTTGCCATCATCAGGAGTTCGAAAACCGTCATCGGAAAGTAATTGTTTACTTTCTTGAAAATGCATGAACATCCAATAAAGTAAAAGGTCATAATTAAGTGTATATACATTATTAAAGTGAACAATAAAATTTTTACAGAATTCGTATTCGGTTTCGTTAATTTCCGACGGATTTTCAGGATGACTACTTGCTATTGCATTTACAAGAACATTTTTTAACTCTTCAGCATCATTATCTAATTGTTTAATTAATCCAATGCTAGTTGGTGAATAAATTCGTAGTATTTCACTGGCATATTTTAAATGCTTCATTACAAGTTCAAAATCCTTAGTTTTTAGATATTCGAAAATTTTAAAAACATTTGGGTTTAATTTTTTAAAATCAGCTTGTTGAAATAGGGAATCATACATGAAAATATCTTTTCGACAAGCAATACTGAAGCCATTACCAGTTAATAAGTGTCTTTTAGAAAGATATGATGATTTATTTATAGCTTCTTCAAAAGTTAATAATTTATGCATAATTTTTATTTTATAATAGTTTTTAAAAGCGAAATAGTGAAGAAATAGAAAACAGAGAATCTTTGATATTTTTTTTAAATAATTTAAATCATATTCTATTTTTATATTCAAACTAATTTTTCTTTTCAAGTTTTAGTATCCTTTCCAAATTTTCAAAAGTGATAGCATTAAATTGGTCAAATTGATAGTTAATATTTTCAATATTTTTTTGTATAATCTTCAAATCTTAGAATATGTCCTTTAACCTTCAATTAATCTAGTAAGTATTCCAGCCTTTGGAAAAAATTAAAATTCTTTCTTATCTTTTTTCTTTCTTTTCCTGATACGTGTATAAGTGCTCTTCTTCAATAAATTTGTTCATAATAGTGAATTTTATATTATCCTTCAATTATCCTCAACTAAAATGCCAATAAAATGAAATGTAATATTCTTTAATTTAATGTTTGTAATTATGACATATCTTCTTAAAACATTAAATAAAATTTAATTATGTCTGTTTTTTGGTGTTTTGATGACAATTGTACAGTAGTATAATTATATTCTTAATACTAAAATTATTACGATTAAAATTCTTTCAATAACATTCAAAGCCAGTTTAATGAATTTTTTTTGTAAAATAATCATTAAAATAACTCCCCAAACTTTTCAAATAATAAAAAATACTATATTTGAAAACGAAAAAGAATTATTTATTTTGTATTTCTTTAATTTGAAAGAATGATAAACTTTAATATAAAAATTTTAAGGTTTAATTTAAATCAAACAAGAGCTATTTCGAAATAACCAAAACGTTTGCCTTAGAGACGTAAAATTTTAGGTCATAAGACGTAAACGTTTAACAAGAAGACGTAAAATTTTAGGGTAAGAACCTAAATATTTACCCTCACAGGCGTAAAATTTTACCTCAAAAGCACAAAATTTTGAGCCAAAGACCTAAATGTTTAGGTTAAACCCACATTAAGAAAAAGAAAAAGAGTAGAGAACTCTGATAAGTAATAGTAACAATTAAATTAAAACACAGATGCCAATTGACAATTTGGGAAGACTGCACCTGAGTGCAGCACAGAAAACAAGTATTTCAGAAGCTTTAACAACAATTGAAGCGGTGTTGCTTACCGTAACACAAAATCTCACTGCTGAAGAGCGCCAAAGATTCGGAAGCGTCAATGAAACCAACAAATTGCTGGTCAACAAAGCACGGGATTATTACCAAAACCAACCGTCGTTAAGCAGTCCTGATGTAGACTGGGCAGAGTACGAGCTGGATTTTCAGGACCGTGCCTTTTCAGATACCACCGAACAGCGTATGTTGTCTGCCCTGAGAATGCTGACAGATTTTAAGATCGTTCATGATTTTGATAATTATCAGGCTGCATTGACTGACTATGATTACAGCAAATACAAGGCAGGGACAAATACACCGGGATTCACTGAAAAAGTAGCCGATATGAAAGTGCTTTTTCCCAATAGCGGAGGATCCGGAACGCCACCTGCATCCAAAACAGAATCATAATTCTCTCGAATGACATGATCAGAAAAACCGGAAACTAAAAAGTTCCGGTTTTTTATTTATCAGGATCCGCCTGATTGTATTGAAATGGATTATTTTAGTTTTACAAAATATCTTATTCACGAGTTTCTATCTCCCAATCGCATCATTCAAAAACTGATTAAACGGATAAATCTCCTTCAAAACCTTAACCGTATTTTTAACAAAATCCTGATCCAAAACCTCATCATCAGATAAAGGATGAAAAACGGTAAACTGCTTGAATTTCAGATAATCAATCATCGGATCTTCCTTGTCGAATTCCTGCGGAACTTTGACCAGTTTTATTCCCTGCAATTCCAGAACGTCTTTGAAGGATTTTTTATTCAGGATTTTGAGGAAAGTTTCACTGTCTGAACTGATTGCTTCACGGATCGCTTTCAGATTTTTAGGCTCGGTCATGTAAACACCACCTGCAAGAAAAGATTTTCCCGGCTCGATGTGGATGTAATATCCTGCGTGATTCAGCGTTTTGGGACCTTTCTCTACCAATGATGCACCGATATTGGTTTTATAAGGGGTCTTGTCTTTGGAAAATCGGGTGTCTTTATAAATTCTGAAAATACATTTCTTTGCTTCCAATCGTTCTACACTGCTGTCAAATTCAGCCACTCCGGTAATAATCTCATTGATTACTTCTTCGAAGTTGTCTTTGACTTCGAGATAAAGTGGTTTGTTCTCGTTAAACCATTCACGGTTGTTATGGATTTCAAGGGTTGATAAGAAGTTTAAAATTTGTGGATTTACGGCTGTTGACATCGATTTTTAATTTTAAATAAAGATATTTAATTCTGTGATATTTGTACTGAAAAAATCCCACAATAAAACGATCAATTCTGAAAATATTTAGCATATCAAAAGCAGTCGATATTCGCCGTCATTTTCAATTGGAGCTCTGTGAATGCATGGCAAAACTTGCTGTTCAGGATGATCTACTGCCAATCGCCAAATATGTCCTGTTCCTAAATTTGTTGGTTGTGCACCGGGTTTCGGGAGATAATGCAGATCAAAGAAATTCTCTTTAAGGAATTCTTCAAAATCTGATTCGGAACCTGTATGCAATTCTTTAAGTTTTTCCCGGATTTCGGGAATCAGTATTTTTTGTGTCGCCTGATTATTGGCGATAATGTCACTTGCAGTACCGTGATAAGTGCACAGAAAGGTAGCCGTTGGAGTAGGGGAACGGTCTACGTGAAAAGAATAGACATCCGTTGATATAAAATCGAATTCTTCGTCACGATCATAACATTTAAGTAAATTTAAAGAAGGTGATGCTCCAAAATCGGTAAGTAATTTTAAATCATTTAAAATAGTTTCTCTTGCAATATTGCCATTTTCCGACAGATTTAAAGCGAGAAGATCTTCAACGGAAACTTCTGTAATATTCTTTTCCAATGTAAGCCTGGAAACTATTTCTTTAAAATCACCGTATAAATCTCTGTGCCAACATAATGAATTCATCGTTCCTTGAAAATTGGTATTGACAAGTTCGGAAAATGAATGAACGATTCCGATTTGATCGTTGTTGGAAAAGATACTGTTCATGTTTTGGTAATAATTGGTTCACTTACTTTTTGCAAAAATAGAGGATATCTCACGAGATTAATAAGGAATTTCAGTTAATTATTTGAACGTTCATTTTTTTATTGACAAGGGATAAAATTTAAATTCTCACGTCATAACCATCAATCTTTGTGGTGTATGGAAAAAAAAGATTCCATTACGATTAGCAAATGAAGTTATGTTTTTTCTCATGAAATTCGATAAAATAAGTCAGGTGAAAAAGTAATGAAATTCACCCAATGGAAATCCCAAAATATTAAGCATTATTTAACAGACCTGTAATAACGCAGTAATATGAAGATTTTAGCTTTGGCAGATCAAAAATCTAATCCATTAATTTGATCTTATGAAAAATTTTTTACTTTTGTTGTGTTGTTTTGTCACGCACATCTGTTTTGGGCAGGCCATAGTTCCCTATTTACAGAATCCTACTCCCAACTCGATGATCGTCAACTGGAAAACTTCTTCCAATAATGAGACGACCGTCTATTATGGTACTTCGGCGGCTAACCTGAGCGTTACCGTTACAGGAACGACCAATATTTTTTCTGATACAGGATATAATAATAATTATTACTATCATACGGCAAAGATTACCAATCTTCAGCCAAATACAAAGTATTATTATAAAGTTAAAACAGGAACGGGTGAATCTGCAATATACAATTTCAGAACACTTCCTCTTCCGGGACAAGCGGTAACTGCCGACGGAAAGATCCGATTTCTGATCATGGGTGATAATCAGCTCAAAAATGAACCGAGATACGATTCTCTTAATCTTCATGCCTATAAAAAAATCAAGCAAAGATTTGGTTTGACGGCAGATCCTTCAGACAATATTGCTCTAACTTTCATGGTGGGAGATCAGGTAGATGTGGGAACGCTTGATCATTATGAAAATGTTCACTTCAAGAAAAACCAAAAACTTTCGCCCTACCTTCCGATTCAGACGACGGTTGGAAATCACGAAACATACGGAACTTTAGGAATGAGCTCTTATTATGCTCACTTCTATATCGATGAACTGAGTTACAAAAATATAAGTTCGGGGAACGAAAACTATTATGCACAGCAAGCAGGTAACGTTCTTTTTGTAAGTTTAAGCTCAGAACATACAGGAGCTGCGCAACAGACATGGCTTCAGCAGGTTCTTGCTGCCGCAGCGACTGATAACACTGTGCATTGGATTATCTCTTTAAGTCACAGACCTTATCAGGCGGAACAATATGTAGGAGACATTTCTACATGGGTAAGAAATACGGCTGTACCTTTGTTGACAGCTTCGGATAAATATCTAATGCATATCGGTGCACATCATCACTTGTACCACAGAGGACAACTTAAAAATTCTCCCAATTACCAGATCATTTCCGGTGGAACTGCATGGGATCAATATTGGGGAATGTCTAATGAGCAGGATTTTGACGATGTGCAGAAAACGCTTACCGACTGGACTTACCAAATCGTTGAGGTAGATGTGCTGAATGGTAAAGTAGACATCGAAAGCTACTCGATCGGAAGTATTTACCAGCAGAAAAACAGTGTGACGGTCGACAGTTTCCACAGACATAAAAACCTGGCGAAACCAACAAAACCTGGGATAACCAATGTATTTACAGCACCCGTAACTTTACCGTTAACGTTGAACGGAAGTACATTCGCTACCACAACTTCAGAGCTTCTAAATACCACTCAGTTTCTGATCAGTAAAACGGCTGACTTTTCTGTGATTGACAAAGAATTTTACAGAGACTTTGAAAACTGGTTTGGTAAAGACGGTGCGGGAAATCCTGATGTTACAAAGAATTTAAATGCGGGAGTTGATATTACAAAAGCAACCATCGCAGCAAATTCTATCACCAATGGAATTTATTATGCGAAAGTGCGTTACAGAGACAGAAATCTTGAATGGAGCGACTGGAGTGATGTAAAACAGTTTGAAGTAACAGGAAGTGTAGTTTCTAATCCTGCATTGGTTTTAAATAAAACCGAATATCTTCAGAACGAAGCAATTCTGGCAACGTACACAGACGGCCCGGGAAATCAACAGGATTGGGTGGGAATATACAAAAAAGGACAAAATCCTTCTGCCGTAACTTCTCAGGGATTCAAATATACAAACGGACAAAGTTCCGGAACAGCCAATTTCAATACAGGTTTGGCGACGAAAGGACAGTATTTCGCAGGTTTCTTTGCGAACAACGGTTATACAGAAATCACCGGAAGAAAAAATTTCTATGTAGGACCAAAAGTTCTTTTGCAACCAAGTTCAGATACTTATCCCGTGGGAGGAACGGTAGTGATCAATTACACCAACGGACCAAATCTTACCAATGACTGGATCGGAATTTACAAAATGGGACAAGTTCCGGGCTCAGCAAACCCTTCTGCTGCATGGAGTTACGTAACTACCGCTGCAGGAACAAAAAATTTCACAGGATTGCCAAAAGGCTATTATTACGCAACCTATCTTTTGGAAGACGGTTACACCCAAATTGGAGAGAAAGTATTCTTTAAAGTCGGTGATATTGTTACCGATCTTTGGATCAATAAGCCGGTTTATACTTTGGGAGAAAACATCACTGCCTCATGGACGGATTCTCCGGGAATTATCAAAGACTGGTTAGGAATCTATCCTCAAAGTGTACAGGTTCCGAACGATCAGTTTACATCATATACTTATTTTGACGGAGTTACTCAGGGTACAAAAACCATTACCGGAAACGTGAATGGAATTCCAACTACCACAGGAAATTATTATATGGTGATGTTTACCAACGATTCTTATACAGAAGTTTCCAACCGAGTGTCTTTTCAGGTGGTTGGTGCCACATTGGGAACTGGCGAAACTCACAGTGCTACAGAGAAAAACGTGATTTTATATCCGAATCCTGTAAAACCTGGACAGCCAACTTTCATAAAAAGTGATTACCCGATTGAGAAAATACAGCTTCTGTCGGCTGCAGGACAACTGTTGTATGAAACTAAAAATATCAACGATCAGAAATTTTCTTTAGTCAACGAAAATCTGCCAAAAGGTGTTTATTTCGTGAAAGTACATACAAGAAAATTGTTTACTTTAAAACTTATTGTTGAATAAACATATTCGATATAAAACTAAAATCCAATCTGTACCGTTACAGATTGGATTTTTTATTTTTAGTGAAAAGATAAAAACTTAAAGTAAACCATTACTCAGAATCTTCTGATAGATTTTTCTTAATACTATCGACAAATTCTGAAGCTGTAGGAATGGTTTTGAGATTGGCTTTGATTCTTTCTAACAGTTCATTAAAAGATGATTCACCATTCAAAACCTTCAATGAGTATTCAAACGGATATAAAGATATGACACCGCCGTCATTATTGTATTTCAATGTCATAAACCTCAACGGAAATTCAGGCGTTGTATCTCTGTACAGTTTAAAACCGTGTTCCTTGATCATATAATAAGAGAAAGCTATGGTTAATGCCAATCCGATCTGTTGATCATCCTGATCAAATAATTTGCAGTATTGATGAAAACCTAACCCATCATTCACAGCCTGATCGATCGTAGCAGGATGATAGACAGGACTTTTAATTGCCGGAACAATATTATTATCAATAAAATATCCTTCTATCATTTTGATGGAACCATCAACTAAAACATCATCTTTCATCAATAAGTCTTCAGCATATCGGCCGTTAAAATACTCATCGGAATATATTCCTTCAATTTTTGGCGTGGTAGATTTTGTATTCTCTTCCTTTTTATTTCTGGAAAAAATGTTTTTAAAAAAATTCATAAGTTCGTTTAATAGAGTTTTAACAAATTTAAAAATTATTATTTACCAAAAAGGATTTTATGATTTCAGACTAATCTTTGACTGAATTTTCCTCATTAATTTCCATCATCACTTCAGCAAATAATTTTGCAGATCTGATTCTGTCTTCAATGGAATAGATTGTTGAAACCATTATCAATTCATCTACTTTTGTTTCAGCAATAAAATTCTTTAACTGGCTTTTTACCGTTTCTTTGTTTCCTACAAAAGAATATTTGAGCATCTGATGTAAACTCGGATGCTTTACCACATCTTTCAGATCATCAGTCATTTCAGTTGGTGGATGCAGGGGCTGAGAATTACCTGTAAGTACACCGAAAAACATTCTGATCAGTGAAGTATATAATCTTTCGGCTTCTTCGTCAGTATCGGCAATCACTACATTTACTCCGGCAATGGTATAAGCTTCCTGTAAGAATTCAGAAGGTACAAATTCTTCTCTGTAAATATTCAAAGCATTGAGCAGATGTGTTGATGCAAAGTGACTGGCAAAAGCGTAAGGTAAACCTTTGCTGGCGGCGAGATGCGCGCTGTCTGTACTTGATCCCAAAATGTATATAGGAACAGCTGTTCCTTCAGCAATTGCCGCTCTCACTTTGGAGGTTTTATTTTTTGGCGAAAAGTAATTTTCAATTTTTTCGACCTCCGCAGGAAATGAATGGGCAGCTTTCATAAAATCGATACGGATGGCTTGTGCAGTGAGTGTATCGGTTCCGGGAGCTCTGCCTAAACCTAGATCAATTCTGTTGGGATATAAATGAGCAAGCGTTCCGAACTGTTCTGCAATAATCAAAGGAGAGTGATTGGGAAGCATAATTCCACCGGAACCAACTCTTATTTTCCGGGTATTTTCAGCAACGTAGCCTATCAAAACAGATGTGGCACTGCTTCCTACAGATTCAGAATTGTGATGTTCTGCAAACCAATATCGTTTATAATTATGATCTTCCGCAACTTTCGCCAATTCCAACGAATTGTTGAGTGTCTGCTTGAATGTACTTCCTTCAGATACGATAGCAAGTTCTAAAATAGAGTAGGATATGGCTTTATTCATAAGAATATTTTTATTTAAAATTCAATATTCTTCAAAGTTACAAAATGTAACTATCAATTGGGGTGCAAAATAAATAAGGTTTTTGGAATATTTAAATTGTGAATGTAGATTTCATTTAATTCAAAACTTATTTAGTAAATAAATAATTATTTTGGCAACATTATCATTCTTGCATTACTTCCCTCACGAATGACTATCAATTTTCTATTGACCATATTTTGGAGAAAAGCATTTCTTTCGGGAATCGGAAGATTCAGAATGTGATCAAAATCTCCGAAAAAGTTGCCGTTATTACCACCTGTCTCAATGTGTTTTTTTCTGACGATTTCCAGAATCTGGTTTTCCATATCTACTGCATCCATTTTGTAAATTTTTTAACTATTAATTACCGACTGCAAATATAAACTTATATGATTGGTCAGGACAATTATAAAGTAGATTTATAATTGTGAATTTCATCTAAATTT
>Ga0163161_10002895_pt1 | contig 12146 bp, 10 predicted proteins | sample S45metaG_FD_129847 | JGI IMG/M metagenome (GOLD analysis project Ga0163161, IMG submission 129847) | Switchgrass rhizosphere microbial communities from Kellogg Biological Station, Michigan, USA - S4-5 metaG | ecosystem: Host-associated > Plants > Roots > Rhizosphere > Soil | place: USA... | reverse complement strand
GGAAGCATTTAATTTAAAAGGTTAACACCTGCTCAGATGGTGGAACTGGTAGACACGCAGGACTTAAAATCCTGTGACCTTAAAAGTCGTGCGGGTTCGATTCCCGCTCTGAGTACAAGAATACCCGTATCGATAAGATACAATTTAATATACCAATGCGAAAGTAGCTCAGTTGGTAGAGCACGACCTTGCCAAGGTCGGGGTCGCGAGTTCGAATCTCGTCTTTCGCTCTAAAGCCTTCTTTATTGAAGGCTTTTATTTTTACATAGGTTTTACACCTGCTCAGATGGTGGAACTGGTAGACACGCAGGACTTAAAATCCTGTGACCTTAAAAGTCGTGCGGGTTCGATTCCCGCTCTGAGTACACAAAAGCTCTTAACTTAATGGTTAGGAGCTTTATTTATGCCGTGTTTTAAATGCCAACTGCTGCCTAGAGTGATCTTAACATACTGCCTTCTCCACCAACTTCAAGGATATGCTCAACACCGCATTTCAGTGCCATGTTATTTCGCTGATGCCCTACCGGAAAGCCAAAGCAAACCGGATAACCATATTCCCTGACCTTCTCCATTACGATCTCTTCGATTGTTTTACCAAACTCTTCACCGGGATCATCCGGCCTGATCTTAAACCCGCCGATCAGCAGTCCAGCAAGCTCAGCAAGTTTTCCCCTGCGTTTCAGGCTCCAGAACATTCTGTCAATGGTATACAGGTATTCACCGGTATCTTCTAAAAAAAGTATTTTTCCTTTGGTTTCGATATCAGAAACGGTGCCCGCAACAGATTCAATGATACTCAGGTTTCCGCCAACCAGATGTCCCTGCCCTCTTCCTGAGCGGTTAGAGGGGGAGGAAGGAATATTGTATTTGAAATCTTCTCCGGTTAAAGCCTGCCTGATGGACAGGATAGTAGAAATCTGAATCGGTTCGGCAGCAGTCCAGTCGTCCGGAAAACTGTTGGACATTTTAGAATGCAGGGTGGCTATACGAAAGTTTTGATGAATATGCGTGTGCAGCACAGTCACATCACTAAATCCGATGATCCATTTAGGTTGTTGCACAAACGATTTGAAACTGATCTGATCGATGATTCTCACCACACCATATCCGCCCCTTGCGCACATGACCGCATTAACCTGGGGGTCATCCAGCATTTGCTGAAGATCAGCGGCCCTCTCCTGATCGGTGCCCCCGTAGGTGAAATCCTTTTTACCTATGCTCTGCCCTACCCTGACTTTAAATCCCCAGCTTTCTATCAGTTCAACTGAAGAACGGATTTCTGCTAAACTGATATAACCCGCCGGACTGGTCATACCAATAGTATCTCCCTGCTTCAGGTAAGGAGGTATTTTATACCGTAGCCCGGTGGCGGGTACAGCCCAGACATCCCTGGTGCTCAGCAGCACTCCCGTTGTAAGCAGAGAGGAAATAAAAAATTTACGGTTCATTCCGTCAGTTTAGATCAGGTTAAAGTGATGCAGGATGCTCCAATAGGAATTTCATCCTGAATCTATATTCCGGTAGTCTTATCAGAATGGCCAAGGCTTTTATCAGGGCTCACTGCGTCACGTACGATCTGCTTAAGCTCCTTGATCTCCGGGAAACGGCCTTTATCTTTTCTGTCGAATATGATCTCACCGTTAATCCGCACAATATATGAACCGCCCAGCTCACTCGGCTGCAGCAATACACCGTGTACTTCATCAGTAAAGGTAGTGAGGAGCTCCTGCGCCATATATGCTGCCCTGAGCATCCATCCGCACTTTGGACAATATTCAATACTGATCGTTGGTTTTAACACTGACATCTGCTTATTTTAATTTTACTTTGAATGAATAGATCAGTCCCTTGTTTCCTGCAAGCAATACCAGGTTGCCTTTTTTGGCTTTCTTTATCGCATTGAAGCTTTCATCAGAAATATGGTACCAGTTTTGTCCGCCATCCCTGGAGACATCAGTTCCCGATGTGCCTGTAGCGAGACAGTTTCTTGCATCATACCAGATCACACCGGAACGGTAACCGAATACAGGCCGGGATGGTTTGGCCCATGATTTCCCGCCATCTCTGGTCAATAGGATGTTGTTGGTATTTTCTTTGTCTTTCTGGTAATCCCCGCCTACTACGATACCCTGACTGGCATCATAAAAATCCATGGAGAATACACCTGTACTGTTCTGTCCCTGAAGGATAGGAACTTCGTATTTCCGCCAGTTCTGCCCATAATCGTCAGAAGTATAGATATTTGATTTCGTCCCGCCAGTTGCGATCCAGACTTTACCACCTGCAAGGGTTTTTATCGTACTGCCACTTGCAGCGAAACCTGCTTCGCCTTTAGCCATCTGAATTTTCAAAGCCTCACTGGAGTCCTTCCAGCTGCGGCCCCCATCATTTGTGATCAGGAGCTGCAGGCGGTTTTGAATGGGATCACCAAAGATGATCCCATTTTTTTCGTCCCAGAAATCCATACCATCGAGAAAGATTGCCGAATCAGCATTTTTATAATTCTCAGTCCAGTTTTTGCCACCATCTTCGGTACGGAGCACATATGCCGGAGAACCTGCATTGACGATCACCGCACGGTTGTCATCAAAAGCTTCGATATCGCGGAAGTCGAGCTTCTCATAACCCTTAGGTTTTATCCATCTCCATTTTTTTCCTCCATCGGTGGTGATACCTACAGTACCATTGCTTCCGCTTACCCAGGCTACGCTGTCAGAGACGACGGAAAGTCCCCGGATACTGGTATTGGCTGCTGTTGTCAAAGATCCCAGCTCATAGGTCTGTGCAAAACCTGAAAAGGGAATCAGCAGTAGTACAAAAAGGATAATCCTCATTATTTAACCCTCTTCCAAACTTCAGATCTTCCGATTAATGAAATACCAATATATCCCCTCATGTTTAAATCTCCATTTGCTTTAATATTCATGTTACAACTATATGTTTTCCCCGACTTAGGGTCATATATTTTTCCATCTGTCCACTTGCCATCCTCGTACACAAAATCCCTTAACATCTCCATCCCTAAAATTGGTTTGCTGCGCAAACTGACATCAGGGTTTTTCAGATCTGTTTTCACAATTCCCTTTTCGTCTTTCTGTGTTTTCAGCCAGACAATTTTACCATTATACTTTTCACCCTTTTTAAAAATCTCTATATGTGCTTCTCCGGTAGAATTGATCCATTTTCCAAGAATAGCATCTTTATTCTGCGCAAAACCTGTTAGAGATATCGCTGTAAACAGCAACAACATCGAAATGTATTTCATAGACTTATATTTAGTTTAGGCTAATTTAAGAATAAAAATCTACCTTTCTAATGCTGCAAGCCAATATTGCTTTCTTCTCCCCGATCAGCGCTGTACACCGGGAAACTGGAATGTATGCCAGTTTCTGCTAGTTCAATACCGGCACATTGACCTTTTTTATCACATCGGCAAAAATTTCGTAAGAATGCAGCCTGGCCGCGTGATCGTAAATATGTGAAGTTACCATCACTTCATCCACTTTTGTCTGATCCATAAAGGATTGTAAATCTTCTCTTATTGTTTCCGGACTGCCAATAAATGAGCAGCCCAGCATTTGCCCTACTGCTTCTGCTTCCTGCGCATTCCAGATATCATCCATACTGTCTACAGGCGGCTGCAACAGGCGGCGCCTGCCGGTCACTACTCCCATAAAGAATTGCAGTAAGGAAGTAACGAGCCTGTTTGCTTCAGCATCGGTATCCGCAGCAACTACATTTACACAGGAGATCACATAAGGCTTGTCCAGATGTTCCGAAGGTTTAAAGTTCTGGCGATAGATATTGATAGCGGTTAAGAATTGCGCCGGTGCAAAGTGACTGGCAAAAGCATAGGGAAGCCCCTTTTCTGCAGCTAACCTTGCACTGTCAGTACTGGAACCCAATATCCATATCGGAATATCCAGTCCTTCTCCCGGGATTGCGCGCACCTGGCTGCTAGCATTATCGTCTGAGAAATAAGTTTGCAGCTGCTCTACATCTTCAGGAAAATCATGTGCGGCATTAAAGCGGCTTCCCCTGATCGCCATAGCAGTTACCTGGTCTGTACCGGGTGCCCTGCCGAGGCCAAGGTCTATCCTTCCCGGATATAATGAAGCGAGCGTCCCAAACTGCTCTGCAATAACGAGTGGCGAATGATTAGGCAACATAATTCCGCCCGATCCGACCCTGATTGTTTTTGTTCCGCCTGCGATATATCCGATCAGCACAGATGTTGCAGAACTTGCAACACTGATCATATTGTGATGTTCTGCCAGCCAATATCTTTTGTATCCCAGTCCTTCTGCATGCTGTGCCAGTTCGAGACTATGGCGAAAGGTATCTACAGGGGTTTTACCTGCAACCACTGTAGCTAAATCTAATACTGAATAGGTAATTCCTGCCATTGTATGATGTTGATTTACTATAATTTTATTGATTAAACTGCAGCTGTACCTGCGTCAATTATAAAATTAGAGAATATATAGGGTAAACAAGGATTGAAACGTAAGATTTGACTTTCCATACAGATGTACAGCAAAACGGATTTAGCTTTCTGCTGAGAATGCAGCTTAGTCATGAAAATTACAATTGGGGCCCGAAATAAAAAAACCTGCAAATCAAGATTTGCAGGTTTTAATATGACATCAATAGATGGTTCTATTTAATGTGCCCGAAGAGAGACTCGAACTCTCAAGGATCTTACTCCAACGGCTTCTGAGACCGCAACGTTTACCAATTTCGCCATCCGGGCATTGACAAACACTAAGAGCATCCTGTCGTGGCGACAAATGTAGCATTATTTCTTATATCAACTAAAGTTTTGTTAAAAAAACCTTGAATTATTTTAGAACCTGAAAGCAATATTACCGATAAACTGCGCCGGCATAAAGGGCGCCCCATACATATCCCAGGCCTTTTCGCCTGTGACGTTATTCAATTTAGCTGATAATGACCATTTTGCCAAATCATAAAAAACACTGGCATCAATCATCGTATAGGAAGGGATTATAAAAGTGTTTGCAGCATCAAAATAAGAATTGCCCACATAATTTGCTCCAAGGCCGGCACCCAAACCGCTTGCCACGCCTTTGAGTATCTTGTAGCTCAACCATGCATTGGCAATATCTTTGGGACTGGCAGCTACATTTTTACCCGTATTCAGTGTAGCCTTTAGTATTTTGTTCTGATTATGGCCATATCCAAGGACAAGGTTTAAGCCCGGCAGGGGATTAGTGATGACTTCTGCTTCGTATCCTTTACTGCGCTGTTTACCATCCTGGAAACTATATAATCCGGCTACCCCATTCACCGTTGTGGATTCAGTTCTGATAAAATTTGAAACCCGGATATGATAATAGCTCAGTGTTGCGCTGAGTTTATTGCCGAAGATCTCGAATTTTGCGCCTCCCTCCCATTGATTGGCTTGTTGTGGCTTAAAGATAGCCTGGGTATGATCTGGTTGTATGACTGGCGCCACATTCTGGAAACCATTCATATAATTGGCAAAAAGAGAAATTTTATCTTTGAGGGGCTGGTAGATCATCCCGAATTTTGGCGACCATGATGCCTGACTGTACTTGTCTGAAGGTAAAGCACCATTTGTGGTTGTTCCGCTATTATGGAACCGGTCTGCCCTTATGCTGAGCATTGCAAGGAGCCGGTTGCTCAGGTTTACCACATCTGACAGGTATGCGGCATACTGTCCCTGTACTGCTCTGGCAGATATGGATGGCGGTACAGCAGCTATTTTATGGTAAACATCGGTAAGGGAAAGGGGCGGTGTATTGCTCTTTACATTAACTACATCATAATTCAGCGAAGTATAGGACTGATAGCTTGTATTGAAAAAATAAGCATCCAGCCCGGCCACCATACGGTGCCTGATCTTTCCTGTTTTAAAATCACCGGTAAAATTCTGCTGCATATTTACGGAACTGAAAATCCTGGGACGCTGCAGGTTCACAGACCTCCGGATGGTGGTATCTGTCAACCAAAAGCCATTGATAGCACTGTAATTATCCCAGCGGCTGTTACTGATAGCGAGCTGTGTTACCGACTTCCATTTGTCCGTAATTTTGTATTCCGCCTTTGTCAATACATTGCTGCTGTTCTGACTGATCATCGTTTCATCCGTTGTCAGCGATTTACGATAGTCTAAGTTCAGGACTTTAAAATTTTTGATGGACATCTCCGGTGCAAACACAGGATACACTGGGGTTACCCTGTTTACATTATAATATTCTGCATCGATTAAAAATGAAAGCCGGGGGTTTACACTATACAGAATGGAAGGGGCCACTGCTATACTGCGTTCAAATCCATAATCCTGAAAGCTGTGCTCCTGGCTTGTGGCGGCATTTACCCTCAGCAAAACTGTTTTTTCTCTATTGAGCGGGGCATTCACATCTGCAGTGAGACGGCTTAACCCAAAACTGCCTGCAGTATAACTGATTTCTGCTTTAGCCTCTTCCTGGGGCTTTTTTGTGACCCTGTTGACCAGTCCTCCAAAGCTGATGAGGCTTGATCCGAACAATGTACCAGAGGGGCCTTTCAACACTTCGATGCTTTCAATATTTACCGGGTCAAGTCCTATGTATTGCTGGGCCGCCATCCCGTTACGGAGATAGCCACCGGCATAAAAACCACGTATACGGATGTAGTTGCCGCCATTTGGCGCTGTAGTGGCAATTACACCGGGAACATTTTTAAAAGCACTTTTATAGTTTGTAACCACCTGCTCCCTCAGCAGTTCTTTGGGAATCACTGTGTACACCTGCGGGTTTTCAAGGTTCCTGATGGGCAGGCGTGCAACAGACTCAGTTTCCTTCACTGCAAACCTGTTTGGTTTTCCGCCATTTACCTCAACTTCACGCAATAGATTGCTATCAGCATGCAGCGGAAGATGAACGGCATTGCCCCGATGCTGGGCGTTTCCAGCAACAGAAAATAAAAAGAAGACAATGAATACCGGTACCGATATTTTCATGCTGTTTTTAAATGCTTAGAACGGAAATCTATACAATAAATTTCATTCAAAAACAGCTATGATCAGAATAGTCGTTTAGAGAACATAATATCTACACAGATGTAGATATTTACTCCTATTTATCTTCACTTAACGATTGCTGCTGGGATTTCATTTTTCCCTGCAGTCCCTTTACAAATACTTTTGGAATCTCTCTCAGGGTAAAAGGTATGTTCACGGCGAAAGCTCTGATCAGTAGTTTTATGGAGTATTTTATATTCAGCTCCCGGATCAGGTTATGTTTTGCAAATTCTACAAGACCGGCCATATAACGTTCTTCCAGGATCTTTTTCTCATTGGCTGTCAACAGGTCCTTGAATTTGATGATTTTAGCTTTGGCATCGGCGATATATAGGAATTCTACCACCTCGCTCCACTTCCGGCCATCATAAATATTAATTTCGTCAATTCTTTTGTGCCAGAGTTTGTTCAGGGTGAATGATACTTTGCAGGGCTTTGTCAGAATAGTGTGGAGGTACATGCACCAGTCATCACCAATATTCATATCTTCATCCCAACCCGCCACGATCGATGATCTCCTGATTACTAAAGATGACGAAGGTGAAGGACAGGAACGGATGTAAAGCTCCCTCACTTCTTTTGAATTCAAATCGATCCAGCCATCCTTTTCTTTTATCATGAAAGGAATCAGGAAGGGATCATTATTTAAGAAATCCCATGTCTTACCACCTTTGCTGTCCTGGTCCCAGTTGGCAAATACAAAATCCAGCTGTTCAGATTCCAGTTTCCCTACGCAGTTCTCTAAAAAATCAGGGTACCACACATCATCAGAATCCAACGAGGCAATCACTGTACCTCTGGCATGCCATAAGCCTTCATTTCTGGCAGAAGCCTGACCACCATTTTTTTTATAGTAATATTCTACTGCAGGATATTTTTTTACCAGCTCAGCTGTACGGTCAATTGATCCATCATCGACAACGATCACCTGTATATTTTGATATGTCTGGTTTAAAGCACTCTCTATTGCATCTGGAAGTTTCGTTTCTCTGTTATAAGTTGGAATAATTACAGTAACTAATTTTTGCACGTCCATTAATTGTTGTTTTGTTGGCAAGAGAGCAGCATGACCTGCTTTCTAAATTACACATATAAATATAGGCTGTTGAACTTGTATTCAGGATGCCTGGCTTAAAATATTATTCATTGATCAAAATTGTTGTCCGGCACCCGGTATCTTCTAAAGAATATGGCTCCGGTATAGATCATGTAATCATAAAGCGCCAGCCATAATACATAGGGGAATAATACTATATGCACCAGCAGAATAATTATATTAATGCTATCAAGAGATACGGAAAACAATAACAAAGAGATTGGAAATAACATTTGATAATAATCTGCCATCATTATCTGAAAGGGCCTTTCATCAGTTTTCATGATAATGATCAGTTGATTTTTATATCTGTCATACCGGATAAAAACCAGCACAAGGTAAAGCCCCAGGGCAATGACGGGAGCCATCAGATGTATCTGATATAACATGACCCCCAGCGCGAGTATTTCCAGAATAAATAATGCCCTGCCCTTATTTTTAAAATCCTGTGGTTCAACCTTACTGGCGTAGGTATTGAGCTTTACTTTAATATCATTATCCCGGTCTGCAAACTGGTGCCATAAGATGCCCCTTAGTCCATAGGACATGGCCCATACTCCTGCTGACGCAAACCAAATCCAGTTGATCTGCTGCTGAGTAATATAACTGATGCTGGATACCATTAAGAGGCTGGGAAACACATGTGAGCCACATCCATCGGCAAGTACGCCTAAAATACCCCGGTTCTTTAACCTCACCGGTTCGATAGAATAGAGGCTGAATACGATCCATGATAGCAGGTATAAAAGACAAGACAAAAGATCAGGATAGAGAAAGTATCCAAAGCCAATTCCCAGCAACACGGCAGCTGCAGGGATGAGCCACCTGAAATTTACAGGGACTTGCTGTATCCTGTTTGATTTTCCGCTGGCAATATCCTCTTCAAGATCAGTTATATCATTAATCACACTTACGTAAATAGCACCCACAACGAGTGAGCTGAGCAGAAAGATCAGCCACAATGCCACTTTATACAGAGGCACAGGAGACAGCAGCGCAGTTGCATACCCAATGGCGAGCAGCGGGGGCAGTTTATGTGCCCACCATTCCTGTGATCTTATGACATTAAATACCTTCATCATTTTGTATTTGATATAGTGCAAGTGCTTCCAGACAAAAGCCTGTTGTCAATTCTTCAGAACCGAAACAACTTAACTTTTTAGGCCCGCCATAAAATACCGCCCATCGCGGCCAGTCGCCATGCAATCCCTGGTTGATCATCAGATACTCCACCGCCTGTTCCACAATACTGCCCTGATAGTTTAAGTGCAGCAGCGAGATGATCCCAAACGCTGTATCCAGAACGCAATTTCCCAAAGAACCGTCCGCTTTTACAGTCGACACTATCCGTTCAATAATGGGTTGCTTCAAAGGCTCCAGCTCTTTAATACCTTCATTATAGATCCTCGAGAAAAAGTAATAGATACTGAACGGGTTCCTATACCAGAGGTCGCAGTCTTCTTCTTTATGGTTTGCAATAATTTCTAACAGATACTTAACGATTGGTGCTGTACTTTGGTCTAATCCAAGATAAAAGAGGACATTGGCATTCACTACAGCATCGATATCGTTACGGTTGCATTCAAATTTATGCCAGAACAGTAAAGCACCAATTGGATTTTTATATTCCCTGAGCAGCAGCATCCAATAATTCTTATCCTGTACCGTATTTGGCCTGAGGGTATACCAGGTGTAAAACAGGCCCGATTTAGCCCGGTTGGCTAACAGTATTTTTCTGTTATCTGTATATTCCCTGCCAGTGGCCTGAAGTACTTTGGATGCACATGATGTATTATCTACGTCGGCAGGGCACAATGGAAACAAGGGCGACCAGGTGGTGAAATTGTTCCATACTCCGCCCCTCATCGATTGAAACTGAAGAAAAGTTCCTGAAAGTCCCAGTATTTCTTTTACCTCCTGAAAGTGGGACAGTTTGAGGAGTGAATAGCAGATCAGTGAAGTTGGAAAAACAGTACTGTATGGGATGGTATCTTTTAAATGATCTTCATGGCCGATATAGCAGCAAAATTCGCCATTAGGGAACTGATGCTGGCGAAGGTAGGTAATGCCTTTTTTGATCGCCTCACCGGCAGCGGCTTGAAGATGATTCATAGGATGAATTATTTTTTAATCAATGACAGCACTAATTCTGCGAACTCTTTTTCAGGTGAGGCAGGTACATTGGCTGCTACATACTGTGCCGCATTCTTACCGATCTCCTCCCATTGATCTTTGGCCTGCCATGCCCTCTCCATCGCTTCATCAAAGGATTGCTCGTTCGGATAACCTATAAATCCCGTTACGCCCTCTTCTACCAGCTCCGTATTGCCTCCTGCATTGGATATAATCACTGGTCTGCCGGCAGACATGGCTTCCACCATAGAAAGGGGCAGTCCTTCACTTCTGGATGGAAGTATCAGCGCATGGTAGTCTTTCCACATGCTTTCAATATCGTCGATCTGGCCTTTAAACTCAACATTTGTTACATTCAACAGCGCAGCCATATCTTTTAATGCAGCTTCATCTGTTCCTTTTCCGATAAAGGAGATCCTGATCGGGCGGTCGCGCCATTTCTGGTCAGACAAGATCCTGATCAGTACATCCTGCCCCTTATCCAATAAGAATAACCTGCCCAAACAGGCGATTTTATATACATCAGTAGATTTTGGATAGGGAACAATCTGGCCTGACAGTTTTACCGGGTTAAAAATCACCTGCCCATTCGGGAACCTTTTTCCAAATTGTTCTTCCGTTAACCTTAAATTATGATGAGAAACAAAACAGCTTCGTTCTGCTTTTAGCAAAGCTTCAAGCATGAATGCACGGTCATCTTTATGCGGCCAGTAGAAATCCACCGCTTTTTGTGAGATCACTACATAAGGAATTTTCAGCAACAGGCACTGATAAGCCATTTTCAGTCCATCGAAGTTGATACCCTGTGAAATGATCACCAGTTCCGGAGCCTCACTACTCATTATTCTGATGTAATTACTGAAGTCTTCGGGCTTAGGCTGGATGAGTTTGAGGCCCAGCGCTGTTTCAGTCACTATTCTTACCATCTTCCCCTTGATCCGTTTCGGGATGCTCAGCTTAGGATAGATTTCAATGAGCTTTACATTCCTCTGTGCCAGTTTTGCAAATTCAGGATGGGCTCTGTTGATAAAGTATTTAACAACGGAGACAGAAAAACCAGCTTCCTGCAATGGGGGAATACTTCTGCCCCACAATTCTTCACTGCCGCCCCAATCTTCTGTGCAAGAACTAACAATAACTATTTTTCGCATGGATTATTCTGTTGTTGAATTATTATTGAATAAATGATAATATACACCTTTAAGCTGTAGCAACTCATCATGTGTTCCTGATTCTCCTATTCTCCCATCAGAGAGCACATAGATATAATCGGCATGTTTCACCGCAGATTGCCTGTGGCTGATAATCAGTGCCGCACGGTTCCCTATTCTTTCCCTGAAGGAATCAAAAAGTTCTTTTTCTGCAGTGGCATCCAATGCACTTGTGGCCTCGTCAAGTACCACAAAGCGTGATTTACTAAAAAAGGCCCTTGCAATAGCTAACTTTTGCCACTGGCCGATGCTCACCTCATTACCATCTTCAAAAATACGCCCCATGATACTGTCGTATCCGGCAGGGAATTTATCAATAAACAGGTCTGCACCTGAGTTTTTTGCGGCTTCGATAACATCCTCATGCGAGCGATCCTGGTGTATATCACCAAACCTGATATTATCAGCTACGCTGACATTGTATTTCCCAAAATCCTGGAACACAGCACAGATCTGCTTCTGATACTCGAAGCTGCTGAAGTCTCTAATATCTGAACCGTTCAGGGTGATATGCCCGGATGTGGGGTCGTATAATCTGCACAATAATTTGATGAGCGTAGATTTACCAGCGCCATTACTTCCCACAATAGCAATGATCTTACCTGCAGGCATCTTTATATTGATGTCTGTGAGCGTATTTTTCTCGGCATGTGGATAG
>Ga0163161_10002893_pt1 | contig 12151 bp, 14 predicted proteins | sample S45metaG_FD_129847 | JGI IMG/M metagenome (GOLD analysis project Ga0163161, IMG submission 129847) | Switchgrass rhizosphere microbial communities from Kellogg Biological Station, Michigan, USA - S4-5 metaG | ecosystem: Host-associated > Plants > Roots > Rhizosphere > Soil | place: USA... | reverse complement strand
GGCTGGCGGTGATCCTGACTCGATCCTGCTGCCACCTGGTGCCAAGCAAACCTTCTCCACCTTCACCGGTAACGCTACCCGCTTCGACAAGAGCGAAGACGCCAAGCTGTTCGCCTCGGTCGACGTGTACGTGTCGGACTTCGGCGAACTGAAGGCGATCCCTTCTCGCTTCCAGGACGCGAACGACGTGTTCGTGCTCCAGGCAGACAAGTGGGCGATCAGCTACTTGCGCCCATTCAGCACCGACGAGCTCGCCAAAACCGGCGACTCAGAGAAGCGCATGCTGAAGGTCGAGTGGACCGTCGAGTGCCGTGCGCCCAAGGCGAACGGTGCGATCTACGACGTAGCCTGAACATAAGGCAATCACCCAAGGGGAGCTTCGGCTCCCCTTTTCTTTGTGGAGAATTTGACATGCCCATGCTCAGACAGAATGCCGACGGCTCGTTCGGCATCGAGGGTACGGCGGGTGGCGAGGGTGGCTTCCTCCCTGTCACGCTGAACTACACCGCTTCAATCGTTGATTGCACCATGTTCACCGCTGACCGGCCTTACGTCGTCAAGGCCATTCGTGGCCGGGTTGATGTGGCGGGTACTGGTGGTGCTTGCACCGCGACCATTCGCAAGGTGGCGAGCGGAACAGCCATCACCTCTGGCACAGCGCTGCATACCGGTAGTTTCAACCTGGTCGGCACCGTGAATACCCAGCAGGCATTGACGCTCTCGACCACGGCAAGCGACCTGTTGCTCGCTGCTGGCGATTCGATCTGCTTCGACCTGACCGGCACCGCGACATCCGCCGTTGGTGCTCTCAGCATTCATCTGAACCCGGCCTAAACCAACGCCGCCTGACTAGACGCCCTTCGGGGCGTTTTTCTTTGGAGCTCGCTCATGAGCAATACCTTCGAAAACGCCATCACGGTGACGGCGACCGGCATCGTTATCGCCACGTCGGGCGCGTCCGCCAACGCCACCATTCCGCTCGATTCGAGCGGCAACACGCCGAAGTACATCCGCATCTCAGCCACGGCTGCGGCCACCGTGCGGATCGCTCCGACCACGGGCACGCCTGTCGCGCTCACTACCGATCTGCTGGTTCAGCCAGGTGACGCGGTTGTGCTGGCTACGTGCGGCTGCACCAAGATCGCCGCGCTTCAGGTCGCAGCGGCCGGCGTTGTGCAGGTCTCTCCGATGGAGAACGCATGATGCTCGACCTCGAAACGAAATTTCATTTCCACGATGGGAAAATGACAGTCGAGCGCACGCAGGACTGCACGCCCATCGCCGACTACACCAAGTCCCTGCACAATGCCGGGATGCATGGCGGGTCGGAAATGAAGCACGCGGCCAAAATCCCGTTCGTGATCATCGAGGACTATTGCAACAAGCACGACATCACCTTTCACGAGTGCATGGCCAACAAGGAGCACATGCGCCGGATGCTCAATGACCCCGACCTGTCCGCGTTTCGCATCTGGAAGGGCAAGGTATGAGCATCACCACCTACGCCGAATTACAGACGGCCGTGGCGTCCTGGCTCAACCGTAGCGACCTGACGGCCAATATCACCGACTTCATTACCCTGGCTGAAGCCCGGTTGAGCTCGGACGTGAAAGGCCGGCTGATGGACACCAAGACGACACTAGCCACGGTGGTCGGCGTCAACACGGTCACCTTGCCGACCGACATGCTGGAGATGCGCCGTTTCCAGGTGGCGGGCAGCTACAACCAGCCGCTGTCCTATCGTACCCCTGATGAGCAGAGCATTGACTTCTCGGCCAACTCGTCAGGCCAGCCGATCGTCTTCACGGTGATTGGCGCGAATGCGGAACTGGCCCCTGTGCCTGACGCCGTGTACTCGCTGGAACTGACTTATCGGCAGCGCATCCCGGCCCTGTCGGTATCGAACACCACCAACTGGCTGCTGACCGCGTGGCCGAATGCCTATTTATATGCCTCCTTGCTGGAGGCTATGCCATTCATCATGAATGACCCGCGCTTGTCGATGTGGCAGGCGCTCTACATGCAGGCCGTCGACGGCATCAACAACGTCGACTGGTACAGCGGCACCACCATGAAGGTGCGCGCCCGATGATCCCGCTGCTGGGTTTTGCGCCTGATGCCGACGTTACGACTCCCGGCCTGCTGACCAACTGCGTCAACCTGATTCCGTACAAGAACGGAATGGAGGGTGCGCCAGAGCCTACAACGCCCGCTTCGACACCCGTACTCGCGGCGGCCTGCATCGGTGCGGCCGTTGTATCGAAGCTGGACGACACGCGCCGTATCATTGCCGGCACCACCACCAAGCTCTATGAGCTGCTGTCCGGCGCATGGACTGATATTGGCAGAGCGGCGGCGTACACAGGCGGCGTCGACACGCGCTGGTCTATCACCCAGTTCGGCGATGCCACGTTGTGCGCGAATCGGGCAGACGTCATTCAGCGCTCCACTGGTGCGGCGTTTGCCGATGTCGCCACTGCGCCCAAGGCTGAAATCCTGTTCACGGTCGGCGCGTTCGTCATGGCGTTGAACGTCAATGACGGCTCGGAAAAGCCAGACGGCTGGCAGTGCAGCGCGGCCTTCGATGATACGTCGTGGACGCCCAACATCGCGACTCAGGCCACAGCGGGGCGACTGGTTGCCACTGCCGGCCGGCTCACTGCCGGGATGCGCCTTGGCGAGTACGCCATCGCCTACAAGGCCAAATCGATCTACCTCGGCCAGTACGTCGGCGCTCCCACCGTGTGGAACTGGATTCAGGTGCCTGGCGGTGAAGCAGGGTGTGTCGGCAAAGAGGCGATCTGCGACCTCGGCGGCACTCATTTCTTCGTCGGCGATGACAACATGTGGATCTTCGACGGCACCCGGCCTGTTTCGGTGGCTGACGGGTATGTGCGCCAATACTTCTACGACAACTCGAACCCCGCGTACCGCTACCGGACTATCTGCGTGTTTGATCGACAGAAGAATCTGGTCTGGGTGTTCTACCCATCCCTTGGCTCTACCACGCCTGATTCGGCGCTGGTTTACCACATCGTTGCCAAGAAGTGGGGCGTGGCCAATCGCAGCATTGAAGCGGCGCTCAACTACGTCACCAGTGGTGTAACCATCGACGGACTGTCGGCTATTTCCGCCACCATTGATGGCCTGTCGTCCTACTCGTTTGACTCGCAGTTCTGGCTGGCTGGTGGTAAGTCGATGTCGATCTTCAATACCTCCCACCAGTTGCAGTCGATGACTGGCACGTCGCTGACCAGTTCGATGACAACCGGTGAAGTCGGGGATGACTACGCCGTGACCTGTCTTGGCCCGATCAAATTGCGTTACGCCCTGGCGCCGACTTCCGCTTCAGCACAGACCTTCATCCAGATGAACTCCGGGACCGGCTTTACCGCTGGAGCCACTGGCGCCGTGCTCGACGGAAAATTTGACCTGCGCCAGTCGGCGCGCTGGCACAAGGCGACCTTCACCTTTGTTGGGCCTGTGCGCATTACCGCCATGGATGCAGGTTCTGCACCGGCCGGGGGGCGCTGATCATGAAAGCGAACACCACTCCACGCGTAGGCACTGACGACCCGCTCCTGCAACGAGAGCTGCGCGAGCATGCCACGCAGATCAACCTGCTCTCCGAAGGACGCATTGCCGGGTTCTACGGTGCGCTCACTGCCGCGCCTACCGCCGGCACCTATTTGCAGGGTGATGAGGTCAAGAACTCGGCGCCGTCTGAGCTTGGCACGGCTGGCTCCAAATACTTCATTGATGGCTGGAAGTGCGTCGTGTCCGGCACGCCCGGCACATGGGTGCAGAAACGCTGCCTGACAGGTAATTGATGAACACACTCATCGTTGTCCCGACATCGCATATCGACGTGGCCTGGAAGCAGGGCGCGCACAACCTGGGCTTGGCCTGCTCCACCTCGGGCGGCGAGATCACTGGCGACCAGCTGAAAATGATGCTGAGCCGCGGCGAACGCACGCTAGTCCGGCTGGATCGAGACGATGAGATTGCGGGCTGGGGCGTCGTCGGTGTCGAGCAGTTGCCGAACTTTCGCGTCCTCTACAGCTACGAGATGTACGCCCCGCACGGGCACTTTGAAGAATTCTTTGGCGAACTGGAAAGCATGGCCAAGTCGCTCGGGTGCTCGCGCCTGAGATGTGCAGCTGCGCCGGCCCAGGCCCGTCTTTACCGGATGCGCTGCGGCTTTGCGCCGGTCTACCAAGTCTTGGAGGTTGAACTGTGAAAATAGATGCCTTGCACGAACAGCTCAGCGCTGAGTTCGGCGGTCCTGCGATTGGCGCGCTGCCGGCGTTCCCTGGCGACAAGATTCGCCCCCACAAGGGTGGCGGCCAGACCAGTTCAACGACGCAATCCATCCCGACCGAGCTGAAGCCGCTGGCAGCCGCCTACAGCAACAAGGCCATGGATCTGTCGAATACCCCATACCAGGGCTATGGCGGCCAGCAAGTCGCCGGCATGAACGACTTCCAGAACTCAACCACCGCGCGCCTCGGGCAGATCTTCAACTACGGCGATCCGTCGATGAACGCCGCGCGGAACACCGTGACGAACTCGCTCAATTCCGGCAAGGCGGCCACTGACAACCCGTATGGGTATGCAAGCAATGGGGGCACGAACCAATACGCTGGAGCCAACCCCTACTTGCAGCAGAACATCGATGCGGCAATGGGCGACATCACCCGCAATTACAACGATGCCATCGCCCCGGGCCTCAGTACGCAAATGGTCAGCTCCGGCTCGTTCGGCAATACCGGCAATCAGGCGGCGACCCAGAACTCGCTCAACGACCTGACCAAGAACCTCGGCAACACCGCTTCCGGCATGCGCATGCAGGACTACACCGCGCAGCAGGGCCTAGCCGAGAACCAGATCAATCGCAACATGCAGAACAGCCAGTTCAACGCCGGGCTTGGTCAGGACTATGCGAGCCGCAACGACCAACTGCGCAGCCAGATGCTGGGCTTGGCTCCTGGTTACGAAAACGAGGCCATGAATGTGGCTAACAATTTCGGCCAGCAGGCCAACATGTACCAAGACAACTACCAGCAGCAACTGGATGCGGCCTACCAAAACTGGACCGACCAGCAGAACGACCCGTACAAGAAGCTGGCCGCCATGTCGGGCGTGTTCGGCTCCGGTCTGGGCAACACCGCGACGACCAAGTCTTCGGGCGGGGGTGGTAAATGAGCTTTCTCGGCGATGTGGGCAGCTTCGAGCTGTTCAACCTGGGGGCGATGGGCAATCAGGTCAAGGATAACCCAGCGCGCCTGCTCTACGGCTCGGCTGATCCGTTCTCCACCAAGATGTGGAACGGCGTGCTCGGCACCAACGACAAGCCTCTGGTGGATCAGTGGGGCGGCGCGGCTCCGCAGCGTTACGGCGAGGCGCAGGACGCCGGAATCAACACCGGCCCCGGTCAGACCATGCATACCATTGCCAAAACCATCGCCTCGATTTATGCGGGCGGTGCTGGTGCCAACGCGGCTGGCGGACTTTTGGGTAGCGGCGCTGGTGCGGCGAGCGGTGCGGGGACAGCTGGCGCATCAGGCGCTTCGACCGGCGCGGGGTTCGGCCTGGGCCAGCCGGCAGTGTCCGGCACCATGGGCAATGCAGCCTACGCTGGGGGCAGTTCGTCCCCCGGCCTGCTCAGCTCGATGGGTAGCAGCCTGTCCAATTTCAATACGGCGGCCAAGCCTTACATGGACGCGGCCAGCTACGGGCAAAGGGCCTATGGCCTGCTTTCTCAAGGCCAACAACAGCAGCCCATGGGTGGCGCCCAATCCATGCAGCAGGCCAACAACGGTCCGCAGACCCTTGCGCAGATCGCCCAAGGCCAACCCAATCCATTGATCGCTCAGCGTCAGCAGTACGCTGCGCAGCGCCGCGGGAGAGTCTGAAATGGCTGAAGGTCTTGGTGGGTTGTTAGATTTTGCTCAAACCCCGATGGGAATGGGTCTGTTGTCGGCGGCATTCGGCGGACTGGCCACCGCTGGGCGTGGAGGCCCGGTTAACACGCTGGGCGCGGCTGGGCTGTCCGGTATCGCTGGCTATTCGGCTGCAGGAGCCAACGCGCTGAAGCGGCAGAAGGCCGACATGCTCCAAAAGCAGGCGCAGATGATCCCGACTTTGTACGGTCAAGACGCTGACGGGAATACCACATTTGACTGGAAGTCGGCTGCGGCGCTCGGCGTTGACCCGGAAAACATCGCCAAATACGCCCAATTGCCCAATGCAGGAAAAAGCAAGGTGGCGCGTACGCTCGAAGTGCCCGGCGCCGACGGCAACAAGCAGACCATGCAATACGACGAGTACGGCCAACCCGTAGGGCAGGCCATCAACTCCTACGTTGCGCCTCAGCTGGTCGATACCGGCGCTACCAAGCAGTTTGCAGTGCCGACAGCCGGACAGAGCTTCAATGTGACCATGTCGCCGGCTGAACAGGCTGCCAATGCGCGTGGCTGGGCGAATGTCGGCGCTAAGCAGCAACAGAACAACATCATGTCAGAGACCAACGCCATCAATAAAGAGGGGCTGCGTACCCAAGTTGTGCAGGATGGTGCTGGAAACTTCATGTTGATCGACAAAGGTACGGGGGCAATCAAGCCAGCCATAACGCAAGCTGGCGGACAGGTTCAGGGCGGCGCGCTCGCGGAGGCTGCCGTTAAAAACCAGAAGAACATGGGCAAACTTGGGGAGCTGATCCAGCAGGCGCGCCAAGTGCTGCCGGATGCTACTGCTAGCGGCATGGGTGCTCAGCGCGACTCTATGGCCCGATACTTCGGCCAGAGTACGCCCAACTCCCAAGCCGCAGCGAAGCTAGCCGCCATCGGCGGGAACATGCTGATGATGATGCCGCGCATGGAAGGCCCGCAGTCTGACAAAGACGTCGAGAACTACAAGCTGATGGTAGGCAAGGTTGGTGATCCGACTATCCCGGTGGCAGAGCGCTCCGCCGCAATGGATGCGCTCGAGGAAATTATTTCCAGGAACACTGGTCAGCCTGTACCGCAAGCAGCAGCGCCTCAACAAACTGCCAAACCAGCCTCGCCGAGTGCAGCCACCATTGTGCGTACCGGTAAGGACGCCAATGGCAAAAAAGTGATCATGTATTCGGACGGGAGGATTGAACATGGCAATTGATCCGTCTGGTATCACCTGGGACGACGAAAAGATCGACCCTGCCGGCGTAACGTGGGACGAACCTGCCCCTGCTCAGGCCATGCCTGCCAATGTTCCAGTTCAGGCTGCCGCGCCTTCAAGTACGCATCAGGCCGGACGCTTCGGCAATCTGCCTATTCTGCCGCCGAACGCTGGCCAAGCACTGATGCAGGATGCCGGGAACGTACTGGCTGGCGCTGGCAGAGGCGCAGCATCGATTGGCGCGACGATGATGGCGCCTTATGACATCGCAAGTGACGCCTTGGCAGGCAAAGGTTTGTCCCTGGAAAGGAACCGCCAGCGTCGAGCCGCTGTCGACGAAATGATGTATACGCTTGGGGCAGATCAAAAGTCGCTGCCATATCAAGCGGGCAAATTGGGCACAGAAATCGCCGGCACGGCTGGCATGGGCGGATTGCTGGCGAATGGCGCGCGGGTGTTGCCTGGCGCAGCCAAGATTGAGCCACTGATTGAGTCGATTGGCTCGGGTGGATTCAAAGTTGGTGGCATGAGGGGGCTGTCTGGGCTTGCTACACGCGGTGCTGGCGGGGCGATTACCGGTGGTGCATCAGCCGGACTTATCGACCCCGAATCGGCTGGAGCAGGCGCCGCTTATGGCGCCGCGTTTCCCGTCGGGACGAAAGTGTTGGGCAGCCTTGGAGTGATGGCTGGCAACGGTGCCAAAAGCGTTGTGGAGCCACTCTATGATGCTGGCAGAGAAAGGATCATTGGCAGGGCGCTGAACCAGTTTGCGGGCGGACGGGCCGATGAGGCAGTGCGGAACATGCTTTCTGCGAAGGATCTGATTCCTGGCTCTACGCCAACCGTTGCTGAAGCAGCTGGCGTGCCGAGTTTGTCAGCCCTCCAGCGCGCAAGTGTAAACGTGTCGCCGGAGGCGGCCAACTCGCTTGAGGCGCGCTTGGCGGCCAATAATCAGGCGCGCGTCGATGTCCTGAGCGATCTCGCTGGCACTTCAGGCGGTCGAGCGGCGGCGGAAGCTGCTCGGGATGATGCTGCATCTGTGGCCTACAAGACTGCCCGGCAAAGCGATCTGATGAAGCGCGAGATGGCCATTCAACAACAGCTCGCCTCAGATGCAAAAAATGTCGGGTTTGAATTTTTGGGTAATGTGCCAAAGAGGACACAAGCGCAATCAGAAGCGCTAGCGATCCGGCCATCGCAAACACTAATTGATTTGGCCAAGCGACCTGCAATGCAAGGCTACATCCAGGATGCAAAGAATCTCGCCGCCAACCATGGCTTTTTGATCGATAATCCACTGACGTCGATCGATGGTCTGCACTATTTGAAGTTGGCCATGGACGACTCTCTAAAGGGCACTCCGACCACTGCGCTTGGGCGCAATGCGAAAAGCGCAGTGGTCGGGATGAAAGAAATCCTGACCAATGAAATGGACAAAGTTTCACCGATTTATGGTGTGGCTAGGAATGCATATCAGGAGGCTTCAAAGCCGCTTAATCAGATGTCGATCGCTGACGAGCTTATGAAGTCGGTGAGCCCTCTTACAGGGAAAATTAGGGCCAATCAATATGCTAGCAAGCTGACGGACAAGACCGCTCAAATGGCTACGGGGTTCAATGGCTCCACATTAGAGAATACCTTGACGCCCGAGCAGCTTGGTCTGCTAATCAACATAAAAGATGATCTGGCGCGAGCAGAGTTTGGCGCGAACGCAGGCCGCCCCGTTGGCACTAACACAGTCCAGAATCTTGCATATGGCAACATGCTCAACCAGTTCGGTGTTCCGAATATGCTGCGCGGTAGCCCGGTCGGTCAAGTTGCCGGCGGTCTTCTTGGGAAGGCAGGAGACATAGTGTATGGGAAGGCCAACAAGGAAATAGCCGAGCGGCTTGCCATGGTCATGCTTGACCCCAAAGAGGCGGCAAGGGTCATGCTGGCCAAGAAGCCACAGCACCCTCTGCTTATGAAGGCCGCCGAACAGGGGCTTCTCTCAACCTCTAAGGCCTTGCCTGCGCTTATGGCGCAGTGAACCCGATGTAGAAGCCATAAATCAGCGCGCCAATCATGATGGCCACGCCCTTCAAAATCATGAAGTCCGTAAACGCGAAATCCACCAAGACCTCCAAGCCCGCCCTGAGCAGGCTCTTTATTGGGATTAACAAACATGCCTATCCCTGCTTCGATCAATGACCTTTCGACCACTGCCGGGAGCAATAGCCCGGCCGGCTCGGAATCGCCGTCGCTCATCGACGACTACCTGCGCACCTATGCATCATACATCGCGCAAGTGCGCGACGGGATGCAGGGCAATGCATTCAACTATGCAGTAGCTGGCGGCTCGGCCAATGCGATCACGGCGACCTATTCCCCTGCGGTTACCGCGCTCAGCGATAGCACCGTTCTGCTTGTCAAGGCCGCATCGTTTAACACTGGGGCCACCACCTTCAGCCCTAACGGGTTGACGCCCAAGCCCATTGTTGGCGTCGGGCATACTGCGCTGGCGGGCGGTGAGATCGTTGCCAATGGCGATGTGTGCCTGCAGTACAACTCTAGCATTGGCGGCGGCTCCTGGGTGCTGATCTCCAGTTCAGGCGGCGCGCTTCCGGTGCCGGTCGCCGGACTGGCTCGCAATGTCCGGATGTACGTTAGCGCAGCCTCCTCGACCGCAACGATTACAGCGGACGAGGTATGTGTCGAGGTGGTTGCTGGCGGTCTAGGGTATAAGCTGGCGGCGTTTAGCAAAACCATTAACCTGACCATTAACGGTGTCGGCGGCCTGGATACTGGCTCTACTCCTGGCTCTGGGTATGTTGGTATTTACGCGATTTACAACCCTAGCACTGCAACGTCTGCGCTACTGGCAGTTAATGCAACATCTGTGGCGGCGCCAAATATATATGGCGGCGCGAACATGCCCTCTGGGTATACGGCGTCTGCCCTGTTGACTGTTGTCGCCACAAACGCCAGCAGTCAGTTGGTCCCGGTTCTGGTGAGCGATAGGGATGTATTTTTTCATTCGATTTCAGTTCTTTCAACTACCGCAGTTGTCGCCAACTTAACAGCGCTAAGTATTGCTGCCGCTGCCCCGCTGAATGCAAAAGCAGTCAGCGGCACAATAACAATATCAACAGGCGGCGCCGGTACATGGGTTACTACGATCGCCGGCAGCGCTATAACAACATCCACGGGTATCGGGCTCGTAAATGCTTCGCTGGGGTCCGGTTCCACTAGTTTGGGAGCTGGATATCCGCTGAAGAGTATCCCGTTGGTTACGCCACAGACTATCTATTACAGTACTTCAACCACAGCCGGCTCTAGTTCGACATCTTTAGCTGTCTCTCACTACTCCATATAAAAGGTGAACAGCATGTTTGTTCAGTTTTCCGATGAGACCGAAACTTTAATAATTGCTCTGTTTGGCGGTGAGCAAGACCAAGATACATTTCCGAATCAAGGCGAGATCGAAGCGGATGATCCTCGCTACTTGGCATTCATCAACCCGCCGCCAGTGATCGTCACAAATCCATTGGACAAGTTGAAAGCATTCTTGCTGGCCAATCCTGATGTTGCCGCCATCCTTGAATAGGGCTTATGGCCAAAGGCGTACCCGCCATCAAGCTGGTATATTTTCATGCTATAGTCTGCGCCCGAAAATTCACGGCTCGGTGACACTGGATGTTAAGTAGAGAGAGTTTGTTGCGGGCTATCAACGAAGACATCCCAAAGGGTGTGGACTGGAAGGCAGGCGCGGAGAAATACGTAGCTGCCTTTATTGAGAAGCTTGGCCGTCAAGGCATTGAAGAGTTTACGATGAACAAACCCTTCAACTCTGTTGGCGCAAGCGAACCAGGCCCTGCAATCACAGAGTCCGTCCATTACATCAACAACTTCGCGAACGCTCTACAGTTCTTGAAACCGCCACAAGGATCAAGAATTCTTGATGTTGCTTGCGGGGGAGGCTGGGTATCCCACCTACTCAGCAAAATGGGGTATTGGACATATGGGATCGACATTTCTGAAGATTTCATAAATTTAGCAGCTGGCCGACTTTCCAGGGATGTTTCCCTAGCAGTGTCCGAGTCAGAGGCGGGGTCAAGATTTTCTGTTCATGATATCGAAGCATCTCCGTTGCCAGATCATTTGGTCGGCACGTTCGATTACATCTGGCTAGAGTCCTGCCTCCACCATTTTGTTGACCCGATTACTGCGCTCGAACATTTATCTGCAGCACTAAAGCCAGATGGCATTATCGTGCTGATCGAGTTTGAGAATCGGCGCGGAGAAATAAAGCCTGAGTACATGGCAGTCATGCGAGAGTTCGACACCCTGGAACGCCCATACCCGAGGGCTCACCTCGTAAATGCGCTGCATATCGCCGGGCTATCGGAGATTGAGTTCATTGGCACTGTGAACGGCTGGTTTTCCCCGAGCGACCCCATGGCGCCGATCATGGGTGATTTGCTCCTGGATTCCGCCGAGCACATGAACCTCGCAATCTGCGCAAAACAACAAGGCCGTCTTGATGGGATGTTTCTTCATCGGTTAAGGGATACGGCAATCCGATTTGGCCGTGGCGTCTATGAAAACTCCAATGGTTATCGTTGGTGCGCCCCTGCCGCCGAGATGGTCGCCGAGAAACAAATCAGCGGCATGACACTGGAATGTTTCAGCACTCTTTTTGAAGGCGAGGTGTGTGTCGAGCAAGAAATTGTCGCGTATGGGACAAATGGCGAACTTGACCGGATAATCCTTTCAGCCGAGAGCAGGCAGGGCGAGTTGAGACTAGGGAATCTTGAAAGGGGCGATAAAGTCTCTATTTATTCCAATCGGGCCTTTAGTCCGTCGTGGTCCGGCAGCGAAGATACGCGGCTGCTCTCGTTCTATATCCACGCCAGCGACTAAAATCATCAATATAAGAAAACCGCCTCCGGGCGGTTTTTTATTGTCTGGAGAAAGCCATGCCCATCACCGCGCAGCAACTGCTGCAGATCCT
>Ga0163161_10002892_pt1 | contig 12152 bp, 10 predicted proteins | sample S45metaG_FD_129847 | JGI IMG/M metagenome (GOLD analysis project Ga0163161, IMG submission 129847) | Switchgrass rhizosphere microbial communities from Kellogg Biological Station, Michigan, USA - S4-5 metaG | ecosystem: Host-associated > Plants > Roots > Rhizosphere > Soil | place: USA... | reverse complement strand
TACGGCATCGAGATCGCCGAGCAGAAAGGCTTCGACACCTGGCACCCGGATGTTCGCCTGTTCGAAATCAAGGAAAACGGCCAGCACGTCGGCCGCTTCTTCTTCGACCTCTATGCCCGCGCCAACAAGCGCGGTGGCGCCTGGATGGATGGCGCTCGTGACCGTCGCCGCACCGCAGAAGGTGCACTGCAAAGCCCGGTGGCCAACCTGGTGTGCAACTTCACTCCGGCCGACAGCGGCAAGCCGGCGCTGCTGACCCACGATGAAGTCACCACTCTGTTCCACGAGTTCGGCCACGGCCTGCATCACCTGCTGACCCGTGTCGAACATGCCGGTGTGTCCGGCATCAACGGCGTGGCCTGGGATGCGGTCGAGCTGCCGAGCCAGTTCATGGAAAACTGGTGCTGGGAGCCGGAAGGCCTGGCCCTGATTTCCGGTCATTACGAAACCGGCGAGCCTCTGCCTCAGGACCTGCTGCAAAAAATGCTCGCGGCGAAAAACTTCCAGTCCGGCCTGATGATGGTCCGCCAGCTGGAGTTCTCGCTGTTCGACTTTGAACTGCACGCCACCCACGGCGACGGCCGCAGCGTGCTGCAAGTGCTCGAAGGCGTACGCGACGAGGTGTCGGTGATGCGTCCGCCGGCCTACAACCGATTCCCCAACAGCTTCGCGCACATTTTCGCTGGCGGTTACGCCGCCGGTTACTACAGCTACAAATGGGCGGAAGTGCTGTCGGCCGATGCTTTCTCGAAATTCGAGGAAGACGGCGTGCTCAACGCCGACACCGGTCGCGCGTTCCGCGAAGCGATCCTGGCGCGCGGTGGTTCTCAGGAACCGATGGTGCTGTTCGTCGACTTCCGTGGTCGTGAGCCGTCGATTGACGCACTCTTGCGCCACAGCGGCCTGAGTGAGGACGCGGCAGCATGAGTGAGGGACCTGTGATTACGAAAAAACGCTTTATCGCCGGGGCGGTCTGCCCGGCGTGCAGCGAGCCGGACAAGCTGAAGATGTGGGCCGAGGACAACGTGCCGCACCGCGAATGTGTGGCCTGCGGCTATACCGATACGCTCAATGATCAGGGGCTGTCAGTGCCCAGGGAGTTGGGCACGCGGGTCAATACCTCGGCGTTGAAAGCGCCGGCGGACCCGAAGGTGCAAGCGGTGCAGTTCTTTCCTAACCCGAAGCTGAAAAAAGACTAAAGCGGCACTTAACTGTAGGAGCGAGCTTGCTCGCGAAAAACGTTAACGATAACGCGTGTTTCCCGGATAAACGTGGCGTAATCGAGTTTTTCGCGAGCGAGCGCGCTCCTACAATTCTTTCTCTTCCTTGCCCGTTGTGGTGATCCAATCTTTCATCGAGCACAGCGCAAACGCGCTGGTGCTGCAATCGCCATTCGCCAAGGCTGTGCGCAACTTGTCGATATCGGCTTTCATCATGTAACGAACGCCATCCTTGAAGCCGTTACTGCTGCCATAGCCGCCCAGAGTCATCTCGTTGAGTGCGTCTTCCTTGCTCCATCCCTGAATCACTACCCGATACATCGCGGCCATCAGCCCGGTGCGGTCAGAGCCGTGTTTGCAATGCATCAACACCGAGCCGTTGGCCTGAGCCTCTTGAATCGCTCGCAGTGCCGCCAGCACATCGGAATCGTCGACATGGTTGGTACGATAAATAATTTGCACCTGCTTTATATCCGCTGACTTCAGCCAAGCCGAATCGGACTCCGGCAAAAAGTTGATCACCGTGCCAATCTTCAGTTTTTCCAGCACGGGCACTGCATCACTGTCTGGCAACGCGCTGCGATAGAGCGTGGGCGTCATCTGGTGCAGATTGTATTGATCACCCACTGGCTGGGCCCACTCAGGCGAGCGAATGGAAGAGGTGGTGCTATCGGCGTGGACATTAACGGCAGTGATCAGGGCCATCAGTGCCAAGCCGAAGGCCGGCAACAGTCGAATCTTGAACATTTTTAACGTAACCGAATTGGGCAATGTGGATGATGTCCAGAGTCGTACGCACGGGGTGAATGGGGCGTGAGGTGCTCGTCAAAGAATTGTGAATCATCAGATCTGATCCGCTGTTTTTGTTATTGAAGAGATTCTTCCCAATTCTTAGCCTGCTATCATTTGTAAATATTGTTTGCGAAAGTGTTCTGTCTTTGGATCCCACTCGTTGGCAAACCTTCACGCTGCTCCCAGAAGCGGCTGATATACCCGTGACCACATGATGAGGTGCACCCATGTCTGATCAAGATCAAGACAACCCCCGGCGTGATTTTTTGCGCAAATCCTTGACCTTGATCCCGGTGGTCACGGTTGCCAGTACCGGCCTTGGCGGTTCGATGCTGATGGCCACGCCCGAGCCTGTCCAGGCCGCGCCAGTCCAGCCGGCTCCCAGTGACAAGGCGTATGAACCGACTTATTTCACCGCCGAGGAATGGGCGTTTATCAACGCCGCCGTCGAGCGTTTGATTCCCGCCGATGCCCAGGGCCCAGGCGCTCTGGAAGCCGGTGCGCCGGAATACATCGACCGTCAGATGAACACCCCGTACGCCAGTGGCGCGCTGTGGTTCATGCAAGGCCCCTTCAATGCCGACGCCGCGCCGGAGATGGGCTGGCAGAGCAAATTGGTGCCCAAGGAGATCTATCGCCTGGGTATCGCCGCGACGGATGCCTGGTCGAAGGCGTTCAACGGTAAAGCTTTTGCTGCGCAAGACAGCGCTACCCGAGACGACATGTTGCGCCGCCTTGAGGCGGGTGGCAGTGAAGTGAGCGCTCACTTCGCGGCAGTGCCGCCAAAGATGTTCTTCAACCTGCTGTTGCAGAACACCAAGGAAGGCTTCTTCTGCGACCCCATCCACGGTGGCAACAAAGGCATGGTCGGCTGGACCATGATCGGTTTCCCCGGCGCCCGCGCCGATTTCATGGATTGGGTGGAGCGCAACGAGCAATACCCCTTCCCGGCTGTTTCCATTCGCGGCGAGAGGGCATGAGCGTGGCGACCATCATGAAGAAAGTGGACGCGGTGATCGTGGGCTTCGGCTGGACCGGTGCGATCATGGCCAAGGAACTGACCGAGGCCGGCCTCAACGTGGTAGCGCTGGAGCGCGGCCCGATGCAGGACACCTACCCGGACGGCAACTATCCCCAGGTCATCGACGAATTGACCTACAGCGTGCGCAAAAAGCTCTTCCAGGACATTTCCAAAGAAACCGTGACCATTCGCCATAGTGTGAATGACGTCGCCCTGCCCAACCGTCAGCTCGGCGCCTTCTTGCCGGGTAACGGCGTCGGCGGTGCAGGCCTGCACTGGTCGGGCGTGCATTTTCGCGTCGACCCCATCGAGTTGCGCATGCGCAGCCACTACGAGGAACGCTATGGGAAGCACTTCATTCCCAAGGACATGACCATCCAGGACTTCGGCGTCAGCTACGAAGAACTGGAGCCGTTTTTCGACTACGCGGAAAAAGTCTTTGGCACTTCCGGCCAGGCCTGGACCGTCAAGGGTCAATTGGTCGGTGAAGGTCGCGGCGGCAACCCCTATGCACCGGATCGCTCCAACCCCTTCCCGCTGGAGGCGCAGAAAAACACGGTCTCCGCGCAGTTGTTTCAGAAAGCGGCTGCTGATGTGGGTTACAAACCCTACAACCTGCCGTCGGCCAATACCTCCGGGCCCTACACCAACCCTTACGGCGCGCAGATGGGGCCGTGCAACTTCTGCGGCTTTTGCAGTGGCTACGTGTGCTACATGTACTCCAAGGCGTCGCCGAACGTGAACATCCTGCCGGCGTTGCGCCAGGTGCCGAATTTCGAGTTGCGGCCCAATTCCCATGTGCTCAAGGTCAACCTCGACAGCACCGGGAAGAAAGCCACCGGTGTGAGCTATGTCGACGGCCAGGGTCGCGAGTGCGAACAACCGGCGGACCTGGTGATCCTCGGCGCATTCCAGTTCCACAATGTGCGCCTGATGCTGCTGTCGGGCATCGGCAAGCCTTACGACCCGATTACCAATGAAGGCGTGGTCGGCAGGAACTTTGCCTACCAGAACATGGGCACCATCAAGGCGTTCTTCGACAAGGACACCCACACCAACAACTTTATCGGCGCGGGCGGCAATGGCGTGGCCATCGACGACTTCAACGCCGACAACTTCGACCACGGCCCCCACGGCTTCGTGGGCGGCTCGCCGATGTGGGTCAACCAGGCGGGCAGCCGGCCGATTGCCGGCACTTCCAACCCGCCGGGCACGCCGGCCTGGGGCAGCGCGTGGAAGCGTGCCACCGCCGATTACTACACCCACCAGGTGTCGATGGATTCCCACGGTGCGCATCAGTCCTACCGCAGCAATTACCTGGATCTGGACCCGGTTTACCGCGATGCCTACGGCCTGCCGCTGTTGCGAATGACCTTCGACTGGCAGGAAAACGACATCAAGATGAACCGCTTCATGATGGAAAAAATGGGCAAGGTCGCCCAGGCGATGAATCCCAAGGCAATTGCCGTTCTCGGCAAAAAGGTCGGTGAGCATTTCAATACCGCGTCGTACCAGACCACGCACCTCAACGGTGGCGCGATCATGGGCACCGACCCGAAAACCAGCGCGTTGAACCGCTACCTGCAGAGCTGGGATGTACACAACGTGTTTGTCCCGGGGGCGTCTGCTTTCCCACAAGGTTTGGGCTACAACCCTACCGGTCTGGTGGCAGCTTTGACCTATTGGTCGGCTCGGGCAATCCGCGAGCAGTACCTGAAAAACCCCGGCCCGCTGGTTCAGGCATAAGGAGCGATGACCATGAAAGCACTCGTTATCGCCTCTCTGGCGCTGCTGAGCAGTTGCTCGGTCAGTGCGGCTGAAACCGACCTGATCAAGCAAGGTGAATACCTGGCCCGCGCCGGTGATTGTGTGGCTTGCCACACCGCCAAGGGCGGCAAGCCATTCGCCGGCGGCCTGCCGATGGAAACCCCCATTGGCGTGATTTACTCCACCAACATCACACCGGACAAGACCGGCCTGGGTGACTACAGCTTCGAAGACTTCGACAAGGCCGTGCGCCATGGCGTCGCCAAGAGCGGTAGTACGCTTTACCCGGCAATGCCCTACCCGTCTTACGCACGCGTCAGCGACAGCGATATGCAGGCGCTATATACCTACTTCATGAAAGGCGTCGAGCCGGTCGCCCAGCAGAACCGGGACAGTGATATTCCCTGGCCGTTGAGCATGCGCTGGCCCCTGGCGGCATGGCGCTGGATGTTCGCGCCATCGGTCGAGGAGCATCAGGTACCGACCACCGCCGATCCGGTGGTCAGTCGTGGCGCCTACCTGGTCGAAGGCCTCGGCCATTGCGGTGCGTGCCATACACCGCGCGCCCTGACCATGCAGGAAAAAGCCCTGAGCGCCGCCGACGGCAGTGCATTCCTGTCCGGCAGCGCGCCGCTGGAAGGCTGGATTGCGAAAAGCCTGCGCGGCGACCACAAGGACGGCCTCGGCAGCTGGAGCGAAGAGCAACTGGTGCAATTTCTCAAGACCGGTCGCAGTGATCGCAGCGCGGTGTTCGGCGGCATGAGCGATGTGGTGGTCCACAGCATGCAATACATGTCCCAGGACGACCTGACCGCTATCGCCCGTTACCTCAAGAGCCTGCCGGCGGTGGACCCCAATGACCAGCCGCACCAGTACGACCAACAAGTGGCCCAGGCGCTCTGGAAAGGGGATGACAGCAAGCCGGGCGCCTCGGTGTACATCGACAACTGCGCGGCCTGCCACCGTACCGATGGGCATGGCTATACCCGGGTGTTCCCGGCGCTCGCGGGCAACCCGGTGCTGCAGACGGCGGATGCCACGTCGTTGATCAACATCGTGCTGAACGGCGGCACCTTGCCCGCCACCCACGCTGCGCCATCGACCTTCACCATGCCGGCATTCGCCTGGCGCTTGTCGGACCAGGAAGTGGCGGATGTGGTCAGTTTCATCCGCGGCAGCTGGGGCAATCAGGGCGCACCCGTGAGCGCAAGCGACGTGGCCGACCTGCGCAAGAGCGATATGCGCACCACCTCGGGTGACGATCTGGGGCAGGTCACGCAAAAGCACTGACCGCCAAACGGCACTGGTCAGATAGCGCGCGCCTCGATACTGTATATAAAAACAGTATCGAGGCGTTTTCATGACCACTGCACTGCCACCCCGTGGCCGGGGCACGGCCACCAACCTGCACAACCGTTTCGCCCCCACCGTCAGCGTGGCCGAGGACGACGGCTGGTTCCAGGAAGTGCCGCCCACCCAGGGCACCGAAGTGCGTATCGAAACGGCCAAGACCATCATCACCCGCAATAACTCGCCGGACTTGCCGTTCGATCGCTCCATCAACCCCTATCGCGGCTGCGAACATGGCTGCATCTACTGCTATGCACGGCCCAGCCATGCCTACTGGGACATGTCACCGGGGCTGGATTTCGAAACCCGGTTGATCGCCAAGAGCAATGCCGCCGACGTGCTGGAGCAGCAACTCTCGAAGCCGGGGTATGTGTGCGCGCCGATCAACCTGGGCTCCAACACCGACCCGTACCAGCCTATCGAGCGTGAATACAGGATCACCCGGCAAACCCTCGAAGTGCTGCTGCGCTATCGGCACCCGGTGACTATCATCACCAAGGGCTCATTGATCCTGCGCGACCTGGACCTGCTCGCCGAACTGGCCCGCCAACGGCTTGTGGCGGTGATGATCAGCCTCACCAGCCTCGACGATGAGCTCAAGCGCATCCTGGAGCCGCGTGCGGCGGCACCCAAGGCGCGGTTGCGGGCGATACGGGTGATGCGGGAGGCGGGTATTCCGGTCGGCGTGCTGTGCTCGCCGATGATTCCGATGATCAACGACAGCGAGTTGGAAAGCCTGCTCACCGAGGCCCATGCCGCCGGTGCGCAAAGTGCCGCGTACATGATGCTGCGCCTGCCGCTCGAGGTGGCGCCGCTGTTCGAGGAGTGGCTGGCGGCGCATTACCCGCAGCGCGCGGCGCATGTGATGAGCCTGGTGCGTCAGGTGCGTGGTGGCGAGGTGTATGACAGCCGCTTCGGGGTGCGCATGCGCGGTGAGGGCCCGTTTGCCGATCTGCTGGCACAGCGTTTCAGCAAGGCGATCAAACGCCTGGGGCTCAATCGCCGGGAAGGCTTCAATCTCGATTGCACCGCATTTTGCCCACCGGGCAGGCAAATGGCATTGTTGTAGGAAGAAGACAAATGGGAAACTACCGTAGGAATAGTCGCGTTTTAATATCACTGAAACCCTCGATCTAGAGCGGTTCATTCAGTTTGAGTTAAGTTTCGACGGGTACCTTGTTCGACGAGTGACTAATGAGTCGGCGCCCTGGTCGGTGGAGTTTCCCAACTATTTCACCGCCCGAGCGTCGAACTGACTTGAACACTTCCCCTGCATTGATCAAGAGGTTGAATCATGAGTGATAAGGATAAACAGCCGTTGGCTGCGTCGGCTTCAGCCCCTCAAGTGGCGGAAACCGCCGATGCAGCGCTGCAGCACATCGTCGACGGTTTTTTGCATTTTCATCACGACGTCTTCCCCCAGCAGGAAGAACTCTTCAAGAAACTCGCCACGGCCCAGAGCCCGCGCGCGATGTTCATTACCTGCGCCGACTCGCGCATCGTGCCCGAGTTGATTACCCAAAGTTCGCCCGGCGACCTGTTCGTGACCCGCAACGTGGGTAACGTGGTCCCTCCTTATGGTCAGATGAACGGCGGTGTTTCCACGGCCATCGAGTACGCGGTACTCGCCCTTGGCGTACAGCACATCATCGTGTGCGGGCATTCCGATTGCGGCGCCATGCGCGCGGTGCTCAATCCCGACAGCCTCGAGAAGATGCCGACGGTCAAGGCCTGGTTGCGTCATGCCGAGGTCGCCAAGACGATGGTCCACGACAACTGCGACTGCGCCAATGAAGGCGAGAGCATGAAGGTACTGACCGAAGAAAACGTCATCGCCCAGTTGCAGCACTTGCGCACCCACCCTTCCGTGGCTTCGCGCATGGCCAATGGCCAATTGTTTATTCATGGCTGGATCTACAACATCGAGACCAGCGAAATCCGGGCTTACGATGCGGATCAGTCGGCGTTCCGACCGTTGGGCGGCGAAGGCCCGATTCCATCCGCGACGCCTAAAGCGCGCTTCTAACACACTTCCCTGCCGGGTAAAGCGGTGGCTGCCATGGACGCAGCCAGGCTTTACCGCGCCCGGCGAATGCCTCGGGAGAGTCATCATGCGTGCTGCTCAATTAAAAGCTGTTCTGCCGCGGGAGCTGCTTGCCTCCGTGGTGGTGTTCCTGGTCGCCCTGCCCTTGTGCATGGGGATTGCAATCGCGTCCGGCATGCCGCCGGCCAAGGGCTTGATCACCGGTATCATCGGTGGTCTGGTGGTGGGCTGGTTGGCGGGGTCTCCGCTGCAAGTCAGTGGCCCGGCAGCGGGCTTGGCGGTGTTGGTGTTCGAGTTGGTGCGCCAGCACGGCATGATGATGCTGGGACCTATCCTGCTGCTGGCGGGTTTCCTGCAATTGGTGGCCGGGCGTCTGCGCCTGGGCTGCTGGTTCCGCGTGACGGCGCCGGCGGTGGTATACGGCATGCTGGCGGGGATCGGCGTATTGATCGTGCTGTCGCAGATCCATGTGATGCTCGACGGTGCGCCCAAACCGTCGGGGTTGGATAACCTGGCGGGCTTTCCGGCCGCGTTGGTCGAAGCGATTCCCACCCTCGGCGGCGGGCTCGGCTGGCAGGCGGGCCTGCTCGGTGTGTCGACCATGCTGGTGATGTACCTGTGGGATAAATTCCGGCCGCAAAAACTGCGCTTTGTGCCAGGCGCTCTGCTGGGCGTGGGCCTGGCGACGGTGACCAGCCTGGTGCTGGCATTGCAGGTCAAGCGTGTGGAAGTACCGGCGAACCTGTCCGATGCCATCGATTGGTTGCGCCCCAGCGACCTGCTCAACCTGGCTGACCCGCAACTGCTGATCGCCGCATTTGCCGTCGCGTTTATCGCCAGTGCCGAGACGCTGCTGTCCGCCGCAGCGGTCGACCGCATGCACAGCGGGCAGCGCTCGGATTTCGATAAGGAGTTGTCCGCCCAGGGCGTGGGCAACATGCTGTGCGGATTGGTCGGTGCCTTGCCGATGACCGGTGTGATTGTGCGCAGTTCGGCCAACGTCCAGGCGGGCGCCACCACGCGGTTGTCGGCGATGTTCCATGGCGTGTGGTTGCTGGGCTTCGTGCTGTTGCTGTCGAGTGTGCTGCAAAGCATCCCGGTGGCGAGCCTGGCCGGCGTGCTGGTGTATACCGGGATCAAGCTGGTGGACGTGAAGGCGTTCAAGGCCTTGGGACGTTATGGCCGGATGCCGATGTTCACCTATGCCGCCACGGCGTTGGCGATCATCTTCACCGACCTGCTGACGGGGGTGCTGGTGGGCTTCGGGCTGACGCTGGTCAAGCTGGCCTTCAAGGCATCACGGCTGAAAATCAGCCTGGTCGATTTGCCTCAGGACGGTGAGATGGAGTTGCGCCTGACCGGCGCGGCGACGTTCCTCAAAGTACCGGCGTTGACGCAGGTGCTGTCGACCGTACCGACCGGAACCACCGTGCATGTGCCGCTCAATAACCTGAGCTATATCGACCATTCCTGCCTGGAGTTGCTGGAGGAATGGGGACGGGCCAATGCGGCCAAGGGCTCGAAGCTGGTGATCGAAGCGCGTGGCTTGAAGCGTCGGTTGGAAGGTCGAGTGCGAACGACGGTGGGAATTGGCTCGGCGCCGTCCACCACCTGACGAAACCGGGTAAAAAATGTGGGAGGGGGCAAGCCCCCTCCCACATTGGAGTTTTATCGGACTCGAGATTCAGGCAGGCTGATCCAGTGCCAGCTCAACGCCCAACTGGCGCGACAGGCATGGCCAGCGCTTCCACGCGGCTTCTGTGTTCGGGCTTTTGAGCGTTTCGCGATAAGCCTCGACCGACTCCAGCGCAAAGCTCTCCTCGTTAAGCATCTCATCCACCGCCAGGTGCACGGCTTCATCCAGCTGGTTGGCGAAACCTTCACCGATCAATTGATGGGCAATCAGGTTGGCGACGGTGGTATCGGCCGGAATCAGCGGCTGGCCGAAATGCTTGATGTACAGATCGTTGACCTCTTCCACCAGACGATGGGCCAGGTAGGCCTCGTCCAGCAGGCCGTCCAGGCCTTCGTGGCCGGCCAGAATCGCCGGCGGCTGCAGGAAGAAATGCTCGGCGATCTTCAGCACGGGCTTTATCTGGCTTTCGATCCCGGCTTCGCGTGCCACGTCATTGGCAGCGTCGAGCAACTCGGGGACAAGGTCGATGTAGGCGGTGACAAAGCGGGTCATGACAATGTTGCGATCACCGTCAGCCAGGGAAATGGCCGAATGCAGGTGCGGCAATTGTTTTTCCAGTTGCCGGGCAAGCTGGCCCGTCGTGGCTTCGTGTTGATGGGCACGGGAAATCTGCTCGCGCAATGCGGCGGTGTTCATGAAGGCTCCAGTCATGCAGGTGTAGGAAAAGGGAGAGGATAAGGTAGCTCGTTTATACGAGCGCCTAAGACGCATTTGTCATAATTATTTCATGGTTATACGTAGACGTTATATCGAAATACCAGCCTTGGCCGGATAAACGATTCTGCCGCCCATTGCATTGGGCCCCGGTCCGTCTGTTTTCACTCATTTGCCCCTACACATTGCGGGGTCGCTACGGCTGTCTATACTCGGATTTGTACGCAATTAGCTGATGACGCCCAACTGCAGAAGCAGGCAAGGCTTGGCGGTTGTAAGCAGTCTGGAAGCCGCTCCCTTGGCCGCAGGTGCAAACCGGCGGGATAACAAGAACGATAAGGGGAACCCGCAATGACGCGACATCCACATGTTTGGATGGGTCTTCTGTTGTGGTCAGTATTCGGCCAGGCGCACGCCGCCTGGACAACGAATATGGCCCCAGGGGCAACTGAAGTCAGTCACGCTGTGTTTGACCTGCACATGACCATTTTCTGGATCTGTGTGGTGATCGGCATTGTCGTATTTGGCGCAATGTTCTGGTCGATGATCCTTCATCGCCGCTCTACGGGCCAGGTCGCGGCCAAATTCCACGAAAGCACCACCGTGGAAATCCTCTGGACCGTGGTGCCCTTGCTGATCCTGGTCGCGATGGCCATTCCGGCGACCAAGACCCTGATCAATATCTACGACAGCACCGAGTCGGATATCGATATCCAGGTCACCGGCTATCAGTGGAAGTGGCACTACAAATACCTGGGCCAGGACGTGGAGTTCTTCAGCAACCTGGCCACGCCCGCCGAGCAGATCCATAACCAGGCGACGAAGGGCGAGCACTACTTGCTCGAAGTCGACCAGCCGCTGGTGCTGCCGGTGGGCGCCAAGGTGCGCTTTCTGGTGACGGCCGCCGACGTGATCCACTCCTGGTGGGTGCCGGCCTTTGCGGTCAAGCGCGATGCGATCCCCGGCTTCGTCAACGAGGCCTGGACCCGGGTCGAGAAGCCCGGCATCTACCGTGGCCAGTGCGCCGAGCTGTGCGGTAAGGACCACGGCTTCATGCCGATCGTGGTCGAGGTCAAATCCAAGGCCGACTACGACACCTGGCTGGGCGAGCGCAAAGCAGAAGCCGCCAAGCTCAAGGAGCTGACGTCCAAAGAGTGGACGCTGGATGAGCTGGTGGCGCGTGGCGACAAGGTTTACCACACCACCTGCGTGGCCTGTCACCAGGCCGAAGGCCAGGGCCTGCCGCCAATGTTCCCGGCGCTCAAGGGCTCGCCGATTGCCATCGGGCCTAAGGAAGACCACCTGCACCGCGTGTACTTCGGCAAGCCCGGCACCGCCATGGCGGCGTTCGGCAAACAGCTGTCGGAAGTCGATATCGCCGCCGTGGTCACCTACGAGCGCAACGCCTGGGGCAACAACAAAGGCGACATGGTCACGCCCAAAGACGTGCTGGCTCTGAAACAGGCGGAAAGCAAATGACGGCCTCAACTGCGTATGGCCTGAACCGCCCAGCCCATTCCTTTGCAGGAGAGCGGCCATGAGCACTGTGATCGACCATGGTCATGCCGACCATGCCCACGGCCCCGCCAAAGGCTTGATGCGCTGGGT
>Ga0163161_10002888_pt1 | contig 12158 bp, 10 predicted proteins | sample S45metaG_FD_129847 | JGI IMG/M metagenome (GOLD analysis project Ga0163161, IMG submission 129847) | Switchgrass rhizosphere microbial communities from Kellogg Biological Station, Michigan, USA - S4-5 metaG | ecosystem: Host-associated > Plants > Roots > Rhizosphere > Soil | place: USA... | reverse complement strand
GTGGGCAGCCAGTCCGGGCCGATGACCTACGTATCACCGAAAACCGGCAGGCAGTACATCCTGCTGACGGTGGGCGGTGCGCGTCAGTCGACGGATCGTGGGGATTATGTGATTGCCTACGCTTTGCCTGAGTAAGGGCTGAATCATCGTTTCAAGAAAGCCGCGCCATTGCGCGGCTTTTTCTCACCTGAAAATTTTCACTGTCGCAGGGCGTTGTCGATGAGTTCGATCTGAAAGCGATAACGTGCATTCACATGTTTGAGAAGCATGGCACCTATTGAGAGGCCCAGGACAAGTGCGATCACCATTAGCAAAATGGAGTCGCCTAGGTTTTCAGTCACAGGCCCAGCCATCAAGGTCTGACTTAACCATGGGAAGCCACCAAATTCCTTGGCGCATACGTAGGCGCTACCTAGCAGAGCCAGCCCTGCGGCTTTTTCTCCAAAAAATAGGCGACGCGGGCTTCTGCTCGATTAACTTTCAGCTCGAGCCAGTATTTTGCATTTGCCAAGGCATTTTCATGGTGGTTTTTTAGTGCTTCGACGAAGGTGTTTTCGTGCGTGATGTCGGCCAGCATGTTTCTCAAACTGATGGTTTTCCATCGGACTAGAGTCCATGCCGACGCAAAGATTGGTGCCAACAGGGAGGCGAATGTAGATAGGGTGGAAAACACTATTAGAGCGAGCGCGACGTTTTTCATCATATCGGGTAAGGGTGATTGGGACGTGTGCCAGTAGGCCAGCAACGCTGCAATCCCCATCCCGACTGTACCAGCCAATAGAGCCCGATTGGCGAAGCGTGCCGCTTGGATCTCTAATCCTGTGCGCCGAGAAGCTGCCTTTCGAGGTTCGCATTGACTTAAGTATTCAAGAACCTTGAAGGTTTCTTCGAGAGAGTTCTTCAGAAAATCCTTTTCCATGCTGCTCATTTGATGCTCCTTTTTTGAAATGGATGAGTTTTCGCAAGAAAAATACAGCACAAGCGACGCGAGGTGATGCAGATGACGAACAAAATGCCGCCTGCTGTACGGGATCACGCATGGCAAATCGCACATCACGAAATGGGGCACTACGTCGTGGCCCGCGCCTTGGGTTTTGCCACGGGTGGGGTAACCCTGACAGTGACCATGGACTTGAGGCATCAAGGAGGGGCATCCATCAACCTGGCGCGGTCAATTTCCTCAATGGAAACCATGAAGCAATACCTGGAAGCCCGGATGATGGTGCTCCTGGCTGGAGCCATGGCGCAGACACTGCCTTCAAAACCTTCCGCCACCAAACGCGTCGATAAGCTCAAAGCCACCGCCATCCTCAAAGGCGAGCAAGGGGCGGAGCAGGACTACGCAAAAATCAGGGAGCTTCAGCATCTGCTGCGCAACATCGTCTACCCCGATACCGATCCAGCGTCGAGCGAGCGTATAACGGCGGAGCTTAAAGCGATGACTGATCGGGTGTGGGGGCGGACGCAAAAAATCATCGAGGATCAGGCCGAGACGATTGCCGAATTGGCGGCGGCGCTGGTGGACGGGATGGCTCTTGTGGAGCAATGGGGCCGGCCGGCGGATACCTATGAGGTAGTGTTGACGGGTGAGGCGCTTGAACGGATCTGGCCCGAGCAGCGCGTGCATACATTGTAGGAGCGAGCTTGCTCGCGAAGGTCGTGAACGATAACGCGAGAAACCAGACAGTTAACGTCGCCTGTGATTTCTTCGCGAGCAAGCTCGCTCCTACAGGTTCATCGGTTCGCGTCCTTGCGTGCTCCGGCAGGCCGCCGCGTCAGCACCTTCACCACATCATCAATCACCGCTTTGCTCATCGTCGTCAGGTAATGCGCGGCCCAGGCATGGCGGTCGGAGTCTCGGGCGTAGGCAGCGTCGACGGTCAGGGACTTGGCGAGGTAGAGCAGGTCGGAGGCTTGGGCCAGGGCATCGGCGATGGGAACGTTGCGACAGACGTGGAACAGGGGTTGATCCGAGAGATACAGGAAGGGGGTTAAGCCGACGGTTTTTAGTTCTGAAATTGCAGATGCATCTGTTTTAGTCATGGTGTCGCTCCAGGGTTCGAGGAGCTGTCACGTTCGTTTCCAAGCGAATGGGTGGCAGCTGTACGCAGGTTGGAAAACCGGGAACCAAGGAACCGGCACGCCCGAAGACGTCCCACGCACAGCCGCCATGACACACGATTGCAGGCGTAAAAACGTCTGTTGTCATGATTGCGCGCTGTTGCGTTAAGGTTCGACGGGTTTCCAAGCCCGATCGCTGAATGCTCAGCGACGTCCGGAGACTATCCCGTCAAAGAAAAGCGCAACAAGGCGGCAAAGTGCCCAACAGCAAGATTCGGAGTTTGCCTACAAGGTCCTAAGGCGTCATCCGATATTGCGGCTTTGAAATTAAACGAAACTAAACGCAATGAGCGGTTTACGAGGCGCGGGAGTTCTTGAGTAGCTGAACCAGTCGTATGAACCCAGCGTTGTCACTGTCGCTTTTCCAGCGATTGGCAAATCGACAAACGATCTGCAGGTTGCCCGGTTCGTAGTGTCCGCTGCTGTCTATGCGATCCAGAGAGCAAACCATCTCTATGTCGTCCGGCGAGCTGTGGTGCTGCAACGGCAGACCGGTCAGTTCGCAAATGCCTTCCTGCATTTTGAAAAGTTCTTCCAGATAAGCACACAGCTCTTCTTCATCGCGAAAGCCAAAGTTTTTGTTTTTGACCGTACGAGTTTCTTCCTGCCCGTTGGCGGCTTGTGTCGTTTGCCAGGCGGTTCGCGCCATGATGAATGCGGACTTCTGGAGGTCGTCGAAGTTTTTCACCGGGCCTGCTTTGCGAAGGCTCGGTTTGTCCTTCCACACTTGGCGTTCATGCCAAGGGCTCAAGTCTTCACCTTGAATCAATGCCAGTGCATATTCGGCGTAGTCTGGGGATAACTGCTGAAGCGTGGCCTCGGTCGATAGGAAGTCACGCGCTTTGGGATGAAGGCCATTCCACTCCAAGCGACTGCCGCGCAGACTTTTACTCGACCAGGGTTTGCAAGGTTTATGGCAGACGTAGACTGGTTTCGGCTTGTTCCCGGTAGGATCTTCGCTGAGTTTAAAGATTGGAGCATCGGCTAGCGATTCGGTCCACCAGAGTTCGTTCTTTTCTCGATGAATCCAGATGTCGCCAGAGGTCTCGGCGATGATCGTCATCAAGTTGAACCAACGTGAAGCTGTGTTGCGTGTCGGGGCTACGCCGTACGATGTTTTCTCGACGAGCATGGATTTCTGGATGAATGCCTCACGGTCACCGGCCAACCAGAGGTCGTGGGTATTAACTGAGTTCATGGTCGCTACCGTCGACCGAGAAAGGCAATTAGGCCACTCGTAATTTTCCCGCCCGAAGTTGGCGATGAATACCCGCTTCATACGCTTTTCCGTCCACGCTTGGCTTTAGGGGCTGCGGCACGCTGGGCCTTGATGCGTTCCAGTAGCACGCTGGCAGGCTCGTCGTTCGGATCTTGGGACACCAGTTCACCGCGGAAAGCTTTGGCCAGGATGCTTTGGGTCAGGTGGTCGATACGGCTTTTGGCCGAGGCGACTTTGGCTTCGAGTTGGTCGGCGAAGGCGAAGAGTTGTTCGACTTGTCGGACGATTTCGGTTTGTTCAGCCAGCGAAGGGCAGGCTATGGGAATTTCTTTTAGAACGGATGCTTTAATACCTTTCACCGTGGTACCAGTCGCTTTGGCCAACAGTTTTTCTTGGAATTGGTGTGATTGAAGTGCTATAGCTGCAAAAGAAGAGTTGATTTCACGATTAAACTGCAAGCAAATCGCTCTTTGTGCAAGGGCGAATTTACCTTGTATGTCGATTCTTGCGACGTTTCCTAATGGCGCTTCTGTGGTGATCAATACATCGCCGGGCTTAGGTATTCCTCTGGTCATCCAGCCATCGTACGCATCAGGGTGGATGAATTCTCTTGGCTCTATGGAAATATAGCCTTTGCGTATATTTTTCGCCGTTATAAGCGGAATTCCAGCATCAACTTTTACTGGAGTTTTTCCTCTGTAATCAATAAAGCGAGCAATAGCACCCAGCTTGTAATCGATTAATTCGAATGGTGTCCCAGATTTCACTCGCCATTTTTCAGTCAAAAGTCCGGCAACCGCTGCCACGAGGACGGATTGGCGAAAGCGTTTGAGGAGGGCGGGGATGGTGTCGATGCGGGCTTTGAGGGTGTCGACCTGGGCCAGTAGCTCATCGAGTTTTTGGGCGATGCGGGTTTGTTCGGCTAGTGGCGGCAACGGAAAATAGAAAGACTCAAGTTTCTCAGAGTCAACACTCTGAACTGTTGTGCCGTCTTTGCTGCATTCCGAAAGGATTTGCGCGCCGTAACTTTTCAGCATATAGAAAGAAAGCTTGGGGGAAACTCCTTGGGTTGGGCGTAGTACTTTGATGTCTTGGTTTACGGTGACCTCAGCGCCGGTCAATGCCACAGGGAACGTATGCTGAAGGATCCCACTGCGTGTCACCATCAACACTGAATTTTTTGGAAAGAGTGTCATGCTGGCTTCGTCTACAGCGGCTTGAGAAATCATGTCCTCAGACGTTTCAAGCATAGGTTTCTTCATGTCCTTTGGAGAAATCCAAGGAACATCAGGGCTCGACCAGAACGTTGGGTTGGCTTTTGAGGGAGTCTTTCCGCCCGACAAACCACAAAGGTCCTTCAAACAAAAGTGCGTCCAGCCAATCGGCAACTCACTCATCACCAGCCTCCTGAGTGACTGCCAACCCCATCACCTCAGCCATCAACTGCTTCTGCGCCGCCACTTCATCCCCAGCCCCAAGCGCTTTCATAAGCTCTTCCAACTCATGCAACGCTTCGGTCAGCTCAGCCATCGCCTCACCCGCCAACACTTCCGGCGCCGGCAAGTCGTTAGCATCCAGACTGTCCGCATCCTTCAGCCAACTGATATCCAGAGAATCACCGCGCTGTTCAATCTGCTCGCGAGTAAACACGCGGAAGCGGCTCAGCTCACCAATGCCTTCGACATTCTCTGCACGCGGGCTACTGCCATTGGCGTCCTCTCCGAAAGCATCTTCAAAGGGCTTCAGGTGCGCCGCACCAAACGGCGTGCGCTTCCCAAAACTAGGCATGTTGCTACGCAAGTCATAAACCCACACACGTTGCGTGCAGCCTTGATCCTGACGCGGGTTATCAACACTGCCTTTCTGGAAAAACAGCACATTGGTCTTCACGCCTTGAGCGTAAAAGATCCCCGTTGGCAGACGCAGAATGGTGTGCAGGTTGCACTTATCCATCAGATCGCGACGCACGTCAGTACCGACGCCGGCTTCGAACAGCACGTTGTCCGGCAACACCACAGCAGCACGGCCGCCGGGTTTGAGGCCGCGATAGATGTGCTGCAAGAAGGCCAGCTGCTTGTTGCTGGTTTTGTAGGTGAGGTCGTCACGGGTCGGGCCGCCGCCGCCCTTGGCGGTGCCGAATGGTGGGTTGGACAGGATGACATCCACTTTCGGCAGATTGGCGCCAGTTTGACCGAGGGCATTGCCCAGGTGCACCACGCCTTCCTCATCACCTTCCATGCCGTGCAGCAGGGTGTTCATCAGTGCCAGGCGGCGAGTGCCAGGCACCAGCTCCACACCGACAAAGGCACGGTTGCGCTGAAAGCTGCGGGCCTTTTCGTCGAGGTCGTAGTGGTCGTCGGTTTGGCTTTTGATGTAGGCATCAGCGGCAATCAGGAAGCCTGCGGTGCCGGCGGCCGGGTCCTGAATGACTTCGCCCGGCTGAGGCTTGATGCAGTTGATGATGCTGTCGATCAACGGACGCGGGGTGAAGTATTGGCCGGCGCCGGATTTGGTTTCGCTGGCGTTCTTCTCCAGCAATCCTTCATACAGGTCGCCGAGGCCGTCGCGGCGGGCGCTGAACCAGTCGATGCCGTCGAGGCTTTTGATCAGTTGTTCCAGGTGGCGCGGCTCTTTCAGGCGCGTCTGGGCATCGGCGTAGATGGCGGCGATCAACGGGTCGGCGTTTTGGCCCAGGTCGAGCAACATCTGCCGGTAGTGGTTGAGCAGGTTCAGGCCGGACTTGCTGTTCAGATCCGGCCAGCGCGCGCCTGCGGGCAGCTTATGGCTGAAGCTGTCGTTGTTCTGAACCTGTTCGAATTCCATCTTGATGAACAGCAGCAGCACCAGTTCGGTGACGTAGTCGCTGTAGTTGATGCCGTCATCGCGGAGGACGTCGCAGAGGTTCCAGAGCTTCTGGACGATGTCGCTGTTGGTCATGGGGCGCGCTCTAAAAAATGGGCTTGGGGATGACGCTCAGGCAGCTGATGTCGTCATCGGTGGGCGGGGCGGGCAAGTGGCCGTCGCGCAAAAAAATCTGTTGGGTCTGGGCGCATAAGCCGGCCCAGAAGCCATCGCTCGCCAGCAACCAGTGTTGGTTCGGGCGGGCGGGCCAAGAGTTGATGTCAGGGTTGCTCGTGCGCCGGGCGCTGAAGCAGCGGGTCAGGCTGTGGCGTAATGAGTCCCGGGCAATCTGCGCAGGGGTGAGGTCACCCTGCCAATTGGGTGCGCAATGTACAGCACTCAGCCAGTTGATTTCACTGTCCTGTTCAATGACGCCCAGGCAGCAGTCGCCTTCATGGATCGTGAATGCCCCATCGGGAAGCAGGCAAAGCAGCAGATAACTGCAGGCTGCCAGGGGGAAATCGCTCCGTAGCGACTGATGGCGGGTGGTGATGATCTGCAGGAATGCGCTGGCCAGTTGTTCGGCGTTCAGTTCTTGAGTCGGTAACTGGCCAAACCCTTGGGTCAGATCATTCAGCAAGGCATGAGCCAGTTCACCGCTGCGCGGGTGACTGCTACTGCCATCGGCGATCAGGTAGAGGCTGGCGTTTGCCTGTGCGGCATGGGCGAAGGCATCGCGGTTGTCCGCCGTGTGGCGACCGGCCTGGGTGTGCCACTTCACGGACGCGAGCATTCAGGCGGTTATCCGGACGATGTGGTGCAGGCGGTCCCAGATGATCTGCTCACGCTCGCTATCGCCACGCGCGGCATCCTGCACCAGATAGCCAAAATCGTTGTTTCCCTGTAGACCGGCCAGCGTTTGGCTCAGGTAGGCGCGAAGGTCCGGGGCGGCAGATTCTACTTCGGCCAGCAATTCCTCCCGGCCGTTGATCAGGTTGAGAATGTCCTCAAGGTCTTGGCTGCCCAATGGGTTCTGCGCACCGCGACCGGCGTAGGCTTCCAGTTTGCTGCCGAGGAAGTAGGGCGGGCTGAACAGGCGAATGCGGCAACCACTGGGTAACTCATGCCACTGCGCGTTGGCCAAGCCGTCGCTGAACCAGCGGTTGTTGCAGCCCAGCAGGTTGGCGGTTTCGGCATCTTCGGGCATGAAGTCGACTTTCAGCTCGCCCAGACGCAGGCGGCAAATGACTTCGTCCTGCGGCGATTGCTTGAAGCCTTTTTGTTTGAGCTGTGCCACCAGCGTCTGCCACTGGGCATAACCTGTCAGGTGCACCACCAGATCGACATCGTCGGTGTAGCGCACTTCTTCCAGGGTGAACTCGTCGGTGAGCAGCAAGGCTGTGGTGCACCCGCCGACGAAGGCGACCTCTTGGCAAAGCGCTTCGCCGAGCGCTTTGGCCACCACTTCGAGCATCTGGATGTTTTGTGTGCGGCTCATGGTTAAAGAATCTTCTCGCGCAGCAGCTGGTTCGCCAGATTGGCTTCCCGGGCATTGCCCAGGCGCACGGCATCTATCAGCGCCAGGTATTCATACAAGCGGGGATCTTTTTTGACAGCGCCCGGAACGGTCTTGAACAGGGGCGTGATGGACTGGCCTTTGCGAGTGCCATAGGCGTCTGGCCAGACGTGGATCAGGTCGCCGCCGCTCATCAGTTTGCCCTGCAACACGGGGGCGGAAAAACTGGTGGGAATGCCACGGACCATTTCGGCGGGCTTGACCGGAAACACATAGCGCAAGCCATGTTCAATAAAGCCCAACAGCGCCTTGCTGTTGACTCGAGGCAGTTGGGTGCTTGGGTCCAGGCGTAACAGTCCGATCTGCTGGCAGCGTTTGAGAGCCGAGGCGACTTCGGTTTTGCTGATGCCCAGTGAGGCTTGCAGGGCGCGCACGGAGTAGCTGTCGTGGTGCACGGGCGGGTCTTGTTCGGCGTGATCTTCCCAGCCTTGCCATGGGTTGGCGGTGTCGCTGAGCTTGAGCAGTTCGGCTGTTTCGCTGTCGAGCTGCTGCTGCAGGCGCTCGCGCTGTTCCAGGCAGATCAGTTTGATCAGCAACAGTACGTCTTGACTCTTCATATGGCCTCAGCTAGCAACTGTCCTCTGTCCTGGGACTGAGGACAGTTTAGATGCTTTTGCCCGGTCGCTGTCAACGGACTCAACCGACCGCTGGCCACAGGTTGTCATTCAAGGCTTCCAGTACCTTGTCCAAGTTGCCACCGAGGTGGCGGTTCAAGCTCTTGATGCCGCCATCGTTCTGGAAGGCATCGTTGACTTGTTGCGGGTCAATGACCACCTCGTGCACCAATTGCTTGGCCAGGCGATCGAGCCACTTGCGTTGTACGGGCGTCCACGGCTCAAGGGCATAGATTTTTTGCATGGCGTTGGCCACGCGCTGGTCGAAGGGCAGCAGGGCTTCGCCAATCGCGGCCTGGCGGATAAAACCAATGATGCTCGCAGCGATTTCCTGGTTGGTCTGGTTACGCCAGGCGCTTTTCAGGCTGACTTCGCTGAAGCCATGCTGATCCAGCAGCAAGCGCACAGTGCGCAACTGTTCGCGGGTGAGGTCTTTGGGGCGATTGACCACCACGCCCAAGGCCGCGGATTGGTTGAGCTGGCTGTGGACGAAGTCGTGGAAGCTTTCGAGGTAATCCTGGGGCTTCTGATAGGCGCCGTAGCTTTGCTCACGCACGAGCAGTTCGTCGCTGTGGGTGGAAATGATCGGGTAGTTTTCCGAGCCCAGCAGGGTGCTGACGGCATTCAATTGGGTCAGCAACTGGCTATGTTCGCGAATGAACTCGGCGGCCTGCCGTGGTCCCAATTCATGCAGGTGTTTGTGCAGCTTGGCGGGCTCAACGCCCCAGATGTCTTCTAGCTCGTCGAGCTTTTTCTTCAGCGAGGGCTTGGTTTCAGCTTTGTGGTCAGCCTTGCGCAGAATTCGCATGATGCGCTGGCTGAGTACATCGAGCACATCGTGGGCGTGACTGCTGTCCTCCTGATTGCCGGGCGCGTCGTGACTGGCATCGCTGGTGAGCTCGCTGACCAATTGTTCCAGGGAGACATTGGGGTTCTTCACCAACGGTTTCATGGTGTCGACGGCTTCGAGGCTGGCGTAGAGGTCGACGGGGTCGTAGATGCGGAAAACCGTTTTGCCGATATCGTCGCAGCGGCGGGTTGCGCGGCCTTTCATCTGCTCATACAGAATGCGTGAGCGCACCCGGCGCATGAACACCAGATTGCAGATTTTTGGCACGTCGATGCCGGTGGTCAGCAGGTCGACGGTGATGGCGATGCTGGGGTGCGGTTCGTTTTTGTACTTGCGAATCAGTTGTTCAACCTTGTCACTCTGGCCGGTGATGATTTGCACCGTTGCCTGGTTGTATTGCTCGCCGTAGGCCTCTTTGAAGGCCTCATTGAGCAGGGTTTTCACCCGCTCGGCATGGGCCTGGTTGACGCAGAACACCATGGTTTTTTCTTCGCCGAACGGGTCCAGCTCATTAGCCAGGGCATCGCAGATCACTTTGTCAAAAGCGGGGGTGATTACGCGGCGGTTGAACGACTCGATGTTGAAGTTGAGTTCGTCTTCCAGTTCGGCGACATCGACTTCACCGGTCTGGGTATCGATGACGCTGACCGTTTGGCCCTTCTCAAAGTGGATGCCGTGCTTGCTCAGTTGCGTCTCGTAACGGATCGGCGGTTCATGGTCGATCAGCCAGTCATCCGCCACGGCTTCGCGATAGCTGTAGGTGAACACCGGCTTACCGAAAATTTCGCTGGTGTGTTTGGCCGGGGTAGCGGTCAGGCCGACTTTGCACGCGTCGAAATAATCCAGTACGCGGCGGTATTGCGAGAGGTACTGATTGTGATCGCGGACGGCCAGTTCTCCCTCGCTCATTTCCTGATCGAGGGTGTAACCACGGTGGGCTTCGTCGACGATGATGCAGTCGAACTCGCCGACCGAAGGCGGCGTGTCTGAGCGGAAAATCCGGCTGACCATGGCCTGTACGGTCGCCACCTGGATGCGGGTTTCCGCCTCGGCGGCCATGTCACCCAGCTCTTTGATGTCGTAGATCTGCGCGAGCGTGTGGTTTTGCTCGAGGGTGGTGTCGTTGAACGAGTCGATGGCTTGCTGGCCGAGGGCGCTGCGGTCGACCAGAAACAGAATGCGCTTGAAGCGTTCGGTTTTCAGGAAACGGTACATCAAGCCAATGATGGTGCGGGTTTTGCCGGTGCCGGTGGCCATGGCAAGCAAACAGTCCCGTTGGTTGTTGGCCAAGGCTTGTTCGACGGCGTGGATCGCCTTTTCCTGGTAATCGCGCAACTTCAAGTAGGCGAAGCCTTCTTCCTTGAGCTTGGCTTCGGCCTCCGCACGGCTGCGCTGGAGCAGGTCCCGCAAGTCTTCGGGTTTATGGAAGTCTTGCAGTGGTCGGGCTGTGTTGGACGGGCTGCGCAGATCTCGGAACCAGGTCCCGGATTGTTCAGCGAGTTGCTTGATGTAAGGGCGACCATTGCAGGCAAAGGCGAAGGGCACCTGGAAGGCTTTGCCTTCACCATCGCTCCAGGCAGCGGGGTGACCGGCCTCTAGCCAGGGTTTCAGCTGCTCCGGGGCGAACTTGAATTCGCGGGAATAACGCTCGGCCTGGGGAATGCGGTCTGCAACATTGATGCGTTTGCGCTTGGCTTCAACGATGGCGACCGGCATCAGGCCTGCAAACAGGACGTAATCGGCATCGGCGTTTGGAATGCTGGTAGGCCATTCGGCGATGGCTTTGTTTTTGCCCTTTTCGGGGCGGGCGCCTTTTTTGTAGGTCAGATCAAGAGAGTCCGCTTCCCAGCCGGCATCGACCAACTGCTGGTCGATGAGGATGCGGGTGAGGTCTTCGCTCAGGTCAAATTTCTGAGTGGCCCGCATTGTGCGGTGCATGACTTGTGACGAGGCCTGTGGCTGGGTCAGCAGCTGAATTTGCAGCGCTTTGATGCTTTGTTCGTGCTCACTGCGCAACCTTTCCAGTTCGGCTTCATGCTGTTTGGCTTGCTGCTGATGGAGGCGGGATTCAGCGTCCATTTGCTCGGCGAGAACGGCATACTCTTCGGCCTCGCGCTTTATCAGGTCAGCCAACTGTTGATTACTTTCAAGTTGTTGGCTGGACTCGCTCAATTGAGTTTTCAACTGCTCAATCTGGCTTTGTAGGTCGCGCAGCGGAGTGCTGGGGTCTTCCGGATTTACAAAGGGGCCGGGGCTGAACTTGTCGCCTTGCTTGCCGAATGATTGGTGGTACCAAATGGCCAGGGCACGGGCGACTCTCAGCCCGTCCAACGCTTCACGGTGCTGAGTGCGAAATTGGTGAGTGGCTTTATTGCCTTCGGTGCGCAGTGTGTGGAACAGGTTGCGGATTTTTTGATCGAGCTGGATATCCCGGCTTAATTTGTAGAGTAAGTCGGTCTGCTTGGTCGTGGCATCGAACTCGATACCGGCACGACTGGCCAGGTCTTGAGCCAAAGCCTCACCCAGTTGCCGAAGTTTGATCAGGGTGGTGTTGGGATCGCTGGCAAAGATCTGTTCGGCCGTGGTCGCCAGTTGCAGGAAAACCGGGTCATGTTCCTGGAGAAAGGAGAAGTTACTGGTCGCGGCCATGGTCAATCCCGTGCGTGCTCATCCCTTGATTGCGCGTCGCTGAGCTTACTGGCGCAATGATGCGACGAGCTTACCCAAGATGAAGCAGGTTTGACCATGGTCTGGCAGATCAAGGATAGGCGACGCTTTTGCAGCAGACACGAAAAAGCCGCGTAAAAACGCGGCTTCTTGTTTGGTGGGCCCACACGGACTTGAACCGTGGACCAAAGGATTATGAGTCCTCTGCTCTAACCAACTGAGCTATAGGCCCTCAGTAGGTCGCGGATTATAGCGACGGTTTCGCGGCTG
>Ga0163161_10002887_pt1 | contig 12160 bp, 12 predicted proteins | sample S45metaG_FD_129847 | JGI IMG/M metagenome (GOLD analysis project Ga0163161, IMG submission 129847) | Switchgrass rhizosphere microbial communities from Kellogg Biological Station, Michigan, USA - S4-5 metaG | ecosystem: Host-associated > Plants > Roots > Rhizosphere > Soil | place: USA... | reverse complement strand
CGTTTGGCTACCGGCCAGTGCGGGGCGCCTTGCGGCACCAGGTTGTTTTCTTCGCTGGCCAGCATCGTACTGACCTTCTCATTGGGCCATCCCGTCAATGCGGGTCTGTGAGTGCTCCTGTGCGTTTTCCGCTGAATCACGCGCTGGCTGTAGTCAGGCTGGAACTTTTGCGCATCATCTGCAAAAGGTTCTCGATAACTTGATTTGCGAGTTCGAAATCGCATTCAAAGGATCGCTCTCCTAAATGGCCCTCGATGACACCGGCTTGGACTAGCGCGATTTGCAGATGAATCGGCCATCCTTTATTTTTGTTCGACAAGCCCGGAAATGGATTGTTTATGTCGAAATGGCATTCTGTCTGAGTCCAAATCGCCGTCAAAAGATCAACGAAAAAATTCCGTAACGAGCAACCGTGTACTTCATTCGGGTAGTAAACAATCACCGAGTCTAACAATGATTCAGTAATGGGCTTTAACGTATTCATTTTTTTCCTTCTGTCGTTTTCATTACTACGCTCTTGTGCTTTCATAATTACTCGGCAGTCGATCAACTGCCCGCGCGGCGGTGGCCTACTGCCGGCGCGGCCTAGTGATCGTCTGATCGAGCGGCGAGCATTCGCCCTGGTAGAACTCCGGCTTCACTCCTTAGCAGCAGGATTAACCTTGTGCCAGCGTCTCACGAAAGAACCGTTTGGCATCCTCGGTAGCAGGCTTAATCAGTGCAAGCACTTTTTGACCAAAGCCCAGCAGCAAACTTAGATACGCCAAAGCCTCTGCGACGGACATAAATGCGGAATGTAACAGTGCTGAAACCTGATCTAATGGCGTTTCCATCATCCATACCTTAAATTGCAACAGGTAAAAATCATGTTCCGGTCCTATCAGCAAACCAGCGACAATAGCCCATGAGACGATGCATAAAAGTTTCGCAAACCAGCCACACGATAAGAGCAAACTGTCGCAGGCGAACCGCATGATGCGGGTACTTGCTCCCGGCCCTGTGAAGTGTGTACGGATTGCAGAGGCGGCAGCTTGATTAACGGCCTTCTCTTTTGCAGCACGTTGTTGTTTCGTAATATTCATGTTTTTCCATCCGCTACGTGGCGGGCTTTCTAAAAATCCGGGCTGCCGGTCGATACGGTGGCGCCTGGTGGCACCGATGCTCTTGCTGATTGGACAGGCAGAGTCAATTGGCCAATAGCACGTGTAGTAGTGGTCATCAAAATTCTTCCTGGGGTTTAGTTGAGGCGTTTCCAAGCGCACAGGGAACAGACAAGCCGCCCGTTCGACAAGTGATGTTCGGTTTGCTTTTCGTAGCGGCCGCAGTAGCGCATATCTTTTCCTATGCGATTTCAGCGATGTATGCCGCCAAGCCAACGCACGCCGAAAAGCAAACCGCGATGGTCCAAAAGCGGAGCGGCCGGAGGCGAAGCAGAGTACCCAGCTCCCCACGGCTCGACCAGGTGAAGCCGGCGCCGGCAGCGAACGAAATCAATGCAACTAGAACGAGGTATTGAGCTGTCATGCGTTTTCCGCTGAGAGTTATTGATAGTCGGGCAGCATGGCGAATTCATCTGCCGGCATCGCCACATAAACAATCTCGGCGTTGAATTTCGTATGCGGCATTGGAGTGCCATGCAGGACTTCAAACGCCTTACCGATCTCGCTGGCCAGGACCACCATCGTTTCGTCGTTCACCGTCACGCGGGCCGTCAAAACATGAGTTCCAGCTTCAATACGCGCCAGGCTCTCGGCAATGTGCTTTGCTCTAAATCCGTGGGGAGTGGTAGAGTGTGCTGCTGGATCAAACATAATCAGCGGCTGGCCCGATTTATCACGATAGCCATCAGTCAAAACAGATGGTTCGCCAATAGGGTCAAAGCTCGATTCGGACGGCTTGGTATTCATCTCTTTTCCGCTTCGTGGCGGCCTTTCAATCGCCGGCTGCCGGCCGGCACGGTGCGCCTTGCGGCGCGGGATTTTCCGCTACAAGGCGGGCTTTCTAACGAGCACAGTAATTTTAGGAACTGGGGCGCACCAGATAAACGATTTATATGGTTTTGCACCCGTGAAAACCGCTATTTTCCTATGTCTTTCGTTTAGCTGGTCGAACTGCCATAAAGAGCAGCGCTAAATTTAGTAGTAAGACGCCGCAGATATACCAGCCGACCGCATCGAACGCCCCTCGAACGATCCGAAGGGACTCAGGTAATATCTCTTGTCCAGCAGCGATAAGGCAGAAGACAGCTCCGATCCTATACAAGTATGGCTTAATGCGCTTGGCATAGCCATCCTCACGGGCAGCACGCCCGAACGCCGCGTCATCCTTCCGTTTCAGGCAATCTCGTTCTCGTATGGTCAAGGCATCGGTCCAACAAAACAAACGTTTGAATACCGGCCAGTGAAGCGCGACGGGGACAATAGCGATCACCGCCGTCACGCTGGCAATAATGATCCATGCACTCAATCCTGCGTCCGGTTTTGGAGACAACGCTACAAGTGGCAGAAACATCGCTGTCCCTGTAGCGAGCCACCACAGCGCGGCCATTTGGTGAATGGATAGTTTCATCTTCACGCCATTTTCCTTGTGGTTAGGCTGTTCCGACCAGGGCTTCAACCCCAGCCCCGGAATTCAGAACGAGGTCGCGACGGATACGCTTACAAAAATCTACAACCGCCGACAAGTTTGGCAGGTCCATACGTGCAACGCGATCAGCCAAGTGCAGAACATCATGACCTGGCGTGATAGCTGATGCCAACTCCTTCTGAGCGCACTGCAATCGCAACTCAACTGTTGGCGTAGGCACTTCAATCACGAAATCGAATCGACGCTTGAGTGCACTGTCGAGCAAGCTATCAGCGTTTGTCGCAGCTACCAGCACACACGACGAAGGAAGACGCTCAATCGCAATGAGCAATTGGTTCGTAATTCTCCGCATCTCACCAACATCTCGGTTGTCGTTCCGATCCATACCGATTCCGTCGAACTCATCCAGGAACAGAACGCACGGTGCAGTCTTCGCGTAGTCAAGAATGCTTTGCAGGTTCTTGCCGGTTTCGCCAAGATGGCTGTCGATCAGACCACCGTATTTGACGCGCAGAAACGGTATGGATAGTTCGAATGCAAGTGCTTCTGCAAGCATCGTCTTACCATTACCAGGCGCACCATGCAATAGCACCTTATGGCGCGGTGTCAGCCCATACGCCGCGAGATCATCACAATGACTATGCTCGGCCACAATTGCCATGCACTCTCGTTGAATATCAACTGGCAGGATGACCGCATCGAAGCCATGACGCGCATCCTCGAAATCAAGCAGCTTTTCAGGCTTCATGGCAAGCGGCCGCAGTGTGCGCCCGAACACGGATCGAATTTTTTTCGACACATCAGGATGGTAGGCCTCGACTGCGCTGGCAATGCTTTCGCCCACTAATTCCACACGATCTGCTTGGTGCCACTGGAATGCCTCGATCAGCTTCGGCAATTGCTTGATCGCAGACGCTTCAGATGCGCGCTTTTGCGCCTTGACCGTAATGGGCTTTGCGCCCAAAAGGTCAGAAAGGTCAGAGTCAATTTCGTTTAAATTTCCCATGTCTTTTCCTATGCGGCCAGGCTCGCCGAGCCTGGCTTCAAAATAAGGTTCATAAACTGGTGCGTCGTCAACACCACCTTTCGTTTTTTGGGACGCTTCTCCACTTTGAATACTCCCTCGGACACTTCCACGAGTAAGCCGCAATCGTCCGGCACTTCTTTGGATACGATCAGCCCTACCGGCGCCGCGTAATAAAACACCTCTGCAAGCTGCGCATACCCCGCCCGCTTCTCAGGCCGGGCAATATCCGCGAGGAAGTCAGCGCGACTCACCTTGACCTCGTGAATGCAGGGATTGATGCGCTCTTCGTTGTAGGTGGCCGCCAGCGAGAACACATCCGGCCGCACAGCCTGCTTGCCACCTTCGGCACGCGGCACCAGCAATTCGATGTTCTCCCACGTGATGCGCCCTTGATCCTGCAACCAATTCGACAACCGGCTGGCGAGGTCATGGTGCGGGCGCCGCCGCCCCTTCTCGCGTACGAACTCGGCGTGCAGTTCCTCGATTCCAGCAGTTGTGATCCGCAGCGCCAGATTCCCGCCCGTATCTTTCGGCTCAAGGTATTCTGCGGCGACCAGATCCAAAGCAAGACCATCGCCTGCGCTGGACATACCGTTCCGGCCAGCGTGCCAATACTGGCGAAGACGTGCATAGTGCTTCTTGGTCAATTCGATAGTTACGGGCATGACTGCTCTTTTCCTTGGTATTTATGCTGCAATTTCTTGTTGTGCCACGTGACAAAAAATCCCGCACTGAACCTCTGGCTCATCACGATAATTTCCTGTCCCTGGAGCCAGTTCATCGAGAAACAACCGAGTCGGGATAAGTGCCCACAGCGGCTCTACGCGACCGCCTCCCCGCCCATCATCTCCACCACATCCGCCAGCATTTTCGCCAGCTCGCCCGTCATCAACATAACTTCCCCATCAAACCGCTCGTCATCATTCTTGGTGCCGGCCTCCGTTTCCTGAATCACATCCAGCGGCTTCACTCCCTTGATCGCGAGCGTATCCGTGAGCACAAACGAGATCTTGTCATTCCACGTCATGGCCAGGCGCGTGCACTGCTTGCCGGCCGCGATGTGGCGGCGCACGTCGTCCGCTTCCAAGGTGTGGCACACGTAGCGCACGGTGGCCTTGCTTTCGCCCGTGGCGCGCAATTCCGTATCCATGTCGACCGTGAAGCCGGTAGGCGCGTCGTCGGCCTGCAGCCATTCCGTCATCACCGCCACGGGTGAGCGCTGCACGCGCAGGCTTTCCAGCGGCAGTTTATCCACGGCTTTGAGCAGCAGCTTGATGACTTCATCGGCTTTTGCCGGGCTGGCGGCATCGACAACCAGCCAGCCGTTGACGGGGTCGATCCACGTCCAGACATTGCTGCGGATGCTGAAGGCGCGCGGCAGCAACTCGTCGGCCACGCGCTCCTTCAATTCTTTCATGGCTTTCTTGCCGGGGGCAAAGCCTTGCGCTTCTTCCATCTCGGCAGCGCGGGCCTTGGCCACCTGGTTGATGACGGTCGCTGGCAGCAGTTTCTTTTCCGTGCCCAGCAAGATCAGCATTTGCTTGTTGACCACGTGGACCAGGCCACCGTTCGGGCGTGGTGTATCCCAGCCCTGGCGCAACAGATCTATGCTGGTAGCCGGCGTAAATTTGTTCGACGCAAGAGCTTCTTCCAGTTGTTCTGGGGTAAATGCCCAAGGAGCTGGTAAACGATAGATTTGAAGGTTTTTAAACCACATGATGTTTATCCTTATGGGGGTGGTGGCACTTGGCCACAGCTTGATATTGTGTATTCACATTATATAATGATAAACACACTATGCAACCGCAATTATCCAAAAATCTTTTGCTGCAAAAGATTTTTACACCTCATCAATCCAGAAAATTAGGCGCCCGCGCCGGGCCTTGGGCTTTTAGCCTCAAAAATGAAAAGCCGCGCTCGCACATGATGCGAGCGCGGCTTTCCACAACACTTAACCTCCAGAATACTGCCAGTGGCCGGCGCCAAGCGCTGCCTTTCTTGATCCGCTTGCTATTGCAATCAAGCCGACCTCAGCACACCGTCGCCACGGCCACGGCCTTTGTCTGCTTTTCCGTTAATACAGCAATACGAGATGCTGCAATATCAAAATTCTGCACAAATTTGACGAATTCGTCACCCTGCAACGCTTTAGAATACAAGAACCCTTGAAATACTGAGCATCCCATTTTTTCCAGCAATTCAGCCTGATCGTCCGTCTCGACACCCTCCGCCAATGTCTGCATTTCCAATTTATTAGCCAACTCTATAATTGTTTCAACAATCGCCGTCGCTCCGCCCTCCCGACCAAGACCCATGATAAATGAGCGGTCAATTTTAATTGTATCGAGTGGTAAATTTTTTAATTGAGACAGGCATGAATAACCAGTTCCAAAATCATCAACAGAAAGATGTATGCCATAGTCCCGCAACATATTCAAAGTTGACAAAGAATCATTATCAGCCAAAAAACTCTCAGTAATTTCTAATCCTAGAAGGTTTTTCGATAATCCTGTATCGCGTAGGGCACTAAAAACCAAATTTGGTAATTTATCAGAAAACTGTTTTACAGATAAATTTACACCCATCTTGATTCCATGTTTTCCACCAAGCCCAATCAATTCCCATTTTCTTGCTTCGCGGCATGCCTCTCGCATAACCCATTCACCAATTGGATCAATCAATCCGCATCGCTCTGCAATTGGAATGAACTCACCTGGCTGGATTACTTCCCCGTTTAGACTCCACCGCAAGAGAGCTTCGGCCCCAATAACATCGCCTGTATGCATGTCAACTTGAGGTTGATAATGCAAAATCAAGCCATGCTTATCATCGAGTGTCTGACGTAGGCCATTTTCTATTAACGAAACTCGATCAATTGAGCCATTCCATTCAGGTCTGTGAGAATTTTTAATCGTTTTCTCAAATTCCAATAACCGCTTAGTATGATTTTGAGAAAAATACTCTTTAATTGCGTCATCTGAAATTTCAATATCGCATCGAAGCAAAAATAATGATATCTCTTGAAAAGAGAATCCTTTGTTATGCATCGAAAGGAGTCGTTCCTCTAATTTGTCTAAAATAACTCGCGTGCGAATGCTCGCAGGCTCAACGGTATTTTCGACTTCGAGAAGTCGTTCTTTCACTTTTTTGAGAAAAGCATCACCTGTCTCTGGTGTTACTCTGTGCGCTAAAACCAATGCATTATTTTTAGTCATAAATTCACTTATAAAAGTGTCATTGCACAGTAGTAAATTCGCTAGAAGACATCGTAAAACCCCGACCGCCATCAGCTTTCTGAGCCGAGAATCCTGGACTTGTCCTTTGCGCCTGTACAGGTGGCACCACTGCTGCTGTCTTAATCGCCAAGGGCCGTCCAACTTGCTTATATATCAGCCCAACATACCCATCCTTTTCCCCTCTAACCCAGTCTCCCGAGTTGTACGCGGAAAGCGCCGCACGCAAGGCCTGCGACCCAGGCCCGAACTTTTTCACCGCCCGCGTATAAAATTCTGTCAAAATTTTCCCGCCGGCCGCCAAGTTCGTGCACGGTTCAAACATGGCTCGCACGCTCAATCCCATCCGCGCCAAATTGCGGTCATTCACTTGCGCAAAGCCCAACGACACCGTATGCCCCGCCGCAATCAATGCCATCGCTTTCGCCGTCGCAGCGTCAGCCGATCCCATGTAGTACGAGCGAACCAGGTGCTTTCTCTGTGCCCAAGGCATCCCAACTGGCCCCGCATCCGCAATCGCAAATTGATGCCCGCGAGACTCAGCCGACACCACGGCCGCCATCGTCTCGGGGTTAACTGTAGGCGCACAACGCGCAATCAGGGCCGCAAATTCCGGGTCCACGCCCGCTACGGCCGCGAATGCCACCCCAGCCGGAGCCAGCAAGCAGACCAGCAAACCCGCAAACACGAAAACAGACCGCAGCAGCATCGCCGCACCCTGAATCGGACGACGAAAAAATCTGTACTCACTCATAAAATATCGCTCCAAACACCACTCCAAAGTATCCGCCTACCGGGCGGGTCGTGGCCCTCAATCTGCTCACTTCAAAACGCCGAAATATTCACAACCCTATCCATTAACGCCACATCTTCGACCAACGCCCGAACCTGTTCCTTTTCCTGATCCGTCATAACCTGCGCCGCTGCCGCATACCGACTCGTTTGCCTCGTCGCCAGCGATTCCGTCGCCACCGGCTCGCGCACCGAAGTCGCACGTTTCCCCACCACATCCGCTACAGCCGGCGCGGTATGCGCGTCTACTCGCGCCTTCATCGCTTCCCGTGCCGCAGCCCACTTATCCCCAGGAGTAGCCTCACGAACTGCTGCTTTCTCAATTACAACCACATCCTCAACGCCACGCAATCTATCTGAAAGTTTAGGCGCCGGCATTTTCGCTCGCCCGAGCATAACCTTGTCTTCATAATAAAATGCTTTCCGTCCATAAACAGGGGGATGCCCCTTAATGAAGACGACCATATCTTGATCGTGCAACATCATAAATTCATCAGCCGTTATCAGATCGCGGGCTGTCTTACTCGTACTCAATGACACCGACCCTGGTTTAATTCCAATCAGCTCCCTACTATTCGAAGCATTTTCTTCTGTGACGGTCGTTTTTCCCGACATACGCGCCAACTTTTCCGCCGTCTCAATTTTATTAGGCGCATACACAATTCGAGTTTCCGCACCCGAATCAAATGACTGTTTATCCCCATACAATTCTTCGACTTGGGTGATATCCTGAACCAGCATGAACATTCGTATGCCGTAACCAGCAACATACCCAAGCGCTTCCTGCAAAATTGGTAGCTTCTTTAGCGATGTAGCCTCATCAATAATCATCAGAAGAGGATGCTTGTAGCTGGCAACACTTCGTCCACCATCGAAATGCATTTCGGACGCATTGCGTCTGATAAATAGAGCATAAAATAAGCGCGTCAGCGGAACCAATCGCTCCATATCAGAAGGGGCGACTACGTAATAAAGTGAAACTGGCTTTTCGCTCATCATCAAGTCTCGAACAAGAAAATCCGAAGAACTTGTATTTCTCGCGACAATCGGATCAAGGTACAAGCTCAAGAATGATTTTGCGGTACTCAGTACGCCAGAGCGATCCTTGTCTTCTTTGTTCAGCATTGTCTTTGCCGCATTTGCCACCATAGGGTGCGTTTTTGTTGGCTTGCCAAACGTGTCAGTCCATGGCATCTTGCCATCAGGATCATGCTCGGCACCCATCATTTCGGTGTACATTTGCTTGTCGCTTTCCCATAGAGGATCGCCCAAAAACTTAGCACATCCTGCCAGCGATCCATCTCCCTTTGAATAGCGCATATGAAGCGCTAAGCCCGTCAAAAATTCAGACGCGGCCTTTTCAAAATATTCCTCTAATCCTTTGCCGCTGGGATCACAAATCATTCCCATAACCATTTGCGAATCCGACACATCACGTTCAGTAAATGTCCGGATTTCGTCCAAAGGATTCCATCGTGCTGCCGTTCCATCTTGGCAAGCCGGCTCAAATTTAACAATCAGTTGTCCAAGCGCTTTCCGGCAACCGGCACTACATGCATGCGCCTCGCCCTTGGGATCATTAACAAAAACAGAATGCACCCATGTAAGTAACGTTGGTATTACTAGGCCGACACCCTTACCAGATCGAGTAGGACAAAATGCAAATATATGCGTATTGCCGCCATCGCGTAAAAGTTTGACTTTGCGGACAATAGATTTACGGGGTGCGTACATTGGCCGATTATTACTATCGCGGGTTGGAACTTTTCTATAAAATCGCCTCCCTTTGCCGCGTTCCATTACTGGCTTATATCGCGCACCATATTTCGCGTGATGCGGATGAATAACTTTGCCCTTGGGATCGAGCATGATTGATCCGACCACCACCCCTCTGGCCCGGTAGTCTTTTTCATTGGCGGCATCAATAAATCCGGTCCGATCTAGGTCTTCCCGCTCGGCAAAGTGCGCCGTTCCATGCAGTCCATCCATGCCATCCGTATGCCGTCCCAGCATGTGTGCCACAAAAACAGAAAACAAGATAGCCAGGAAGACCGAAACGCTCCCCAATATCAGCATTACGTGCACATTGCTCTTTATCGCCGGAATATCAGCCAGTCGCCAACCCCAAATTACCCAATCAGTCGGCGCATAAATCCCGATTCCAGCCAACCGAAATAATGCTTCCCCTAAATTCGGATCATAGTGGTACTGGGCCGCAAACCATTGCGTTGGTAAAACACCAAAAGCAAAAAAAGCAAAAATCAGTGTCCCAAACGCGATCGCCGCGTTTTGTCCCATCGATCGCCGCGACTTGTATTTCAGAAGATTTGCCATATCTATATAGCCACATTCACACTAAATAATTATATACAAGCCAAACTTTTGCAACAAAAGTTTTCCAGCCCGATTACATTCCTTGGGCGACTAGCAATTTCCATCCCGAATCCATGCCCCGTAACACTGCCCGCAACTTCCCGGCCGCGCGCTCATAGTCCTGCAACGAAAACAGACCTCCGACCAAGAACGCAGGTTCATTTGCCGCCAAAACACCCCGCGCCGCCTGCGCGTCCCGCGCAACCACCACGCGCTCGACCGCTGCCGTGTGCCGTGACTCTTGCCCTGACATCAAGAAAATTTGATCCTTGGCCGCATCCAAGTGCATCCCTGGTGCCAGCAACACGCCTCCACTTGCACCTCCAACCGCTGCCACGATCTTGCGGGCCGCCAGCTCATAATCTTGCAGCGTCGCATGACCCAATGGGCGAAAGGCTGGCTCCGAAACAGCCAATGTGCCATACGCGGAATCGCGATTGTGGGCAACAACCACACATTGCTCGATTTCGGGCGCCAACTGTTTCACCCCATCAACGCTCCGCAAAAATTGCCCCGACACCAAAAATACCTCGCTCGTTTTAGCCATCATCATTCCACTAACAATAAATAATGTGCAATCATACCATACGAGTTTGCCGCCATACCGTCCCACATTACGCCTCACCCTTTCAGTATCACCGCCCGCGATCCACCCCAACGCGCGAACAGGCCGCCACTCTTTTTCGTCAATCGTCACATCCCAAGGCGGCAGATTCAATTTGCACGCCTGCTCCTGAAGTACATCAATTTTCCGCTTGAATTCTCCCAGCCGCTCATTGGGTATAAAAACAGAAACTTGCTTCGCTTCGCCGTCATCCATCGCATCCACCCTCAAATCAATCAAAAAATATCCGCTGCGCACAGCGCAGCGGGCCTTTCGTTTATAAATTACCGACCGAGATCCACCCCAACCGCCCGCTCACCTACCTGGCCGATGCCACCTTGATATTTGATGTCAACTACATCACCGACCGCGACTTTATCCGACAGCCATCCCAGCGAATGCCGCACAATATCTCCTTCGCGGTTATATTTCTGTGTAGCCAATCCATCGGCAACCGCAGTGATCGGACCACTATAAACGCCCTCTTTAACCGCGCCCATCGCCTCACCTATCGCCTTTGATAACTCGCCATACGGCAAGTCCTGGAACTTCGCCATGCTGCCAGCAAGCAATTCAAACCGCACTTCAGGATCAGGTGCCACTTTCAAATAATCGTCACGACGACCACTCTTATGCATCGCCAGCTCCATCCGTGCATCGCGCGACACAACTGCCAACACCCGTGCATCGAGCTTCCGGTTTTCCTCAACGAACTTCGTCGCCATCGGATCATCTGGCAAGATCGCGGCATAGAATCGGCCGCTGACAAAATCACCCTCCATCGTCAAGCTACCAAGCAGCGGACGCGGCGCATTCATCACAATCGCACCCGCCGGCACCTCAACCGGTAGAGCATCAACCATCCGAGTTTTGATGTGATCGACCAGAGACAAACCACCAGCTCGCCGCAACAGCGGCGCCGCCGGCAACACGACACCCGCAATCCGCGCTAGGTCAACAATCAGACCATCGTCGCCATCGGCCAACTCCTTTGCCGCCTGCAAAATCTGCGTTCCTTGAATCCCAGCATCAAGCAATGCAATAAGCCGCACATCCTGACCGGCCGCCGCATCCACAGCTGCCTGCTCACCTTCGCGAACCGCTAATAAGGCGCTTGCCCGCGACGCCATTTGTTCTGCCGACAGCGCAACAGGCGCCAACCCTGGAAACTGCTCAGCGCCCCTCAGTTTGCCGCCTTGCATTGCCTCGATTCGCGCCCCAGACAACCCGAAAATAGTGGCCGGCACCGCTGCCTGACCTGATAATGAAGTATGAGGAATAACGCCCACAACCTCTGCACGCTCCTCTTCCATGACATCATCAACCTCTTCCGCCAAATCTGGCCGCGCGCCCTTGATGTAGTCCGCGATCGCTTCCCGATGCATAGCCCGATTCGACTCGACCAACACCCGGAAAACGTCCACTTTGCGTAGATCGTCAATCGAATTGGCAGCAACCTTAATGAACTGCTCCATGTCCCCGAGATCCGTACCGCCGCCAACAACGATACCCTTACCCTGCACTTCATCCAATCCATCCAATCCG
>Ga0163161_10002885_pt1 | contig 12171 bp, 10 predicted proteins | sample S45metaG_FD_129847 | JGI IMG/M metagenome (GOLD analysis project Ga0163161, IMG submission 129847) | Switchgrass rhizosphere microbial communities from Kellogg Biological Station, Michigan, USA - S4-5 metaG | ecosystem: Host-associated > Plants > Roots > Rhizosphere > Soil | place: USA... | reverse complement strand
ACAGAAGGCACGGAAGCCGGTGACCATGACGCCACCGAGTTTAGATTCGGCGTGGCGTTTGGCGTCGAGACAGACCTTACGCACGTTGGTCTCGGGGTTGCTGAGGAGCACGGTGACCTTCTTCTGTTTGACGTCGAATTCGTCAAACAGGTCGAACAACAGTGAGCCATCGGCGTCGAGCAGTTGACCGCGCAGTGCGCCGACGCGCTGGAATTCGCGGGTGGCTTCGATGCTGTTTTTGAGGTCTTGCAGGTGGTCGTTGATGACGGTGGCCATCGGCGCGGTGGTGCTTTCCTGGCCGAACGCGGCGATGCCTTGCAACTGGCTGGGCAGCAGCGGCCGGTTGATGGGCAGGTGCAGGGTTTCGAAGGTGCGGCGCTTGCGTTTGTTGCCTTTGATGGGGGCCGGGTCGTCATTGCGCGAGGTGTTGGGCACGAGCACCAGCCGGCCTTCGCGTTCATCGATGATGACGGTGGTGCTGGTCACGCCTTTTTCGTCGAACAGCCCCATGGCACCGACCTTGCCGGGCATGACCGGGAGTTTGTTCACGGCAGCGGTGAGGTTGGCGACGCTGAACAGGTCTTGCAAGTTCATGGATGAGTCCTGATTAGAGGGTGGCGCGGGCGACGATGCCCAAGGTGTTGAGTTCGTCGAGGGCGGTGGTTTTTTGGGCTTCGGTGATGCCTGCCGGCCACGCGAGTTCGGCCAGCGCCAAGACGGCGCCGCGGGCGATGACGATGCCGGGTTGGTCACCTGCGGTGGCGTCGATGGGTTCGGCCAGTACGGCGGCGGCTTTCTTGGCGGCGCCGGTGCCTGCTGGATCGAGCTGTTGGTATTTGCCGGCGATTTTGGCCAGCACTTGCCCTAGCGGGTAGTCGGTGCCGGCCAGTAGCGTGGCCTTGGATCGGGTCCAGCCGGGGCTGACTTCGACCAGCAGCAGGTCGCCCAGGTCTTTGGGTTGGGTGAATGTGGCCATGGTGATTCCTAGTGTTTGGCGCGGGCTTCGGCGTCGGCGAGTAAGGGGTTGGTGGCTGGTTTGGTGGTGTCGTCAGCGCGGGATTTGGTGGCGACTTCGGCGAAGCTGACGGTGCCGGCCAGGTCGTTGAAGAGGGATTTGAGGCCTTTGCTTAAGGGCTGGCGGGCGTTGGCTTCGCCGAACTCCAGGGGTGTGTCGCTCGACTCTGCGTAGTCCAATGCGGCGATGATGGTGGGTGCGTGAACGGGCTTCATCCCGGCGGCGACCAGCTTCTCTGCGTAGTCGACGCTGGCGGTATGGATGGCGCTTTGCACGGAGATGCGAGCCGCGTTATCGCGCTGGGCGATGTCTGCTTTCAGGCGTTTGTTTTCTGCCTCCAGGGCGGCGGTGTCTTGCTCGGGCATGTGGGTGACCTGTGTGGTTTGGGTGGGTTCTGAGAAGGCGGTTTGCAGGGGCTGTTCTGGCTGGCGGGCGGTTTCGGCAAGGCTGTCGATGGCCCACGAGGGCGCGACCTGGTCGGCGGTGTCTTTGTTGAATTGGCCGATGAGCCATTCGCGGAAGCGGCGCCAGAGGTCGGCGCTGAGGTAGTGGCCGTGGTCGCTGAATTCGATGACGCCTTGTTCGTCGTCCGCCAGTTCTATGGGGCGCAGGCCTTTCACTGACGGCGGCTGGGCGCCGAGGAAGCCAACGTGGCGTAGGTAGTAGACGCCGGGCACGGGGTTGTTGGCGGCGTCTGGGTGGTAGAACGAGGCGGAGATTTTTTTGTAGCTGCCTTTGGCGATTTGCTCGGCGAAGGTGGCGTCGACTTGTTGGGGTTCGGCGATTAGGCCTTGGGCGGTGGCCGTGAGGGATTTTATCCAGCCGGCGGCTGGGGCGTCGTGCTGGGGGTGGCCGATGACCATGGGGGCTTCGTGGAGCGAGGGGTTGTACGCGGCGACGGTGGCGGTTAGGTCGGATTCGGTGAAGTTGAAGCTGGTGCCGCACATGGCGGTGTGGGTGCCGGGTTTGAAGATGTGGAGGGGTTTCATGGGCGGTGCGCTTTGGTGGAGATGGTGCGCACAGCTTGGAATGGTGTTTGTAGCGGGGCTTTTAATCGGGTTTAGGGAGTGGATGTGGCAATGAGCAATCGCCTGGGCTTCTAGTTGTCTAGCAAAAGAAAGGAGTGGCTTCTATTGAGACCACTCCTTTTTGATCCTACCTAGCGACACTGAATGGCTTGGTTTTGGGTCAAGCGCTGTGTTGTACCGGTGCGAATTCCGCCCTAACGAAGTATGTCTTTTCCTCGATCCCAAGGTTCGAAATGCCAGCCTGTGCGCCGACTTCAACTAATTTCGCCTTGACTGACAGTTCCAAGTTTTTGTCCGTGGAAAATGACGTATTTTCTTTAATTTCCAGAGAGGCTGTTAGGCAGCCGCCGACTTCGCGGGCAAACACTACGGCTTTCCAGGAAGGCTCATAGGAGAGCCAAAAGAAGTTTTCACGTTCGACTTTGCTGTCGGCTTTCCAAGGCCTGCCGGTTAGCGAGAATTCACGGGTATCCAGCGTGTCAGTGTCGCGTTCGGTTTTACCCGTGTAACTGACGTCACCACCACCCATAGGGCCGACTTGAACCGACGCCTCAGCGGTGACGGTGCTGCGGGTTTTATCTGACGCTTTCTTGGTGATGCTGATTTTGGTGGCCCCGAGGTGAACCAATAGCTTGATCAGTTCTGACTCGCGCTCTTCCAGAAGGATGGCGTCGTAGCTATCGCTTGGGATGTAGAGACTACCGTTATCCGGATTCGGGTAGTCGGTCAGCGGGTGTTTCCGGTAAGTCTTGCCAACGACAGGATGGCCCGGCTGAAAGCGGTAGCCTGCGGCCTTAGCTTGGATGCGGGACAACGAGTGTTGTTGTACATACACGGCAAGTAAACGTGCTTCTTCTAGCTTCGCTGCTTCTAACTCTTCGCTTTTTGCGGTGCGCTCCTTTGTGAGCGAAGGCAACAAACTCGGAACGCTAATCAATGCGGAGGCTATCAAGGCAGCTGGCAGTAAAGGACCGGCGAAAAACCTCGCACCGGCAAGTGCCGCTCCGCCTGCAACACCAGCGAGAGCCGCGCCACCGGTTATGCCACCGAAGTTGTCGTCACGACCAGGCATTGTGAAATTTACTGAGGAACCGGTGCCACTGCCCTGTGTTGGGTCGGATCTGGTTGGTTCTTCCACGATGTAAATGAGGTCTAGCATTGAGTAACACTCCTTGTAGGCCAGATGCTTGTTTGCCAAGCCGTAGTTTTTTGGTCGCTTCCTTACCAAGGAAGCGTTTTCGATCCCTTTGTGTCGGCTGTAGTCGACTGACCTTGATGACGGTCATGTCGTTTAGATCCACAACCTTGCACTGACTGCACGTTTTAGTCTGGTTGAACGGCTTTATAAAGCGTTTATCGCGGGCGTTGGTTAGTTAACCCGGCAAGCGGAGTCAGGCGAGTTTGTAAGGCCGTGGATCGCATCAGGGATTGCGGTTTTTTGTTGATTACCGAAGTCGCGTATGGCTTCGAAGAATTTTTAGCCTCCACTCCATCGATCAAACTAAGAGCCGCTAGGGAAACTCAAATCAGGTCAGCACAGGCCGCATAAGCCATTGCAGATGTAAAATATGCACTTCACGCCACCGTTCTGATCCTTTCCTTTGTGGCAAGTAACCGGGTTACTCCTTCCCCTTCAAAATTTTTTCCGTTTGCTTGAGTACGAATACGGAACCAGATCCAGCCAGGTGGTTGATGAGCTGTGCTACATCCACTCCGGGAGGCGAGTAGTCATCGTTTTTGCCGTGGGCTGTGCTGCTGGAATTTCTGATAGTGCCGATCCCATGGAAGATGGTTCCAAGCCCTGTTAGGGATTGCAGGGCACCTTCGTCAAGGATGCCCGCCTCACGCAACCTTTTCACTGCGCGAGACGTGAGTTTATCTACAGGCAGGGTTTCATACCCGGAGTCTCCAAGCTGCTTGAGGCACGTCTTCAGGACTGTTTCTAAGTGCGAGCTGCTGCGAGTGATGGAATCCTCTGGATCGCTCTCTACTACCCTCCGGGCTTTCTCCCAAGACTCAAGCAGACTCGGATGCTGCTCAAAGTGTTCGTCAAGGTCTATGTCAATCGCGGCCTTTTCCGCTCCCACGAACTTGGTTAACCACTCGTTCGCAGTAGCAATGACAATATGTTCCTCTTCCAGAATTCTAGAAATATCCGCCACCAGTGAATCGAGGATTTTGGGTGCGCTTAGCAAGACTAGCCAGCCGGGTTGAACCTCATCTAGACCGTAATCGTCATAATCGGATTCGCGCCCGCTGTCTGAGTAAGACTCCGTTCTGACCGTGAGCTTTACCCCGTCAAAAAATAACCAGCCTGCACGGCCGCCACTGACGCCGCTCTCTTCATGATCCCAGGATGATAGGGTCACGGATTTGCTGGAACCACAGCAGCCGAGTCCTTCCGCTGATTCCAATAGCTTTTTCTCGAATGATATCAATCTGTCCAGAAGTAGCCGGCGCTCGTTTTTTACCTTCGCGGACAGGGCCGTCAACCCTGCTAGCCCTTCGCTGCTCGCCATGATTTCCCCACCCTCGATTGAAAACGATGTTGTACAGGAGCCCACCAGAAAACTCGACAGCCACTGCTGTTCGCCACTAGACACTCGTATGAATACAGGAGTAGCTTTTGGCCATAAATGGCTGTGCGCCATCATTCGGTAGCTGCGTCAGAGGGAATTGAAGTGCTCGTAGAATCTCTTCGTTTAATTAATTTTAAGAAATTCAAAGCTCACACGTTTGAGTTCAACGACGACGTAAATATATTTGTTGGAGACAACAACGCTGGCAAAAGCACGATCCTAGAAGCGCTTGAAATTGTGTTGAACTATCAACACCGTGGCCGGGCTTTTAGTAATGAGTTCTCGCCCGATCTTTTCAATAGCGAGGCCGTTTCAGCATTTTTAGCGTCCCCTAGAGCCATAGACGATCTGCCAGAACTGGTGATTGAGGCTTATATGAAGAATGTGCCGGATTACAAAGGCACCAACAACAGCCTCGCGAAGGATGCACAAGGAGTCATGGTCAAGGCTGCCTTCGATCCGGACTTCACTGATGCCTATAAGGATTACCTTGCTTCGGGTGCTGCCATCACCAGTATTCCCGTAGAGTTCTACAAGGTTGAGTGGATGGACTTTGCTTGGAGTGTTATCAAACCGATGACCAAGCAATTTCGTGCGCTGTATATTGATCCTACACGTATCCACCCTACGTTCGGCAAAAACCAGTACATCTCCAATGTACTCGGCACCGCGCTTAAGAAAGATGAAGAGTATCGGCTCAACCTAAATTACCGTGAAGCGTTGCAGTCCTTTAACGAAACCCAAGAGGTTAAGGCGGTCAATAAGGATCTAGACGCGGACAACAAAATCACGCAAAAGAAGCTATCGATTGCGGCCAGCACGATGCCTGCCGGCGCTATTCAAAATGGTCTACAACTTGAAGTTGACGATGTGCCGTTCCATATGATCGGCAAGGGTGAACAGAGTAAGGTTCAGATCAAGCTTGCGCTTCACAACAAGTCCAAGGATATCGATCTGGTGATGATGGAGGAGCCGGAGAATCATCTTTCTCATATCGAGCTCAATATGCTGGTCAGCGACATCGAGTCACAACGCGAAGGAAAGCAACTTTTCATCACCACGCACAGTTCTTATGTACTGAACAAGTTGAGTATTAACAAAATATGTCTGCTTCATGACAAATACCAGAGGCTCGACAAACTAGATAAAGACGTGGTGAAAATGCTGAAGCGTCTTCCAGGGTATGACACGTTGCGAGTAGCCCTCTCTAAAAAGGTGGTGTTGGTAGAAGGCCCGTCCGATGAGCTTGTTCTCAAGAAAATCTACAGTCTTAAGCATCATGGACGCCTACCCGAGCAGGATGGCATCGATATTATTGTAGTGCGCGGAGTCGGTTTCAAAACGTTTATCGAGATCGGAAAGGAGATTGGTACTGCCGTCAATGTTCTTCGGGATAATGATGGTGATTACCATGGGAACGTTGTCGAAGCTCGAAAAGAGTACCTCAAGCACCCTAATATCAAGCTAATCTCGTCTGACGATGATGAGGACTTTTCTTTAGAGCCCGCAATGATATCTGCCAACGCTGGAAGCGAGAAAGAGTTGTTATCGTTCGCGGAAATTGTACTGTCTACGCAAACGTACAACCTTCTTAAAAAAGAGGTGTCGCTCGCTCAAAAGCGGGATTTCATTGTGAGATGGTTCAAAAGCAAGTCCGGGGATGGTAAGGGCAAGAAGAAAGTAGACTCGGCAATTGCGTTGTTCGATACGGCTGTGGCGTTCAAGTACCCCCCGTTCTTGGATGAGGTGCTTACTTTTGCCTAACGTACTTTGCATAGCTGGCGCGGGTTCGGGAAAGACCCATAAGGTGATCACCGAATCGATCGCTGAAATTGAGCGTGGCGGGAAGGTACTCGTGGTGACCTACACCACCAGTAATCAGCAGGAACTGCGGGCCAGATTCATCAAATTGTTCGGGCGGAGCAGCGATAAATTTGTAGTCAAGGGGCTTTTCAGTTTCTACCTAGAGGACATGATTAGGCCGTATCAACGGGCTGTCTTTGAAAAACGGATTGAAAGCATTTTTTTCAACGACAGCAATCCTCATCTAAACCCGAAAACCAGGCGGTCGCTTCCAGGGCGAAAGGAGCAACTGGCTGACAAAAGCTGCAACCCGAAGCATTACCTCACCTCATGTAAGACGAAGGCGCATACAGGTTTTCTTGCGAAGCTTGCTACCCGCATCGCCACGAAGACCAAGAATGCGCCCGCGATTCGCCTCAGCGAGGCCTACACCAGGGTGTACTTTGATGAGGTGCAGGATCTAGTAGGCTGGGATTACTCGGTGCTGAAGAGTCTGAGCAAGGTGATGAAATCCGCAATCAGTTGCGTGGGGGACTTCAGGCAAACAGTGTATGAAACTTCCTTTGGGCACAAAGCACCTGAGACAGCCGACCAGAAGATCGCCGAGTTCAGGGCGCTGGGGTTCATCGAGGAGCCATTGTCTCTGAATAGGCGCTGTATCCAAACAATTTGCGACATTGCGGACGCAGTTCATCTAGGCGCGTACGACGCAACAAAGTCAGCAGTTGATCTAGTTCCTGACGAATTCAATCACCACCTCGGCGCTTTCATCGTGAAGCAGTCCGAAGTAATGGACTACATTGCAGCATTTAACCCAATGGTACTCCGCTGGAATGTTAGGTCTGGAACTAAATTTCTTCCGCCTAGCGCGCATTGCCATAACTTTGGGAGCAGTAAAGGGTTGGGCTTTGATCGCGTACTTATCTTACCGGCAGAGAGTCAGATGGATTTCGTTTTGGGGCGAGTAGCGCCTTTTGCCGAAGGTTCGGAGACTGCGCAAAACAAGATGTACGTCGCGATAACCCGAGCTCGCTACAGCCTAGGCTTTATCGTGCCGGATAAACTGGTGGAGGGTTTGCGTTTTCCTCTGTGGGCTAAACCAGCAATTTGAGGGAGCGCAGATAGATGCTGGCCCCTCTCAATAGAGAGATAACGTCTTGTTGGCATTATTCAATGCTTATGTTGCGTAACTCTTTCCGTATCTTCGGGAGTTGGACTGCTGACCAAGTTATCGATTCTTCAGAAAACTCTTCTTGCTCTTGGTCAAAAAGCATGGTCGCCTTAAAGTGACACCTCTGAAATATTTCCATGGTGACTATACCATCACTGATATTGATATTCATGAAATACCTGTCGAATTCACTTTCATTCTCAAAGTAGGAGCTTTCGGAAACCTCAACTATCCAAACTACAGTCAGCAGATTGAAGTAGTATTTAATTTTCAGTTTAGAGTCATCCAGTTTCTCTGTGGAAAGAATCTCCGGATCCTCTACCCCTTCAAAATCTACGACTGAAAATTGCTGTATTAAATTTAGGCATTCGGAAGGTATTCCGGAAGCACTAAGGAAACCATGCATCAAAGTTGGCGGCAATGCTTCAAGGTAGTCAATTGCGGTCCGGGCCGCCGTTCTCTCCAGATCATAGCCCCAGTCGTCTATGAACTTATCCAGCTGATCACCAACCAATTCATTCGATTTATAATTAATTGAAGAAGGGTCACAAGATTGGATCATGAGATCGCCTTCCTTTTCAGACATTGTGAAGACAACATCACCCCATAGTTTTCGCTCAACCTTTCCCTTGATTTTGACAAGCCCCAGTCGCTTAGCATAAAGCAAGTTAATTTTCTTTCGATCCGATAGTGCGGGAATTGTCCCCTTTATGTTGTAGCGTAAAGCATCCCAAATTAGTGTTATGTAGGAAGGTCCACCTGGGAGTGATGACGAAACAATTCCTATAACATTGCCATCAGCATTGACAACTTGTCCACCGCTCATGCCTCCGATTGTGTCCATTTCGACTTCAAGACACGGTGAAGGCATGCGCTCGCCACGGCCATGAGGAAAGGCCGCTGTGACAATGCCAGATGAAACCATTGGAGTAACTGAGGCTACTCCGTCATCTATAAATTGATGCCTAAATCCAAAAGCCCATAGCCGCTCTCCCACTAGGGGAAGTGCAACCTCCATCGGCGCAAGCATCAATGGGTAGTCTTCATGCGCTATGGAGTTAAGAGTGCAGCTAACCAACGATAAATCTGAGACTTTTTCTCTGTCGTCTCCAAAATCACTCTTACCAGATACCGTCGTGGTGTGAACTGGTGACCATGCACGAGCCGTGTGAGGTAGGAACGTGAGGAATTGAGGTGGAGAGCTTTTGTCGAAGTCGTCAAGCACATGTGTCGCCGTTAGTAATAGCCCTGGGCCAACCATGACTCCACTTCAAATAATTGTTATACCGTCTTCTTCCACTTTTACGATTGCAACTAGCGAATCTCCAGCTTCATGTAAGGAACGCATGGGGCCGATGCCATCTACAGCGGTGAACACCATGGTCGCCCATGAAAGCTTCAACTCCGCCAAGGCTGGATTGTTAGCGGTTATTTGGGCTGAATACGATAAACCGTCAGTCATAATTTATTCCCCGAATCGACGTATGTTATGAGGCACCCAAGATGTTTTTGTGTCGCAATCAGCCCAGTCTGTTACTGATCCCCAGTTTAGTTTGGGAAACTCCATGGAGTTCGTTCCTATTTTCTAGTTTGAAAGCTAGCCTAGCATGGCTGTGGGTGCCAGTTTGTGGTTCGCTATGAAACTGATTTCGAACTGGTTCTCTCGACATAAAAGCCAGCGCGCGAATGAAAATCACTGCATTCGCTGCTGATATACATTATTCGTGCGGTTGCGACTGGTTGGTTTTTTACAATCGTTGCGTAACCTTGTAGCCATTAAAATCCAGCTCAACAATTACCTTTTTTCCTTTTAGGGTGATGCACTCAATTTTTAGTGGCTGTTCAGTACTGCTTTGATTGAATACGTATTTATTATCATAGGGCGTCAGCTCAGCGATTATGGAAATAGTATCTCCACTTGCAAAGCTAATTGGCTTAATTTCCGTGAAAATGTTTTTGTGATTTAGAATGATTGAGTGTGCGGAACCGCCATAAGTGCATTTAAAATCAAAAGTTGCCAGCGCAGGTGTGGACTGCCTAATGTGGTCATTATAAACTCTAGAGTCTTTCTGTGTGCCCATGTCACTCTTTGTTAAGATAAGTATTGGTGCTCCGTTTTCAGCATCCCTTTCAAACGAATTTTGAATTTTTGAAAGCACGTTACTGAATTTGCTTTCATGGTCGCTTTTGATGCGTTTCATGGCTGGAACGTCGTACATATCGACGTCATTGGTCGTCACATGATGCTCGTAACACATTAAAAGCAAATTTGGAAAGGTCCGTCGCTGTTCATTTGATTCATTTTCGTTAAAACGTTGACCGCCTTTTTCTGCTGCTTCTATATGACAAAGCTGACCAATAAAATCCCCAGTTGCAGATATTATTTTTTTTTCACAGTCAGGAAACGCGCACTCGTTCCCTGACTTCAAGTATAGCTCTCGTAAAACGTCCATTTTAGGCTGCAATCGTTTGACTTTTTCTTTCATGTGATGTTTTTGGCTTTGATTGTTAGTGAGAGTATTTAACAAGTAATATCATACACATTTGCGAGAAATTTTTCATTTGCAGCTGGACTTCAACTACGTGCCCCTTTCTCCAAATGATCAAATGCCAAGGTCAGGATTGCTTCTTCGGTTTGTATTTGCAGATTGCCTTCGTTGTCCATTGGCAGGTATGGCCTTCCTGGTATATCTCCCCACAGATACGGAAAGTCTGTCTGCTCCCCGCCGAACTGCATCATCGCCGCATAAGGTTTGTTGCTGCCCACCAGCGCCGAGCTATCAGTTGCGTGCGTGGTGATTGAGGCTGCAAGGCCAGCGGCACTGACTTGCAGGATCTGGCCGGGCCAGTTGCCGTTTATTGACCGGCACTCGATGGTCGCGTCGGACAGTTCAGCCCATTGCGGGCGGCCTTCGTTTTCGAAATTTTGTTCGGTCTGGCTGGCGAGTTCGGCGGCGATGCCTCGCATCAATGGCGCGAGGTCGCCGATGGCCCATTCCACTTTGCTTAGGGTTTGTTGTAGGTGGTGGTGTTCTAGTTCGATGGTGAGCATGTGGTGGCCAGGGTTGGGTTTTGGGATTCAGGGTTGATGTTGGCTGGGCCGCCGCTATCGCGAGCAAGCTCGCTCCCACAGGTATTGCGGTGTTTATTGGGTATGGGGTTGGGCGGCAGATTGTTTTTGTTTTAGGGCTTTGGCCAGGCCGGTGCCGGGAGCGTGGTTGAAGCCGGGGTCGGTGCGGAATGTGGTGGTGTGGCCTTGGGGGTTGGTTAGGCGGATGCCGGTGACGGTGGCTGTTTTGATTTCGCCGATGCGTTTGTCGGTGCCGGTCTCTACTGTTTCTGTGAATATTTTTCCCTCGCTGGATGTGACTGTTAGCCCGCGACGTTTGACGGCGGCTTCGCTTAAGGCGATGACGCGGCATCGGCAGTTGAAGCCGTTGGGCGGGAAGATGGATGACCAGATGGGGTCGTCGTGGCGGAAGACTTGACCGTGCATTGCGCGGTGACTGGGTCGCGTCTTTCCGTCGAGGATGGCGATGTACATCCAGTACGGGTGGGTTTGGGCGGTGGCTTCCATGCTGGCTTTGCGGCCGGCCATGTAGGCGCTTTGCAGGTTGGTTTGGTAGATGGTTTTTAGCCGGCGTGGGCTGCCGAGTTGGACGAGTTCACCGGTGCCTTCGCTGTCGACGATGACTTGTTGCCCCCACCAACCTTGGGCTTGCAGGATCGGTTGCAGGTTGGCGGTGAATTGCTTGAGGGTTTGGCCTTGTTGCAGGGCTGTTTCCAGTGCGGCGCGGATGTCGGACAGCAGGTCCAGGCGCATGGCTTTGGCCACGGTGAAGGCTTGGTCGTGGGCTTGGTCGAGCATGTCTTGCCAGTGCCAGGTGATGGCGTAGCCCTTGCGTTTTAGGTAGGCGATGGCGTTGGTCGGTTCGAGACCGAAGATGGCTTTGAGGTCTGCCGGGTTGAGGCGTTTCGCGGGGGTGGCCATGTCAGTCTTCCCGATCGGCGTGGGCGCTGAGGCGACCCCAGGTGTCGGCCATGAACAGGAGGTTGGCGAGCGGTTGTTCAGGTGCCCGGTCTTCGTGTTGTGGCGAGGCTTCGGCCAACACTGCGTTGAGGGTTTGTTCGCTGTGTTGTTGGAGTACTTCGGCGGGCAGGCTGTCGATGGCTTGGTCGAGAGCGATTTGGTCGAGTATCGGTCGTAGGGTCGGCTCGGCGAATTCGGGTGAGTCGGTGGTGGTTGGCGCGTCTTGCAGGTCACCGTCCTGCAGATTGTAGGTGCGCTGCCAGTAGGCGTTGGTGAATTTGACGCCGGAGTCGGTCAGGGCTTTGTCGCGCTGGGCCAGGCTTTTGTCGATTTCTTCTTGTTGCCACAGGGCGTACAGCGGTGCCACGACGTCGGTGCCGAAGTTGATGTCGACGACTTGGCGGATGCAGGCGTTTAGCGCGGTGGCGACGATGGCGGCGTCGCCGTCGCGGATGTCTTTGGTGACTTCGGCGCCGGCCGTGGCGCTGGCGTGGTTGCTGTCTTTTTCGGTGGTCTGGTTTTGCCCGAGCATGGCGACGTTGATT
>Ga0163161_10002884_pt1 | contig 12178 bp, 14 predicted proteins | sample S45metaG_FD_129847 | JGI IMG/M metagenome (GOLD analysis project Ga0163161, IMG submission 129847) | Switchgrass rhizosphere microbial communities from Kellogg Biological Station, Michigan, USA - S4-5 metaG | ecosystem: Host-associated > Plants > Roots > Rhizosphere > Soil | place: USA... | reverse complement strand
TGGAACGAATTGAACGGAAATACCGGGTAGGCCCATTCACATTCGAAGCCGTTGACGATGTCGCCCGCGGCCGAGGTGGCCGTCCAGAGATCGATATTCAGTTCCAGAAAACGATTCGGCTGTAAGACGGGTATCGGCTCGATGGTGCTTCCGCCGACACGTAGGTAAACGCCTTCGCCCGGTGGGGCGCCGATCCCGACGCAGTGCTTCGGAGCATCTCCCGCCAGCGTAAGATCATATTCGAGCCGATAGCTTTGTCCGGCGACAATGCCGTCGCTCGCCGTCATACGCCGCTTCATGAACATCACCAGCGCACCGGAGCGGTTATTGCCCTGGACGTAATAGCTGCGGATGGGCACGTGCGTCAGTTTGCGCGGCGTATAGCGGGGCCCCGACGCAAGCTGATATATTCCATTCTCGTTAGTGTACGGCGGATAACTTGAAAAGTCCGATGTCCATCCGAGAGGGCCGCGGCGAAAATTAAAATCCAGGTCGATCGTTTGGGCGATCGTTTTGCCCGCAGCCATGCACAAGAAAATAAAAAGGCCGGAGAATAGCCGCGAGACAGCCTTTGACACTCGCCTCTCCGCAGGTGGTTTGAACGTCATTATCTTCACCTCGACGATGAATTGGCCTTTACTTGCCCGATAATACACCAAAACGCTTCGTTCTCAGCCGGAAAAAAGGCCGCGGGCGTGACGTCCGCGGCCTCTTTTTCTTTGGGCTATGCCATTTCGCTTTTCGAGGGGAATGTCGCTGACCATATCGGCGAGGTCTTTGGGGCTAAACATTTCCCCACAAGAAATGAAAAATGGTGCCGATCGCGAGAAAGCTGAAAACCCACAAAATGATCGGTCCGGAGGCTCCGCGAAACTTGAATCCCAAAGCTTCAAATTCGACCGGTCCATTCGTGACCTTCAAAAGTGAGACGATACAGAAGGCTGTCATTGCCGAAAGCGGTGTGCCTACCATCGCAGCAAAATGTTTGTCGAGCATCGCGGTCGGCCAGGTATCCGGTGCTGCTTTACCCCAGATAGCGTGAAACGTTAGAAAAGCAAAGAAGCCGAGCGTTGCAACGGCGGTTCCCGAGACTACCGCCCAACTGACCAGCCGCTTCAATTTAGGATCGGAGATCGACAGGTACGAGCTGTCGGCTCGCACGTCGGGCTTCTCTGAAATTATCGAGTGGTCTGTTTGGTCCATTTTAGTCGCCTGGCACTATTTGCTGCCGCCTTATTCGACACTATCACTTCTTTTCCCGCTCCATGAGCCTGAATGCGAATTGTCCAAATGCCGCCACTCACCGGTAAAGCCGCTTCCGTTAAAACTAAAGCTGATCTTTCCATTGCTTTTATACTCATTATTCACGAACGTGCCTATCACGACGCCGCACTGGTCCGGTGAGAAATCGCCTTCGATGGTGTTCGCCAGCGAGGTTTCGTTCTTGCCGTATTTGCCCTTAATATGGTTGCCGCTTTGAGAATCGATCGATAATAGCCCCCCCGAATAGCCGTCAAGCTGCATAGTGTATTTGCCAACCACATTTGGTTGCGTACAGGCGCGCTGGCTCACCTTTCGGCCGTCCGATGACGAGACCGTGATGATCAGTTTCTCATTGGCATGGAGTTCGTCGAATATGTGCCATTGGATGGCGTCATCGGTCGGGTTACTTGCGACCTGCGTCGTGCACTGGTCCGGCGCGAGTCGAATGCCCTTAGGATTGCCGAACTGGTTGTATCTGCTGTAGCTGAAAGGATTGTGATAGAACGTGTCACGGTTACAGATCGTGACAGAGTCACCGCCCTTAATCGTAAGTTCACTCGGGATAAACGTTTTGTCCTGCAATGTTACGTTGAAAGTGTCTTGCGCGAGTGTCGAACCGGCGAGCGAGACACTCAAGAGAAAAATAGCCCCTAGTGGCGTTCTCATACTTAGCCTCCTGTCCCTTTCTGTGAAGTTCGCAAGAATCCGCCCATTCTACATCGCGCAGGCGTCTCGAGCCAAGGCAAGGCCGCGGGCGAGACGCTCGCGGCCGTTTGCAGGATCGTTCAAGCCGTCCTACTTTGGCATCGGATTCAGTATCTGCTCTCTCATAAGATGGCTCGAGACCACAGTACGCATTTCGTCCTGTTGTTCGCCGGCCTTGGTTCGGGCCTCGACCGATCCGTAGTGTCCGATGCTGATAGCATCGAACTTTGCACCGCGTTCGGCATTAAAGTCGATCGCATCGGCATAGTTCTTATACACGATCGCCTGCGCTACGTCCCAGTCGCCCGGGCCTTCCGTAGTCGGCTTTGAAAAGAACTTATAGTCAACTATCAATCCCTGCTTCTTTTGTTCGTCCAAAATGACTTTGGTGTGGGTGCGCAGGAAGTTCAGGTAGTCGGTCCCTTTTCCCGGCTTGATGTCAATATAGGTGAGGCGCACTACAACGCCCGCCGTACTCGCCGGCGGTGGCGGGGTCGTGGTCTGTGCCATCGCTCCCATCGCGAAAACGGATGCAAAAAGTACGGTCAGAAAGATCTTTTTCATAGGGGTCGTTCCTCCAAAGGTTTTGAATTTTTGAGGCCTGTCGGCCGCGCCCAAGATAAAACTATGCCGTTTCTAAAACTACGGGAGCGACGCAACTGCGAATTAGGATGGGTTTACATACTTTACGCGCATTTGAGGATTTGTCAAAAGAAAGGCCGAGGGCGTGATATCCGCGGCCGTTCCTCTTTGGACTATGCCCTCGCCGAGCGGAAACGGCTATGCCTTTCCGTCGCTGGCTCTTTCAGTGCCTGATAGGTCGAGTTCCTGAGTCTGCAGGAGACTCGGCGACCCTTTTTAGGTCACCGAAATGGCTGATGATCCTGTCATATTTCAGGTCCAGGATCCATTGGTGGGTTTGCGTGTTTTTGCCGTCGGTTCCTAAGATACGGGACGGGGTCGCGTTCAGATTTTCCGACTTGATCGTGAGTTCCCAGGTTCCTTTCGGATTGTAAGTTTGGGGCGGCTTGAAAACGGCCACGCCGTCGAAGTAGCGCCCTGTCGCGCGCCACACACCATCGACGTTGTGCTCATGGGTCCCGGCAACGGTGTTTCCGGTTTGAACCAGTCTGACCCGGCCATATCCCAAGTCTCCGTCGAGCTTTACCCACAGGCCGGTGAAGTTGGGGGCACCGCTGTTCTGGTTGCCGGCAGCCGGCGCCGCGGCCGGGGCAGGAGCCGCGGCAGCTAGTACGCTGTCGCAATCAAGCTCCTTCATCCGGTTTTGGCGGCCAAGGATCTGTTTGCGAATTTCTTCAAGTTGCGACCGCAACTCAGGCCCGTTGCCAGTCCTGGCCCTCTGAAGGGCTGTCACCATGGCATCGCGAACTTGTTTTTGGAGAGCCAGATATTCTGGTCGATCTCTATCATATGGCTCAACGAGGGCGGCAAGGGGCAACTTAGTTAGTCCCATGGATTCAGCCACCTGAAACATCTCCTTGGTGACGCGGCCATCAGCTATGGCGTAGTTCACTTTTGACAGAAAGTCCCGCATTTCAGTCTCATGTTCTATGGCAGACAAAGTGTTATTGAGCTCAAAGTAGTTGACCTTGTAACGATCGATCGCCTCCTGCGTCCCTTTACATATATCCAATGTGCTCTGCGCGAACGCGATGCCCGCCGCGCTCAAAATGAACGTTAGAGTAAGGAGAGACAGACAGGTCTTAACGAGCCTTAGGGTCTGAAGCTGAGCGTAAATTCGTTCCATCGTCGGACTCCTTTTATATTGAGACTGTTCGTCGATGATAATACACTAGACCTGCGCAAAAAAAGCCGCGGGCGTGATGCTCGCGGCCTTTCTGTCATTATCGGAAACGCTCCGAAGTTCTTCCATTACCGCGTAAAAACGACGCCGTTGCTCCATTCTATTCGTGTCGCGCGGTTGTTGGCATCGACCTGGGTGGCGCGTCCCGTCGCCGAGCCTGAAGTCTTATTGTTTTTCCAGCTGGCATAAAGGGTGTCGCCCTTGATAGTGATCTTTCCGTCCTCATCGATCGCACTCAGGCGCCAGACAACGTCGTATCCGTCTGGCGCAAAGGTGTATCTATATTTTGATGTTGTGTTGCTGTTCCACGTGCCGAGTATGTCGGGCGGTTTCTCGGGCCTGTTCTTTATGGGGAACATGAGGACATCCGTCACTTCCGTACCGGACTCAACTTTGACCGAGAGGTCACTGACGCCAGGCACCTTCCTGCCTCTGAGACGGATCGACGTGCCGCGGCCCTGGCACATCGCCGTCAGCGTCTCTTTTTCCGGAACGTACCGCCCCTCGATATGACAGAACGTGTCCGTCAGCTTCCCTAACCCGACCTTTTGTATCATCTCTCCGCTCACCTCGTAAGCGCCCTGTTTTTCAGTAATGACGATCAATATGGTCTTATCCTCCCAATAGGTCATATAGGTCCATTTCTTCGCCGTCTGCGCCGCCACGGATGCGCCCGTCGAGCAAAGCAAGCAAACAAGAAGCATCACCATCCACATGTTTTTCATAGATCTCCTCCCCAGCTTACGTTTTTCCGTCATTTGTACTCCTGTCGGGGCGCGAAGTCAACAAAAAAAGGCCGCGGGCGTGATGTCCGCGGCCATACCTTTCACTCGTCACTCATCACTCGTCACTCATCACTAAGGAATGGTTTGCACGGTGACGATGTTTGACCAATCGCCGACGGGGGTGTTGCCGTCTAGGAATCGGGCGCGGATCTGGACGTTGCGGGGCGAGCCGCCGTTTGGCGGGACTGTGAATGTGAAGGGCGATTTGTTTGGCGTGCCGGAGAGCGACCAGCCGCCGGCGTCGGCGTTGGACTCGATGTAGATGCCGCCGGACTTGCCCTTGACGAATTTGACGACGACCTCGTTGCCGGGCTCGACATCGGCCTCGATGACGGGCGGTTCGCTGCCAACGACGGGCGCTTCGGGCGTCGAAGGTGCGATGCCATAAAGCTCACCGACGGCCACCGTATAGTCCGCCGAGGCCTTGATGCGTTTGGCGGCGTTGATTATGCGTTCAAATATCCCGCGCGGAACGGCGGTGGGCGGCGTGAAATTGACGTCCGCCGGGAAGGTCGGCGTCGTGCCGTCGATCGGGTCTTCGAGCACGCCGTTGCGATACTCGCGCACCGCGTCGATATAGTCGTCCAGCGTCACCGCTGCGTCGGCCAGGAACTGCACCGTATTGTTGTCGTCCTTTATCTGGTCGCACTCGCCCGTCGTCAGGCCGTACGTTGTGCCCGTAGCCTGGCACTGAGTATTAAAATTAAGCTCCCACGCCGCCTGCTCTTGCAGCGAACGCGGAAACCATGTAGGCGAAGGTATTGGCATAGTCGTGCTCTCCCGTAAGTTTGGATTTTGAGCTAACGAGCCCGAGATCGTCGCCAAAGGGGTCGGAAGCAACGGGCTCGCAAGCATGCCCAAGAAGATCACAGAAGGAATGACTAACAGAGAGCCGAAAAGGAGTCCGAAGTGTGGCTGCCCACCTTATCGTTCCAAGACAACGCGACCAGGACCACGCCTCGCGCGCACCGATTCGGCGTCTGAGAAAAACGTCTTTCCGACCGCAATTTGTCTTGGAACGTCGGACAGTATGCCAAAACTCGAATCCGATTGCAAGTGCGTTTTAAACACCAGCGAACGTCACCGTTACACTCACCAATGTTCCTCTCATACCGACCAATGTCACCGTGACACTCGTCGGTGTCACTGTCACGCTAGCCGGTGTCACCGTCACACTAGTCGGTGTCATTGTCACGCTGGCCGGTGTCACCGTCACGCTAGTCGGTGTAATTGTCACGCTGGCCGGTGTCACCGTCACGCTAGTCGGTGTAATTGTCACGCTTGTCAGTGTCACCGTTACGCCCACCGATGTAACCGTTACGCCCGCCGACGAAAGCCTTACCCCAACCAACGCGCCGCTTACCCTCGGGAATGTAACCCTAACACCACCCAACGCGCCCGTTACACCCCCAAACGCGCCGCTTACATAGCCCTCCGTTTTCAGCTTTCAGTTGTCCGTTTTCAGTTCGTTTGTTGGTTTCGGCCAGTATTTATCGGGGTTTGGTGAGATTACGGTAGAAATATCGCAGAATCGCAGGCCTGACCCGATTCTTACTCCGATTCTTCAGTGAGCTTGAGACCGAAACGGCTACTCTCCCTCGAACGGAATCCCGAGTCTTCGCGCAAGGTCTAAGTCGGCAACAGGTCTTTTTCCAGGCGGAACATATAGGGTTGCGACGCCGGGAAGTGGATTATCGGGAAGTGCTGATAGTGGAAGTCTCGTGACACGGGCATTTCCAAGTGGTATTTCCGACGCTTCATACAATACGACCTCGTGGTCTAAATCGTAGTAATTCGCCATATACTCAACGAAGGTAGTAAGCCGATCAGAACTGGATTTGTATTCTGGGTCCCAATAAGCGTATCCAAAGAGGCCTATTTGCCAAAGGATAAGGCCCACCGATGTATCGAATGAATATCGACATAGGACGAAATTCGTAGCTTCGTAGCTTTGAATACCGTTAAGCCCTGGATCGATTCCAAGGTCGGCGTATAGATTGTCGGCTGCTGAGACTCCCGGGAACATGCGGGCGCGGAATCCTTCATTTCGAGCGAGTCGAATCGCCTCGTAAGCGGGGTAAACAAAACAACCCGGATGACCATAGAAGACGACACATAGATTTCTGTGTTCTTTCAGCTCTTCAAGAATCTTGTTTACGATATCCTTATAGATGTCAAGGCGATATGTTTCAGTGCGGTAAAACCCTTGGAGAGACTCTGAATTGGGATTGAGACTCTTTATCCAGCGTTGCGACAGCACATCAGCGACCAGAAAAAGTACTCTGGAAGCGTTCTTAATACAGACAAGCGATTCCGGAGTTGTCTGAAGCCCCGCGCGGATTCCCGTACCAACAATGGTAAGCCCTTCGATTGACCACAGCGATTCAGGGTCCCTCCCACTGCCAGTATAAGAAAGAGTTGTAGGGTAAGTATTCGGGGTGATTGGAATGTGTGGTGTATCACCCGACGTGGAGACCGTGAAATCCGACGCAAGTCGAGAACGCGAGTCTGCATTGTCTGTTGCTTGAAAAGCTTCATGATATAGCATCTCCCGGAGCTTGTGGATATCACCGCTCTTGAGTACGTCCGAATCTGTTTCCGAAAAATCTGAGTAAATCTGCCCATCTTCTTCGCGCCGAATGAATTTATTTAAAGCGCTCGGATCCGAAACCAGCTTTAACATTCTATCAGTAAGCGTCATTTTCTCTCCTCCCCCATAATGTCACATTTACCTCGCCATTTAACCACTTGATTTTAGATAGAGAGGGGTCAGACATGCGATATTCCAGCGGTTCTAAATCGCAGAATCGCACGTTCTGACGCCATTGATCCTCTTCATTAGACGGACGCCGCTCTTTCGTCGAGTCCGGCGAAAATACTTCCTTGTGCGACTATCTGTTGAACCCGTTCTTGAGCCATTTGTTGATACTTTGGCACCAACTCAACACCTAAAAACTTTCGATCATTCTTGCATGCGACAACACCGGTTGTGCCGGAACCACAAAACGGATCGAGAACGATGTCATTCACGCGAGTCGAAGCCATTAAACATATTTCGACTAGCTTTTCGGGAAACACCGCAAAATGAGCGTCGCGGAACTTACTGAGAGGAATCTCCCAAACTGTTCGCCGATTTCTCCCCTTAGGATGAAACGCCTGATCCCAGCGCCCATCATGGAGGTTACTATTGCCCTGGTTCTTGCCGGCCTCCGGAGTTCCGTTAACTTTGCCAAAGTGGCCCCTTCCGCCTTTCATCTTGGATTCCTCGGAAAACGTCTTGTGAGGCTCGCGAATAGCGTCCGCATCGTAAAAATACTCAGAGTACTTGGAGAAAAGAAAAACATACTCATGGTCCGTCGTGGGACGGTCTTTGATCGACGACGGCATTGCGTTAGGCTTATGCCAAATTATGTCGCTGCGCAAGATCCAACCATCTTCTTGCAACGCCAAGGCTACTCGCCAAGGAATCCCGAGCAATGATTTGTTGCGGTAAGTATCACCCAAATTCAGCCAGAGCAGCCCATCGTGTGTTAGTGTTCGCCTAAGTTTTCGAAAGATAGAGACAAGATTTTCAACATAAGCCTCTTGTGAAGCCTCTTTGCCGATCTCAAGCTCGTTACCTATCTCTTCCCCCGAATAATCACGAAGGTTGTAGTAGGGTGGACTCGTGATTATTGTTTGAAACGTATCCAAAGGAAGCTCATCTGCAACGATTCGAATATCGCCGCACAACACTTCGTTCACTTTAATATTCTTAGCTTTATTCATCGAAAATGTCTTCAACATACTTATTGAACTTTACCTGTGAGTCATCGTCAAAGCCGACGAATTGGTTAGGCGACATATCAAAGTGAAATATCAGGTCGATTGCGTCATCGATTACCTTCATCTCGGCTGACGACCAGTTTTCAGCAACGATCACAACGGCAATGTGGTAGTTTTCCAGTTCGTCCTTAATGTCCGTAATGGCCGAGGTAATATCCCGCGTGAATAGATGAGAATGACCTCCGCCCTGCGTCTCTCTAGTCTTGACGGGTATCAGCAAGTTAATAGCTTCTCCGCCGTCTCTGGGATAAAGCTTCGCTGAAATATCAATCGTATGCCGCCCAACCGTAATCTGACTGTCAGCGATTTCAACCCTCTCGAACTTTCCATAGTTGTTGTGAATCGCAAAGTAGGTTTGAACTGCTGTAAGCAAGCCGGTTCGTATATTGCCCTCGACGCGATGACCGCTAATGCTCCGTCTCGATCCCTCTAACCTATCGACGAAGACTTCTCGGACAGTCGACCATTCGAAGTTAATTACGATTGAACGATATTCTAGGATCAGCGCAACCAAAGTATCTGTCTCCGCGACAAATCTTTTAACATTATCTGCTTTGGTCATTCGCGAGATAAGTGGCGAAAGTCTCTGTTGCGGAGCGTCCCGTATCAACCATGCAAAGAAAAAGAAACAAGCCTTTGGATGTTTGTAAACCCGCCCGATTCCGTCAAATAAGAAAGGTTTTTCCGGTGTGGCGTCTTGATAGCACGCCACGATTATCTTGCTGAGCTCTCTCTTTGTACATTTAGTTATTATGTGACTGAGAGAATGATGAGAGTTCGTTGCCGCCTTTGCTTTCTTTTCAATCCAATCATAAAAAGGCTTCGCCTGCTCAGCGAGCTTCGTTAACTCGACTAAGCGATAGTGGGCAATATTCACCTTGTGAATAATTAACTCATTCATGAGGACAGGCAAAATGTAGCACCGTAAATGCCGGTTGTCTAATAAAAAGGCCCCGTCGAGTGACGAGGCCTTTGTTAATTACCACGCTTGAGAGAGGCGTGAGCTAAAAGGAAAATACATTCCCATGCCCATGCCGCCGCCCATGCCCGAATATTATTGTTTGGTCATCCTAGCCAACTTTTTCTCGTCATCCTCGATCTTCTTTTTCAGATACTTGGCTAGTTTTTCCGCAGAGGACCGGTAGCCGCGGTTGGCAGACGACTTGTCGGACGCATCTGCGTAAACAACGACGTTCGTTTTTGTGTTGGTAACGGTCATTGACGCCGACACTGACGAGCGAAGGTCGCCGAAAAAGATCTTTTTGGCCCAGCCCGCCCCTTGTTTGTCAGCGGAGCCTTCGATAACGAAACCTGCGTCGTGTGGATCGGCGACGATGAGGAGCGGAACTCCCTTTTTGCGAAGTGCCGCCGCTACGTAGGACTCGAAGCCCGCGGGGGTTTTGCCTTCCTTCGCGGCTTCACTGCGGAACGGAGCGATGTAAACCTTCGAGCCACGTGGAATGAGCTGAGCACGGAACATCTCGTCCTGGCTGCTCGTCATGTCCTGAGCACATACGCCGAACGCGGCGGCCGCGATGAAACACAGTAAATAAATAATGCGCGTCGAACGCGCGTGAGGGGTTTTGTGCATAAAGTTATCTCCTTGAGGAGTTCGAAGTAGCCATTACCCGTCGGACGGGGCGGAAAGCTGTTTAATTCAGGATTGATCCGACGGATTCGGAGAGGCTGAAAAAAGAGTTAGCGGGGTTCGATTCGCCTTAACAGTGCTCTCTTTTGGGTCGGAAGTCAATGTTTGGGGATAAATGCAAAGGCCCCCGTCGAGTGACGAGGCCTTTGTTAATTACCACGCTTGCGAGAGGCGTGAGTTAAAAGGAAATTACATGCCCATGCCGCCCATGCCGCCGTCGCCTTTTTCCTCGGGGAAACGAGCGATCATGGCCAGTCTTTATTTTACAGGCAGATGGGTTTGGTCCCAACTGCGACGGCCGTCGTCAGCGCACGCCCACGCTCCCGTCTTGTCGCGAAAGCATCGAAAGTAGCCTTCCTTCACCTCCATCCGCACAATGCTGTCCGTGTATTTAACGCACGTGAAGAAATCGGTTTTATAACGATAGATCGTTGCGTTGACCGGTGCGCTTTGATGCAGCAGGCCGCCGTCCGTAAGCCGATTTACGAATGATGACGACAGCGCGAGGGTCTTGAATGTGATGCCCACGGGACGACCGCTTTCCATATCCCGGTAGCGCTCGTAGATCACCCGCTTGATCAATGCGGGCGACGGCTGGCGGGCGTTGGCGGCAGCAGCGGGCACATTTGCCACGCATGCAGCACCCTCGGCAAGTTCGTCACCTGCGACGGTGTCAGTCCGGGTCGTAACCGTCGGCGCAGTAGTCGGCGGCATGGTTGTTCCACGCGGGGCCGCCGCGCCGTTCAACGTGCATCCGCCGGTGCGAAGAGCTGCGGTGATTCGTGATTTTGATATCTCACCCTTCCAACCACCTTCCGGCGAGTTGTTCGTAAAGAAGACATTGCAGTCATCCTTTGTGCAGTCGAGCACCTTAAAGTTGTAGAGGCTACTGTCAGGGCAGTTATAAAGAGCGTCGAACTGTATCTGCTGGGCGAACAAAGCGCCAACCAGCAGGACGAGAGTGACAATTACAAAGAACACGCGAAAAATAAGCGAACGGATAATTTGCGCCAAAGGCATTACGTAGGTTTCCTCCTGTTTTTGATTTGTTTGGCTGTTACGTTCCGCAGACTTCATGGGCGTCTGCAAAATAGGCTTTCTGCGGATCCGCGGGCATATAACAGGCCTTCCCCTGCGTTCCCGTTGGGTACTTCATGACCGAGCTTCCGGATTTATTGTTAGTTGCATCATAGGTTTTGCCATTGACCGTGTAACGAAATGCCTGGTAATATCTGCGATTCTTGCCGCTGCCCTCGGTATGCAGATCAGTAACCACGGCAGGCGCGTCGCCGGTATAAGGTTTTCTAAAGGCACATGCCGGGATCAATACTAAACAGATAGCCAAGGCGAGACCCAGATAGATCGACGTTGAAGTTTTCACTATTAATTTTCCCTCGGTGATCTGACCCCCGGCGGGACTTCTAATGCTTGGTTACTAGCCAATGGACTTCAGATAATCGGGGGTATTCCAGAGAAGCTGAGAAGAGAGCAAGCCAAAACTCGGTTCCCTAAGAGGATGCACCTAAAGGGCCGATTTGTAAAGCCGAAACGAGAAACAGAAACACTCGCCCGATCCGTATCGAGAAAAACCAGGACCTTTTGTTTCGAACCCTGCGCGACTTTCTTATAGGAAACTAAAGGCTCCGCTCTGATCGAACGAAGCCTTCTAGATGAACACACTTGCACGCCCGGGAATTTACATTCCCATGCCCACGTAGCCAATGCACAGTGGACAATGCAGAGTGTACAATGTTCGATCCCAGGAACGCAGTTCACAATGCACAGTGCATAATTTAGTTGCATCGACGGTCATGGTTTCGGTGGTGAGCATACCCATATCCTAACTTGCGGCGGACGCGGCGGGAATGGGAGCGCGTGTGACGCGGCTGACCGTGTCCAAGACCTCAAACTGCTTGATGTTGAAATCGCTAAGAGCGGGATGGCTTAGCACCGCGGCGACGAGCGGGCTGCCTTTGTACTCTTCCACTGATGCTTCATCAGCAAACAGGTAAATGCCACCGGCTTCGTTCTCTTTGTCGTTCATCAGCCACACCTTCCAGAGCAGGCCTGGAACATTGGCAAAGTCTTGAGCCAGGGAAGAGCAAGTCTCTTCGAACTGCTCACGAG
>Ga0163161_10002883_pt1 | contig 12179 bp, 14 predicted proteins | sample S45metaG_FD_129847 | JGI IMG/M metagenome (GOLD analysis project Ga0163161, IMG submission 129847) | Switchgrass rhizosphere microbial communities from Kellogg Biological Station, Michigan, USA - S4-5 metaG | ecosystem: Host-associated > Plants > Roots > Rhizosphere > Soil | place: USA... | reverse complement strand
GTTTTGTATTATCTTTACCTTTGACCCCGAAAAACATACATGAATTGCCATTATGAAAAAAAAAGAGATCAAGATCTTATTGGTTGACGATGAGCAGGATATCCTGGAAATTGTGGGGTATAACCTAACTCAGGAAGGGTATCAGGTCGTAACGGCTGTAAACGGCAGGGAGGCAGTAGCCAAGGCTAAAAAAGAGCTTCCGCATCTTATAATAATAGATGTAATGATGCCTGAAATGGACGGTATGGAAGCGGTAGAGAACATCAGGAAAATACCTGAGCTCAGCAACGTTATCATTACTTTCCTTACAGCACGCAGCGAAGATTATTCTCAGGTTGCAGGCTTTGATGCCGGTGCCGATGATTATATTGCAAAACCTATCAAGCCGAAATTGCTTGTAAGCAAAGTAAAAGCACTGCTTAGAAGGCTTAAGGATGATGAGGCTAAAGAAGATGTACTTCGTGTAGGTACTATCGAGATTAACCGAGAAGAGTACAAGATCGTTATGGAAGACAAAGAGATCGTTCTTCCAAGAAAAGAATTTGAATTGTTCTATCTTTTAGCGTCTAAACCGGGTAAAGTATTCAAGAGAGAAGAAATTCTTGACAAGGTTTGGGGTAACGAAGTAGTTGTGGGCGGCAGGACTATAGACGTGCACATAAGAAAGCTTCGCGAAAAAATAGGCGATGAATTGTTTAAAACTATAAAAGGAGTAGGCTATAAGCTTGAAATTTAGTGGCAGTAAACTTTAGAAAAACATACAGGTTTGCCGTAAAATCGGCACTCTATATCTCATTATTCTCAACCGCCTTCATGGCGGTTATGTTGTATTATTTCCTTACACTCAACTGGAATTTTGTAATAATGTTCTCTATAGCATTATTCATATTTTCGTTCTTTGTACTTCAGTACAGGGTAGAGCGTTTTATTTACCGCAGGGTAAAAAAAATATACGACGACGTTTCGCTGCTGGAATCCAGCAGCTTCAGGAACAAAGCCATCACTACAGATATGGCCACCCTTACCCGCGAGGTAGAAAAATTTGCCCGCGATAAAAAGATCGAGATCGAAACCCTTAAGATTCGCGAAGAGTACCGCCGGGAGTTTTTAGGTAATGTATCGCATGAACTTAAAACGCCTTTGTTTACCGTTCAGGGATACATACTTACACTTCTTGATGGCGCCATGAACGATAAGGAACTCCGCAAGAAGTACCTTCAGCGTGCTGAAAAAGGTGTGGAAAGGCTTATTTATATCGTGCAGGATCTTGACATGATCACTAAGATGGAAGTAGGTGACCTGAATCTTAATTTTACCAAATTCAATATCATTGATGTAGTGCAAAATGTATTTGACCTGCTTGAGATGAAAGCCGATAAAAAAGGCATCATGCTTATGTTTGACATGAAATACATAAGGCCTGTTATGGTGTATGGCGATCAGGAAAAAGTACAGCAGGTGGTTACTAATCTTGTTGTGAACTCTATTAAATACGGTAAAGAGAACGGAACTACCGAAGTGGGCATTGAAGACCTTGTAAACAATAAGATCATTGTTCGTGTAAAAGACAATGGCGAGGGTATAGAGAAAAAGAATATCCCGCGTTTGTTTGAGCGTTTCTTCCGTGTTGATAAAAGTGGTGCCCGAACCGAGGGTGGTTCAGGCCTTGGGCTTGCTATCGTAAAACACATTATTGAGGCGCACGACGAAAAAATGTATGTGGAAAGTAAATTCGGCGTAGGTTCAGAGTTTTCATTTACGCTCGAAAAGACAAAATAGGTCTTTCCATTTCATATCTCCTGCAATGTTTTTGAGGCCTTTATACTGGTTTACCTTTTTAAGGTCGCTTATCTTAAAATCATTTTGCGTGGCATAAGGCACCAATCCTGATTTTTTCAGTTTCTTAGCCAGGTATTCCTGCTCATAACGGCCGGGAGTAGGTATAAAAAAAGCTTTTTTGCCCATTTGGGCTAAATCCATAATGGTACTGTAGCCTGATCGGCACAGTACCATTTCGCTTTCATTAAAGGCCTGTTCCAGTGCAGCGCTGTTCATAAAGTTATAATAGGTAATGTTACCATCGTGGGTAATGTGCTCTTCCTGTTCAATTATACCTCTTACAAACAATATCTTTCCTTTAAACTTAAGCAATTCGGGTTTTAGTTTTTCTTCCAGCTCTGTTCGCTGCGGTTCGGTGCCCGAAAGTATAACCATAAGGTCATATTTCTTTTCTACCGGCTTTTTGTACAGGCGGCTCAATGGCCCTATATATTTAAGCGGAAGAAAACTCTCGTAGGCATGGCCCAGCTTGCCCGATAGGTTAGGGGCATGCTCGATATCCGGAACCCAGCACTCATTGTACTTTTTTATAAAACGCTGGTGCAGCGGGGTAGTTATAAAAGTAGTTGTGCCTGTAAGCACATTAAGCTGGTGCGTGATAAAAGCGCAGGGTATAGACTTAGACCTCGCGCCAAGCCTGTTGTCAGATATTATGCCTGCAATGTTATGGTCTTTTATAATTTGGCGTACGGCTCTTTTTTCTTCGCGCACGGCTTTAAGCATTCGCGGCAGCAGCCTGAATATTTTCAGTTTAAAGAACATTCCTTTTTTGGTGTATTCTATATGATAGGCCGGAAGCTCAAGTGCAGTAAGGTGCGGAAACTCTTTTTTAAGGAATGCCAGGGCGCTGCCGTCTGATGCGATAATGGGTTCGTATCCGTGGTTTTCAAGGGCGTCAATAACAGGGATGCATCGGGTGGCGTGGCCAAGCCCCCAGTTGAGCGGGGCAACAAGTATTCTTTTAGGGTGCGACAAAGTGGTTGGTTTTTAATAACTATTTAATAAGTGCAATCTAAAATTATTTCCATTGTCGTATATTTCCCTAATTTTACCAAAAATTTAAATTAAGACGTGGGAAGCAAGAACAAACTGAAGAGGTTTAGGGAAAACGAAACATTTGACAACGTAATGCAGCCAACCAGAGAAGAGGCTGTGTCGGGCAATTTTGCGCTAAAAGGCAAATGGAATGAATTTTTTAAGAATGATAACCCAATAGTGCTGGAGCTTGGCTGTGGTAAGGGAGAATATTCGGTGGGGCTTGCAGAGCGCTATCCCGATTCTAATTTTATTGGTATAGATATTAAAGGGGCGCGTTTTTGGCGTGGTGCCAAAACAGCTGTAGAAGGCGGTCTTAACAATGTTGCCTTTATACGTACGCAGATTGAGCTTATAGAGCATTTTTTTGCCGAAGGCGAAGTGTCTGAAATATGGATAACCTTTCCTGATCCGCAGATAAAATACAAACGTACAAAGCACAGGCTTACCAATTCTGAATTCCTTCAGCGTTATAAGAAGATACTTAAGGCAGAAGGTTTTATGAACCTTAAGACCGATAGCGAATTTATGCATGGCTACACATTAGGCCTTTTGCATGGCGAAGGGCACGAGGTAGTTTATGCTAACCATAATGTGTACCGTAACGAGGGTGCTCCTGAGGTTGTTACCGCTATTCAGACGTTTTATGAGCAGCAATACCTTGAACAAAATAAGGCTATTACCTACATAAGATTTAAAATAAAATAATATATGGATATCGTCCTTCCCCTGCTTTTAGGTATTGTTATTTCGGCTGCCGGCATTATGCTGCCGGGGCTTATAAATATGACCGCAGCAAAAATTGCTATAAAAGAGGGCAGGAGAAGGGCAATTGTTTTTGCCTTAGGCGCTACAACAATAGTGTTTTTTCAGACCTATGTTGCGGTGTCGTTTGCAAAATTCATCAACAGCAGGCCTGATATCATCAGCATACTTGAAGAAACCGGGCTTGTAATTTTTTCGGCACTAACCATCTTTTTTCTTTTTATAGCCAAAAAGAAAAAGCCAAAAGCCGAAAAAGAACTTATAAAGCAAAAGAGCTTTACGGGTAATTATTTTTTAGGAGCGCTGCTTTCGGCGCTTAACTTTTTTCCCATTCCCTATTATGTATTTGTAAGTGTTTCATTGTCGTCTAACGGCTACTTTCATTTTACGCCGCTATTTGTATTCCTTTTTGTAATGGGAGTAGTAATAGGATCGTTTTCGGTGTTCTACCTGTACATTGTCTTCTTTAAAAAGATTGAGAATAAAACCGATTTCTTTATGCAGAACATCAACTACCTTTTAGGTTCTGTAACAGGGCTTATCTCTATCATCACACTTATCAAGATATTCCGCAACCATTAATATAGCACCATGCCTGACAAAGACAATTTTTTTGAAAGGGTATATGATGTAGTAAGGCTGATACCCGAAGGCAGGGTAACCAGCTACGGCGCTATTGCCAAATTTTTGGGTGCTGCGCGTTCGGCAAGAATGGTAGGGTGGGCAATGAATGCCTGTGGAGGCCGTGACGATGTTCCTGCACACCGGGTGGTAAACCGTGCAGGGCTCTTATCTGGCAAGCATCATTTTGAAGGCACTAACCTCATGCAGCAATTGCTGGAAAGCGAAGGTGTAAAAGTAAAAGAAAACAAGATCGTGAAATTTGAGAAATACTTCTGGGATCCTGCAAAGGAACTGGAGTAGGTTTAGGTTGTTGGATTATTCAATTGTAGTTTGGCTGTTTTGGTTATAAAATTTATTTAATTATAAATTAAAAGTTTATGAAAAATATACTCGCTTCTCTTTTATTCGTTTTGTTCCTTACTGGCTGTAAAAAAGATGTTCCCGCAGAACAGGATTCTATAGTTACTGATAGTATTGCAGGTACGGATGCTGAAGCTGAACCTGATCTGAAAGTTGAAGACAGTAATGCCGCAGAATTTGCAGGTGGTACTGTTACCGCATTATTAGACGGATTTAAAAAAAGCACACATGAGCCCGACACATTGCTAAAACCGCCCGTGGTAATTAATACCCAGAAGCAAAAGCTTGTTTTTAAAAACATCAATCCGTATGCCCAAAAAGGATATCATGACGAAGATGAGATGTTTTATACAAATCTTGGCTACAGTAAAAAGATAGACAAGCATTTGTTGTTTGTGGAATATTACGAGGGGGACAGTTATTTTTTGATAGACCATGCTACCGCTAAAACAGACACTATTAACGGTATGCCTAATTTTTCTCCTGATGCTGGTAAAATGATCAGCTATTATATAAGTCCCTACAATGAGCGCAAATATCTTTTAAGTGCCGAGGTTACAGTTTTTGATCTGGCAAAAAATGGAACTGTACGACTGCATAGTGATACGTATGACTATATACCCTGCGAGATAAGGTGGAAAGGGAATAATACGATTTTGATAAAAGCACTTGAGGGGGATGACTATGATAAAATGCAGTCTGATACCATCTCTAAAAACAATTACAATTATCTGTATAAAAAGATAATACTTAAGTGATTTGAATAAATAAGCAGACTTGGATAGGCTTAATTGTTTCAGCATTCTCTAAAAGTGCAGACAAGGCCTTAAACTTTGATGTTAAGCAAATTATTGAAGGAGACATTAAAAAAAAATCGCTGTCTGAGCGCAGCGGTGCCCGCCCGGCGATAGAAAGGTTCAAATACTTTAGCCGATTGAGTGATTTGGAGCCTAAGAAGTTGGAGCCATGAATTTTTGGCTCTTTTGTTTCAAGACAAAACAGCATTAAAGCTTTACCATATAAACTTTTCATACTATCTTTGCAATTTGAAATCAGTCTTAATAAGAGGCTGTTAGATTAATATAAATCATGAAGTTAGATAGAAAAGAGATACTAAGCGCCCTTGAAACTATAACACTTGCCGGAGAAGGGCAAAACATGGTAGAAAGCGGTGCTGTTAAGAATGTGCTTACCTTTGGCGATGAAGTAGTTGTAGAACTTGTAATGAGTACACCTGCTATGCACATACGCAAAAGGGCAGAAGCCGATATTGTAAAAACGATACACGAAAAAGTATATGCTGATGCCAAGGTTAAAGTAAACGTAAAAGTTGAAACACCGGAGAAAGCAGAGATCAAAGGAAAAGCCATACCAGGTATAAGCAATGTTATTGCAGTATCATCGGGTAAGGGTGGTGTAGGTAAATCTACCGTTACGGCAAACCTTGCTGTTACCCTTGCAAAAATGGGCTTTAAAGTAGGCGTGCTTGATGCCGATATCTACGGGCCATCTATGCCTATAATGTTTGATGTAGAGCGCGAGCGCCCTATATCGGTACAGATAGATGGCAAGTCTAAGATGAAGCCTATTACCAGCTATGGTGTAGAGATACTTTCTATAGGTTTCTTTACAAGCCCGGAGCAGGCCGTAATATGGAGAGGACCTATGGCGTCTAAAGCGCTTAACCAGATGATTTTTGATGCCGACTGGGGCGAGCTTGACTTTATGCTGCTTGACCTTCCGCCGGGAACAGGAGATATCCACCTTTCTATCATGCAGTCGCTGCCTATTACCGGTGCGGTTGTAGTAAGTACACCACAGGCTGTGGCACTTGCCGATGCTAAGAAGGGTGTGGCGATGTTCCAGCAGGAGACAATTAATGTTCCTGTATTAGGAATCATTGAGAACATGGCTTACTTTACGCCTGAAGAACTTCCTGATAATAAATATTACATCTTTGGTAAAGAAGGTGCGCGTAACCTGGCCGAAGATCTTGATGTGCCATTCCTCGGAGAAATTCCGTTGGTACAGAGCATACGCGAGGCCGGAGATTATGGCCGCCCTGCTGCATTGCAGACAGGTACGCCGCTTGAAGCTGCCTTTGAGGAGCTTGCCCGTAACGTAGTGCAGGAAACAGTAAACAGAAATGAGAACCTTCCGGCTACAGAGGCAATTAAAATAACTACAATGGCCGGATGTTCGGCTGTTAAAAAGAATTAAATAATGACTACAGAAGAAATTACACTTAATGTGGAGAAGGCACTGGATGAAATTCGTCCGTTCCTGGAATCAGATGGAGGCAATATTACGCTTATCGGTATAGAAGATGATAAGCATGTAAAAGTGCGTCTTGAAGGTGCTTGTGTGGGCTGCAGCGTAAACCAGATGACGCTTAAAGCCGGTGTAGAGACAACCATTAAAAAATATGTGCCGCAGATAGAAACTGTGGTAAATGTTGCCTAAATAGCTTCATGTCATACGGCTTTGTATAGAAGCTGATAATTATCATAAATATAAAGAACAGTTTTAAAGACCTTTGAGCCTTTAAAACTGTTATCCTATATAAACAATGATCACAACCGATATACTTATTATAGGCGCAGGCCCTACAGGCCTTTTTGCCGTTTTTGAAGCAGGACTGCTAAAATTAAAATGCCATATTATAGACGCGCTTCCACAACCGGGGGGCCAGCTGTCTGAACTTTATCCTAAAAAGCCCATTTTTGATATCCCGGGATATCCGTCGGTACTTGCCGGCGACCTGGTAGATAATCTAATGGAACAGATAAAGCAGTTTGAGCCGGGTTTTACGCTTAACGAAAAAGCAGAAACCATTCAAAAGCTGGAAGACGGCACGTTTATAGTTACCACAAATAAAGGTACAGAGCACCATGCCAAAGCTATTGCCATAGCGGGAGGCCTTGGCAGCTTTGAACCGCGCAAGCCCCTTATTGAAGATATTGAATTCTATGAAGATAAAGGGGTAGAATATTTCGTTAAAGACCCTGAGCTTTTCCGCGATAAGCGTATTGTTATTGCAGGTGGAGGAGACTCAGCACTTGACTGGAGTGTTTTCCTTGCCGATGTTGCTTCTCACGTTACCCTTATTCACAGAAGGAATGAGTTTAGGGGAGCGTTAGACTCTGTAGAAAAAGTACAGGAACTTAAAAAAGCAGGTAAGATACATCTTGTAACACCTGCTGAAGTAACAGGAATTGTAGGTGCGGAGAAGGTGGAAGCTCTTGACGTAGAAATTGACGGCGCGCACCAGCGCATTGAAACTGATTATTTTATTCCGTTGTTTGGGCTTACACCAAAACTTGGCGCCATTGCTAACTGGGGGCTTGAAATAGAAAAGAATGCTATTAAAGTAAATAACGCACTGGATTACCAGACAAATATTGAAGGTATTTATGCAATTGGTGATATCAATATTTATCCCGGTAAATTAAAGCTTATCCTTTGCGGTTTCCACGAAGCCACATTAATGTGCCAGAGTGTTTTCAATAAACTGAATCCGGGTAAAAAATACGTACTTAAATACACAACTGTAAGTGGTGTAGATGGATTTGACGGCACACGTAAAGAAGCCGAAAAACAAGTCGTTAAATCAATAGATTAGTTTTTAAAAGTCATAAAGTCACGAGACTGTAAACTGACGATGGTAAAGTATTAGCTAAAGAATGGATATTACAATAAAGATAACCGATCGCGAAGGTGTAACCCACGAAGTACAGGCACCTACAGATATGTCTATGAATATCATGGAACTTTGCAGGGCTTATGAGCTTGCTCCAGAAGGTACAATAGGCGTATGCGGCGGTATGGCCATGTGTGCATCGTGCCAGTGCTATGTGCTTAACGATGTTGAACTGCCCGAAATGGGTCCGGATGAAGACGCTATGCTTAGTGAAGCTTTTAATGTAAAGCCTAACAGCAGGCTGGGCTGCCAGATCGTAATACTTCCTGAACTGGAAGGGCTTGAGCTGGAATTAGCGCCGGAGTAAGAATACAGATTAGATAAATCAAAAAAGGCGTCCTGAATTTCAGGACGCCTTTTTTGTGGTTTTATATCAAATTAGTTCTTGATGAACTTGATTGTTTTTGTTTCTGCACCTTTATCTATTTTGATGAAATAGATACCGTTGCTGTAAGAAGATGTATCAACTGTCAGATTAGCATCTGAAGTAACTTTGGTGTTTGCTATAAGTTGTCCTATGCTGTTGTAGATAGTGTAAGTATCAGGCAGCTCCCCATTTTCTACAGTAATGTTCAGTACATTTTGCGTTGGGTTAGGATAAACTCTTGTGCCTAGCAGTAATTCACGATCAGGAGTAGAAAGTATTCCGCATACGCCAGAGGTAAGTAATGAAGCTCTTCTAGGGGCATTTGCAAGGATAACGTGCATCCTGTCTCTTTGATTTGCTGTAAATACGCTCATACAGTCGTCGTTAGAGTAATCCATATAATCCTGGTAAAGGTCAAATCCTGCTTGTGGGCAAGTGTCAGTACCTTCGCCCGGGCATCCTGTCGTTTGATTAATTTGAACGGGTGTGTCATTACAATAGTCAGTACCCTGGCAGTTTGTCTGGTCTCCCCATATATGTCTCAATCCAAGAAAATGTCCTATTTCGTGGGTAGTTGTTCTTCCCAGGTTATAAGGAGCATTTCCGTTAAGGCCGCTTACCTTTTGCGCACTACCAAAGTTTCTGTAATTAATTACAACACCATCGGTCGCTGCGTCTGTACTCATCCCGCCCTGTTGTAATCCCGGGATGTTATAATCCGGGAATTGTGCGTAACCAAGAAGGTTGCTGATTGATCCGCTCATAGCTACAGTCCATATATTAAGGTATTTTTCAGGATCCCATATTGTAGCCGATTTTAGTAAATCTATATCATCCTGGCTTGTGTATGCAGCAACGTTTGATGGTTGTCTGTCTATCCCGTTTGTTATATTACCTTCCGGATCTATTTTTGCAAGGCAGAATTGGATTTCTGTATCAACCCCGTCTTCTAAATTTGGGTCATTGCCGTTTGTGCCTTCCATTTTTCTGTAATCCTCATTCAATACGTCAATTTGAGACTGGATTTGTGCCACAGACAGATTTCGTCCGAAACCTTCAATCTCAGAGCTGCCGTGTATTACGTGAACTACAACAGGAATGATCATTATCTCATTTCCTGATTTTTGGGTAGAAGCCCTTCCTTTTCTTTCTTCCAGTTTTTTAGCCATCCATTCTTCAAACTGGGCTTCGGTAGGAAGTTTAGGGTTGTTGTCTCTGCGAATAAATTCATATTCTCTTGAGGCACAATTTACAACTCCGTTTTCATTAGGAGTTAAAGGATATTTACCAAAACTCTTTGGTTTTTCCTGGGCGTTTGACGCCAATGCAGCCGTTAAGAGTATAGTTGTAGCTATACCATTAAAAGTAATTTTTCTTTTCATTTTTTTCGTAGCATTTATTGCGTGCAATATATTTAAAATCTGTTAATTACAGGCAATAAATTGATGGATTTTTAAAAATTTGTCGGAGTTGTTGTTTTTAGCAATGATGTTTTTGATAAAATTAACTGTTAACACTAAAAGTGTTTGCTTATTTCATCTTTGTAGGTATCACCGATAGGGATAACAAATTCTTCGATTTGTATCGTCTTGTTGTATAGTGTCTTAACCTTCTTTATGGGTATTATGTACGATCTGTGTACCCTTATGAATAACGCTTCGGGTAATTTTTCTAACGTAGCTTTCATAGAAAGGCGTGCGGTAATTGATGATTTATTTTTCAAGTGGATCTTAATATAATCATCAAGGCCCTCAATAAGCATAATATCGTCAAAGTCTATGCGGTGAAGCTTATAATCAGCCCTTATTACCAGATGATTATGGCTAAGTATGTGGTTACGGCTCTGCATTTCTTTTTTTGCCCTTTCGGCAGCTTCTAAAAAGCGCTCCTGAGAAAAAGGCTTAAGCAGATAATCCAGTGCTTTTATATTGAATCCTTCTACAGCATATTCGCTATACGCAGTCGTGAAAATTACCATCACGTCAGAATCAAGCTGCTTGTAAAAATCGATGCCATTTTTACCGGGCATCTGGATATCAAGAAAAAGAAGGTCTACGGGATATTTTTTTATATGGCGCAATGCCTCATCTGTCTTAGTGAAAGTTTTTTCCAGTTGAATAAAGTCTGTCTGCCTGCAAAAATGCTCAATGATTTTTAATGCAAGGGGTTCGTCGTCTATAGCTATGGCCTTTATCATTCCAGAGTGATTAAAAGATTAACAGTAAATGCGTTTTCATCTTCAAAGATAATCAAATTATGCTTGTTTGGGTAGAGGTAGGCTAATCGCTGACGGGTATTTTCGATACCCTGCTCGGTTTTCTCGTCAGACGGCACGTGCACCGAAACTTTACTGTTTTTTACATTAAGGGCAATGTCATGGGCAGTGATATCTATCTTTATCTCAATGTCTGATTTTTCTTCGGGGTTGATACCGTATTTAAATGCATTTTCTATAAAGGGAATAAGGGTAAGCGGAGAGATGCTTTTGCCAAGGGGATTGCCAGTTATAACGAACGAAAATGCAGTAGCTGAATCCATACGAAGCTGTTGTAAGCTTATAAAGTTTTTTACATACTCGATCTCTTTCTCAAGAGATACCTGATCGCGGCTGCTCTCTGTAACTACATACCGCATCATCGATGAAAGCTTCAGGACGGCCTGTGGCGCTGCATCAGATTTTTCAAGTGTAAGTGCGTAAACACTGTTTAACGTGTTAAACAAAAAGTGCGGATTTATCTGTGCCTTTAAGTATGCTACTTCTGCCTTTAGTTTTTCGTTCTGTATGTGTACCAACCGCTGGTTTATCTTTAAAAGATAACCAAGAACCAGTACTAATAAAAAAGTAAATAACGAACTGTTTTGGCCCATTGGAGGTATATTGGCAATGGGGCCTCCGCCCGTAGGCATAAGCGTAACGGCGCCTGCATCACCAGGAGGCAATGGCATTTGCCCTGTTTGCGAGTGTATCAGTATAGCAGGTACTGTAGCCACAACAAAATAGGCAGTAATTATACAGCAAAAATAAAGAAACTGTTTTTTTGAAAAATACAATTTGGGCAGCAGGAACAGGTAATTGGCGTAAAAGAAAAGCAGCAGCAATATGTAGCTCAAAAATATCCTTTTAAAAGGCGCAACATCAAATAAATGCCGTGCAGTATTAAAATCAGGCGATGAAAACACGGGGATGCTTATAAAGAGAAGGCTTCCTAATATGTATAGTATGTAAACAGGTGTTTTTTTATTTGGTAACTGCATAATACCATCAAAGTTATCTATAAATAAGAAATTGCTTTAACTTATGAGGTAAACGGGCAATTTGTTGCGGTAAACTTTTAAGGGAACAAAAAAAAAAGCCTCCGTTATGGAGGCCTTTATGTTTAAATACACATACAGTTATTGTTTAATAAACTGCAGCGTTGTTGTTGAACCTCCTTTAGCAAGCTTAACAAAGTAGACACCGTTTGCATATTTAGCTACATCTACAGATTG
>Ga0163161_10002881_pt1 | contig 12188 bp, 17 predicted proteins | sample S45metaG_FD_129847 | JGI IMG/M metagenome (GOLD analysis project Ga0163161, IMG submission 129847) | Switchgrass rhizosphere microbial communities from Kellogg Biological Station, Michigan, USA - S4-5 metaG | ecosystem: Host-associated > Plants > Roots > Rhizosphere > Soil | place: USA... | reverse complement strand
TGCTGGCCAAGCAGCTGGCGGCGCTGCGCTGGCTCGAAGGCCTGGCCGCTGAAAAGCCCGCCGCGAATGATGCGGTGGCGGCCTGGCTGATTCCCGAGCTGGCCACACCCATCGAGGCCGCTGGCATTTTGTCGTTACGCCAGCTGGCGGAACGCATCAATGGTATGGGTTTAGGTTGGGCCACCAGCATCAAGGCCATTGGCGCCGGCAAGGCCGCGCGCGTGGTGTCCTGGCTGCGCGAGGTGGCCGACGATACCGGCTTGACCATCGGCGCCCACGTCGATACGCCGCGCCGCCAGATGACGGCCGCGACACTGGCCACCGTCGTCGCGCCCGCCTCCGCCGTCGTGCCGATCGACAAATTCATTGTGCCGCCCGCGCTGTCCGGACAGCATGGCCAGTATCGCGGTCCTGCCGATAAGTGCGGGATCAGTGCCGATACCGATTTCGCCGCATTGCTGGAATTCATCCGCGCCAAGCCAGCGCTGGCGCCGGAGGAGGTGGCCGCCCGCAAAGCCAAGTGGCTACGCGCGCATCCAGGCGAACCGCTGCCCGCTGGACCGCTGGCATGGCTGGAGTATTTGAACGGTACCGCCGAGTCCTACCTGGCTGAGATTTATCGCTTCACCCTGTGGGCCATCCTCCAGCGTGGCAAGGCTGTTTCCTCCATCAATTTCTCCGATGCAGCCGCCTATCGCGATTTCCTCGCCGATCCGCAACCGTTCGAGCGCTGGTGCAACCAGGCACGCGGCAGGGAGCGCTATGGCCCCGCGTGGCGCCCTTTCTCGGGCAAGCTGGGGGCAGTAGCGGCAGCACGGGCGATCACCATACTGGGAAGCTTCTATGCGTTCCTGTACAGCAAAGGCTACATGACGAACAATCCGTTCCATGGTCTGGCCAAGCCGCGCGCGGTAGCAACAACAGAGGACACCGAGCGCAACCTGACGTCGAGCCAATGGCGTCACATCAAAGACGTGCTTGATGCGCTGCCGGCAACGTCGGCCAATTTGCGTCTGCGCTTTGCCTTGCCGTGTATGTACGCCACGGGCTTACGGCGGGCCGAGATCGTCAGCGCCAAGGTCAGCGATGTGCGGTGGGTATCTTTCCCGCCCGATGAAGAAGATCCCGAAACCGTCGAGGGCTGGGTATTGGTGGTGATAGGCAAACGCAATGCGCTGCGCGCCGTGCCGTTGCCGCAGCGTGTCGTCGATGACCTAAGCGCCTATCTGGCGTCGCGTGGTCTATCACCGGATCTGCGTGCGTTGGATAACCAGAATGCTTACCTGCTCGGGCACGCCGTTGATCTGGCGACGCGTGCGCCGTGGGCCAAGACCAACAACGTCACGGTCGATCCGCATGCCGGTATCGGCGCGCAGACTTTTTACGATCAGCTAACGGCCTTCTTCAAGCGCTGCGCGCAGCAGCTAGGCAGTAGCGATCCCGCCTCGGCCGCGCAGCTGGAACGGGCGAGTACTCACTGGTTGCGCCATGCGAAAATTTCGCACAGTCTGGCGGCCGGCACGCAACTTGACGTGGAACGCCAGACGGTCGGCCACCAAAGCTTGTCAACCACGAGTATCTACGCGCACACTGAAGGTAAGAAAATGCTGCGTGGTAGCGAGCGCTTCTTCCAGTCTTCAGGCGTCCAGCAACGGTAAAGCGCCGACAGCTTGGCGTCAGCGCTCGATGCCCATCGAGCGCGATTTGGACAGCGCCAAAGCCGCACCATGGCCATAGCGCAGGTGCAATGAGGTATCGACCGCTGTGTCGTGCAGTGTGACGGGCAAGCGATGTTTTTCATGGATCGCGACGCTATTTCGCCCAAGGTGCTGAAGCAGATGATGCGACGTGGCGTGTACCACCTTACCGACATACTCACCATGTGCAGTATCAGTGGCCTGCACCGTGTAACCTTGAGCTTGCGCTTGCTGGCGCACTTGCTGAGCCGATTTTTCCAGATCCTGCTGCAACTGCGTCAGATACCCCACGGCCACCTCCGCAGCATGTTCAAACGTCGGGTTATAGCTGCGCGTATCAATATCCAGGAATTGCTGCACGAAGCCCTCGCTCGGTGAACTGACGTGCTGCTGGAAAATATCGGCATGGCGATGGAAGAAGGGCTGGGCGTGGATCAGCGCAGCAGGCTCTCGCTCGATGACGAGCGCCATATCGAACAGGTCACGAGCGGTGGCTTTATCGCCGCGATGGAACATCTTCTTGGCGACAATTTCCGCAGCCGTTTCGACACGGACGGACTCGCCGAACAACTCCCAGCGCTCGAAAGCATGCGCGCTCGCTAGCAGGTTCGGGGAGGCGACAAAATCAATCTCACCTTCTGGCAGTTGCAATTTCACATACGTCGCATCTTCCGCGTACTGTGAATTGCACAAGGTATCGGCAACATCGCTTAGTCGCGGCGAGACATAGCCCAGACTTTGCGGGTCCGGTACGAAGATGTCGATATCCTTGCTCAGCCGATGCCCATACCGGAGCATCAACACCGTGCCACCTCCAAATGTAAAAAACGGGTCCGGTGTGCCATGCTCACGAATTTCATCAATGAGCGAGAGCGCTTTAGGAAACAAGGATTTCCACAATCCGTCTGGCAGAGTATCGGAATCAACCATCATGCCCACAGCGCACTACGCGCTGCCCCCAGATGACTGGCCAGCTTCGCGACATTGCTCCAGATTTCACTAGGTTCGACAGCAACGTTCTCGGCTGTTTCTTCAATCGCCATTACCACGATCTGTACCGGAGCTTCATCCAGAAAATGCAGCACTTGCGAGATGCGGCCATCCGGCACTTGTCCGGTCGCCAGCGCACATTGCAACTCGTCGCTCGTGATTTCAACGCGATAGCTGACGCTGGACGTCTTCGCCGCCATCCACAGGCCGCGCTTGCGCTTGCGCGCATCCAAATTCGGTTGATTAAAGCTCAAACCCAGCACGCCCAAGAGGGCGGCCAGGCGCTGAAAACTTAGATCCTTGATCGTCCCGGCTTCCAGCTGCTGCACCGTCTGGCGAGACAAATCCGCCAGTTTTGCCAGGCGCTGCTGCGTCAGACCCACATGCTGGCGACGCATATGGATCTCCTTGCCTATCGTTTGAATGTTCATAGAACCTCCGATTTGATGTAAAAAATATTGTACATCAAGTAGGGGAAGGATGTTTGGTATGACAAAAGATGCGAGCTATCTGCAGGATGCGACAAAGTGCAGGTTGCCGGCAGCGAGGGCTATCCTGGCCAATCTGCTGGCCAGGGAAGTGAGTTCGAAAAGCTACTGGAGCGTAGCGCGGCGCTTTGACGCGCACTGTGGGCAATAGGCTTTGTGCGACGATTCGATGAAAATCCAGCCATCGCACCGTGCCTTTTTTTTGCAGTCGATCCAGCTCTGCCCGGTAATCCTGTGTACCGTTGATGTCGAGGTAGCAGCAAACGGCGAACCCATGCAGTAGGAGCTATCGCATTGGATGTCGATGAAGAATAGCAGCAACATCATTGCCTCTGTTCGCATTCCTGTGTATTTGAATTATAAGTTTGGCTTGAACTGGCAGTATTGAAATAGATCACACGACGGACACGGCAGCGAGTGGCGTGCCCTGGTCGCTCATGCTTACAGTATGAGCCGAAAGCGCCGGATCAACCAAGTGGGCGAGCAAGTCGATAACGCGGCCTGTGACGCCTTGCAATCCCATGTGACCAAGTTGTACCGGGACGCGAGCATTAAAGGAGGCAGTAGGCATTCTGGCGGCGCACGATGGCATCCCAGCTACTCGGATAGGGACATTCGCTGGAAACGATTCAACTCATGTTGGGCCATGCCGTGCTTGAATGTGTAGACCCCTACCTTGAAGCCCCAAAAGAAAGACTTCGACAGGCCTTCATTGACGCGTTATGATACTCATTGGGTACTGAAATAGTGAGCCGATGATGCATGAAGGAACTGTGACGCAACAAGAGTTTTTGCGTGGGGCGATGGACAAGCTTAACTTGCCCACGCCACGTGAATTTTCAGAGCGCATTGGTGCGCCTGAAACAACGTTAAAGAAGTGGTTAATGCCGCCAGAGGCAAAGTCGAATTATCGCGAAATGCCATCTACCATGTGGGTTCTGGTGCGCGAGATTTTGGAGCATGAAGAACTGAAAAAAAAGTTCGAAAAATTATCAAAGAAGATTGCCAAGAACGCTTGATAAAGTACCCAATGGGTATATAATGTTTCATATGGAAGCGCAATTCAGCGCCGCGAAACTGGAGTATTAAATGTCGATGCCTACTTTGAACGCATGCACTGTCAATGATCTGTTGATGTCGTGCCCGGAAGACCAGATTACCCGTCTGAAAAATGCCTGGAAGGCTGCTGCGGCTGGCGACTGGCGCGAAGCGGCCGGCGCCCTTCGTAATGCGGCAAAGGAAGGCACGACGAATTGGCACGATCAATGTGCGGTCCTGGCTGTTGAATTGGATAACAAAGCGGCCATGGCCGACAAGGAAGAATTTGCTGGCAATTGCAACCGCTGTGGCCATCAAACAGTAGCGTCAAAGCCTGGCGTTGTTGCATGCAAGTGGGGCGGCTGCAACGGCGTTGTTCGTGCAGCCTAAATCAATCGTTGCTCGATACATTTTCCAAAGAATTCAAGTCGTCGACGAAATAGGAAAACGCTCAGCAGTACCTACGGCCGCGCACGACGCGGCCTGGCGCAATGAGAAGGTCAGCACGGTGCTGGTCTGTCAGGAATAGATAACCATATGGAGCAAAAGATGAGTAAAAATAACGATGTGGCGCAGCTGGAAGCCATCGCCGGTAGCAGTACGCCGGAAGCGGTGATGACCGAAGCGGAAATGCTGGCGCGTATCAAACTGCTGTCCAATGAAATGGACGCCAACGATGAAGAAAATCGCGAGATGCAAAGCGAAATTACCTCGCTTTACGCCAAGATCGACGCACCAAAACATTGAAATCATTGGCTATAAGCGGACCACGGTCGGCAGGTTGTCAAACCGTAGAGGCCCGACTAGGGCGAACACCCGAAGAGAAGTATCCTGCGCCATCTGGCGCAACCGTGTCGGCCGTCAGCCGGTGAATTTGAAAGGCCGCTTAGAGCGGAACAGACCATGAATACTTGCAATTGCGCGACCGCTTGCCGACCTGACGGCTTGTTTCAGGTCATCGCTGGCCATCAGTATCCAGCGCCGAAACATCTTGAAAGCTGTGATTTATTCAAGCGTGAGCGCTTCGTCCGAGTCGAGTATGACGGCGACTGGATGGTATTGCTGCCAGGCGATGCCGAATCCATGCAAAGCGACAACGAGTACACGTACACTAAAACGGACGTACTCTTGACCCGCGATCAGTTTGACTCGCTGCCAGAGCACGCCGGTTTCTAACGAGGATAAGAGCTGTGACTACATACAGCAAAAAACTGACGCCTGAGCAGAATAAAGCGCTTGCTCGTTACGAAGGCTTGACGTCCGTAGCTCCGTTCGGTGTCGAAGAATTTGAGCGCGGCGAGATCACTGCCGATGACCTCTGGCAGAAGAATATCCAGTGGATTGTCGCAGTCGCCGGTGATGCACAAAAAATCAACTTCCCTCCATAGGAAATTCATGACTCAGCAATATTGTGTTGTAGTCGTCGAAATCGCCAGCCAGAGAGCTGTTGGCGTCGATTTCTGTAAAGACTTGGCCGAACTGAACTGGCGGGCAGATATGTCGCGCCGCGACATGGGCGAAGGTTGCATCGTCCTGACGTACCCGGATGCTGGCGCGCAAATGGCTGACGCGCTGCTCCAGCTGGACGGCGCTGACCCTTTGTACTCCTGAACCAAAATGCACACTGACTGTGCCCGGAACGGCCGGAAGCCGATGAAAGTGACGTTTTATGGCTTACGCCGCAGTTGATTTGAAAGAGTACCGGAACGCGCTGGAAAGCCACTTTGGCGCGCAGCATGCAGATGCTCACACACTGATCCATATTGACCAGATCACTGGTCCTGATGGTGTGGGCGTGGCCTACAACTTGACCGATGCGACGATGTGGGTATTGATCGATGACACGGCCCGGATGCATGATCCAAAGTGGAAGGCGCTTTTCTTGGCTGAGACTGCGACCGACCTGACCAACTTTTTCCGTACTTTGGTTGCCCCGGCGCAGAACTCCAGCGATGCGAAGACGCTTTGGGGAGGGCGCCAACGCGGCCCGTTCGTCGTGTATAAATTTGCGCTGTTGGACAAACCTGAAAAGCTTGTGTACTGATCGAGGAAAAGATCTACCATGACATTGTCAGTAAAACAGCAGCAAAACAAAGTGGACCAGCGCATTGTCCAGTTACACGCAATAGCACTGAGTGAATGCAGGAAGATGGAAAAGCTGATTGACGAACTCAAGGTGCTCGGCTCGCACTCGCACTCGCACTCGCACTCGCGCGACCGCGACAACGCGCTGGCGAACACCCGCGATCACCTAGTGCAGCTTTCGCACCGTTGAAGGAAAATACAGCCATGACAGTACATCGCATTTCGACTATTCCTGATCGGTTCAAGAAAGGCAAAAAGCGTGACCATGCCGAGCATTGCACGGTTGCAGCAAAGGCCGAAGCTGTCCAGGCTTATGTGTCACAAGGGCCACGACTGGCCGACTTGGGAATCGATTCAGCACTGATTGAAAGCATCACGCGCGCCCAGGAACCTATTGTTGCCGCGAACGAGCCTGAATTGGGACGGCAGTAATTGGTGTAGTAATGTTTTAAAAATAGATAACTGGGCAGTTTCAAATGGCTTCATGAAATGGATGCCCAGCTATCTAAAGTCTTACTTAGCCACGATTTAGGACAGATTTCGAACTGAGTCGGCTTCGAGGCGGTCCCATACCATACGGGCGATCGCCTTGCCGTCTAGTTCTCCTGTTGCGATCTTATCCAATGCTTTTTCCAACTCTGCGGTGTAGCCAATGGACGCGAACGTGAAGCGTGGATATAAAGCGTCGTAGCATTGCTCGGCCAGCTCGCTTGCTTTCAATTTTCCATCCTTTTGGACCACGATCGTACCTTTCTTTTGGACGTTTTTCAGCAGCGATGCGATTGTTGCTGGACGGCCAATGCTGAGACTTTCCAGTTTGCTTGTCAGCGTGTTCATTGTGTACCGGGGTGGAGCTTTGGTGACGTGTGGGCGCACGTCAGCTTTTTTGATGCTGATGACGGTGCCGCGTTGGAGGGTGGGGAGAGTAATTTCCGGTGGTACTTCTTCTGCGTTTTCGTCTTGCATCGTTGGTGATTTGGCGGCAGCGGTCTTGAGCCAGCCAGGATCGATTAGGACACGGGCGCTTGCCGTGAATTTTCTGCTACCGGTGGCAACGTCACTGAGGAGAATTCGCTTTGAGGCGAAGCGGGCCGGGGCGAGTTGGCTATAGATTGCGCGCTCACGGATCAGTTTGTAGAGTGCCTGTTGCTCTGGCGTGGCACCGGCTTCCGTTACTTCAAAGTATGAAGGGCGGATGGCTTCATGCCCCTCTTGCGCTTGCTTGTTTTTGCATTGCCAGCTATTTGGTTCAGGTGGAATCGGCAAACCTTGGGCTTGCAGCCAGGTACGAATTTCTTCGGCGGCGGCCGGATCTATGTTGGGGCTGTCAGTGCGGTGGTAGGTAATGTGGCCGTGGCCCGAGCCGTCACCCTCAAATAGTTTTTGCGCTACTTGCATCGTGGTTTCAGCATCCCAGCCTAATATTCGGTTGGCGATTTGGATCATGCTAATTGTGTACAGAGGGGATGGCGGTGCTTGGTTGGTGGTAGTTTCGGTGCATTCTTCGACGGATAAGGCGCGTTGGTTGGCGATTTCGCGGGCGGTGGCTTCATTGAAGCATCGTGGTGTCTTGTCGTCTGTGTCGTATTCGCTGTTGGGCTTTGGACCTTTCCGTTTCTCGGTACTGGCCGGCACCTGCCAGGTGGCTTCCCAGCCGCCCAAGTCGAAGTGGACGCTATAGTAGGATTGAGATTTGTGGTTGCGGATCTTTCGCTCGCGCTCGACAACCAACGCTTCGACGGCGGTTTGGACGCGGCCGGCGGAAACATCTTTTCGTTTCAGGGCATTACGCAGAAATGTAGAGCCGGGATATCCGATGATGCGATCAGTCAGGCGGCGAGTCTCGCGGGCGTTGACATCGAGCAGGTTGATATGACCAGCGGTTTTAATAGCGAGTTCTATTTTTTCTTTTGTGATCGCGTTAAAGCATGCTCGCTTGGTGCTAGGAGAAAGCGGCAGATACTTCATTAAAAAAGCGGCGATTGATTCGCCTTCGCGGTCAGCATCGGTTCCTAAGATAATTTCAGCACCGGGATTGTCATTGATGAATTTTTTGATTTTGGCGACGGAGCGTTTGCCGTCTACCGTGCGGGTTTTGTCTTCTGTGAGAGCGTATTGTCCTTGCATGCTGGCACGGTCAATACCGATACCGTCTTTGGGAGTGGTGGGAAGGTCGCAGACATGGCCGAAGCTGGCGATCGCTTTGATCTGGCCAGCGAACATTTCGTTTGCTTTCTTGGCCTTGTTCGGGGATTCGACAATGAGAATGATTGGTGGCATGGTGATGAGAGTGTGGGCTGGTTGTTGATGCCCGGATTTTAACATTTATTAATGCGTTAAACATTAATGTATGGCTGCCGGAAAAGTTTTGTTGCAAAAGATTTTTTGGAAGCTGGGCGGGGAGAGCATAGACAGGCGAAAAGCCCGCCTGCAGCGGATTGATGAATTTTTTGGATTCGTTTTGCGGCAGTGGGGGGGGGCTATTTTGTGGCTGCGAAGGCTTGGGTGGAGGACTTGGGGATTGGGCGCGGGTCAGCTTCGAGGATTCCAGCTCGATAGCATGTATTGAGGGCGGTGTACCCATTAGCTATGATCGTTTCAAGGGCGCCGCGTGAGGTTTGATTGCGGGTGAGCTGGTGGTACTGGTTGGTGAAGGACTTGGCGAGCGTGCGCAAGTAGATATCAACGAGGGCGATGTGCCCAGTGAGGGCACGCAGGTGCTGGGCGGTTTGATGGGGGGCGTTGGCGCAAATGAAGGGGATTGTTTGTGTGTAGGCGTTAATTTCGTCCAGCTCGTTGGCAATCGTGTTATTTGGTGCGTTCAGGATATATTGCCGGTAGATTGGGCCAAGGGCTGTGATATCGGTTGGGGTGATTGCGGCGGTTAGCGTGCTGTTGTTGAGGGTAGGCCAGGCGGCCGGGGTGAGGTAGGGGGCGTAGTGAGTGCCTTCGATGAGGTAGCCCTGGTGGCTGGCGGAATCGATGTGGATCAGTTCGTGGACGACGGTGGCGAGATTTTCGATGGGGTCACGAAATCCTTGCATATCAGCATACTCGCTGAGTTGTTTATAGTTTGAAGCGTAGGTTTGTTGTAGAGCGTAAAGTCCCGGATTGAACCTTTTTAACGCGACAAGCGCGTTATTGGCAGGAAGGGCTGCGTATGTGTTTAAAGCGGGTATAGCCGCCATGACTACCAGCGTGACGATGAATTTTCGTATAAGCCGATAATTAGAATATGGTTGTGTCTCACAGTTCATTTTTTAATTATATCACAGACTTTTACCTGGACTTCATGTGGATGTGCTGAGTATTTGTAGCTGAATTCAGACGATAGTCAGATGCAGACTATCGTCATAGTTTTATACAATTCGCACTTTGAAAGATGCGATGAATCACAATACAGCCTTTGGGATATTTCTACGGCAGCAGCGTAAAAAACATATGCAGTCTCAAGAGGCGCTTGCATTTGATGCCGGATTAGATCGGACGTATATTTCTTTGTTGGAATTGGGAAGGAAATCGCCAACATTAGATACCATCTTGGCGCTATGTCAAGCTATGAAGTTGCAGTTCTCAGAACTGGCACTTGAAGTCGAGGCGATCATTGAATCCGATAATTGAAATTAGTATGCGGGATGCGCTAACTCGGTATTGCAAAACGGTTTCAATTTTAAAGAAGGGTTATGAGCAAGAGAAATATAGGGTTGATCAAATATCGCGTTCTGTTCTTGGTTCAAAGATGGTAAATGACGTATCGAGCGTAGATATTGCGACATATCGTGATAGTCGGTTGCAAACGATAAATTTTCGCACAAAAAAGCCCCTTTCCGCATCAACTGTTCGCCTGGAGCTTTCGCTCCTGTCAAATTTCTTTGACATTTCTAGGATCGAGTGGGGGTTTTGTGATGACAATCCTGTTAAAAATGTACGAAAACCAAAACCGCCGCGCGGCAGAGAACGAACGCTAACACCGAGAGAGGAGCGTCAGATTCTTCGATATTCTTTTGCGCATTCGAATCCGGATCTATACTCGATTGTTGTCATTGCACTCCAAACTGCGATGCGACAAGGTGAGATCCTCGGATTGCTATGGGAAAATGTTAATTTGAAACTTAGAATTGCGCATTTACCGGAAACTAAAAATGGTTCGAAGCGCGATGTACCTTTGTCGATTAAGGCTAGGGATGCTTTAATACGCCTTGGTGTGAAATCAAGTGGCAAGGTTTTTACTTATACATCAAATGGGATTAAGTCAACATGGCGATTTATGATTAACTCGCTTGGTATTGAAGATTTACATTTTCATGATCTTAGGCACCAAGCGATTACAAATCTATTTTCACTTGGTACGTTGGATATGATGGAGGTGGCGGCTATATCTGGACATCGCTCTTTGAGCATGTTAAAAAGATATACACATCTTAAAGGGCAATCACTGGTAAAAAAATTGGAAGGGAATAAGCATAAAGGAAAACAAGTTGTTCTTAACCATCTAATACCATACCCGGCGGCTGTTATCCGGCAGGATGATAGCAGCTATCTGGTGAAGATGCTAGATTTTGATGGATTGACAGCGGATGGGGCTTGCAGGAATTCTGCAATACGGTCGGCCCAGGATGTATTGCTAAGGTGCATTATTAATGCGATGCGTGAGTCGTGCGTCATTCCACAGCCGGATCAGTATCTTGATATTGTTGCTGAGGGTGTAATTGTTATGATCGATCCGATGGGCACGATGATGGATATTATGGATTGATACAAAATTTCGGCAAAAGTGTTAAGAAATCAGGTTGATTTTGACATCAATTCTAGGTTTCTTGTAGTCGGCCATCCAGTCAACACACTCGTCAAGACACTCGGCAGGTTAATTTAAGCGCGTCCATTTCCACGTCTTCAACTGCCCGGCGCTGACCCGTATGGCTCTTTCTTGGTGCGCCTCGGCATCATACCGACCTGTTGCCGATCGGTTCTCCTCTACCAACCCCGGTACTCCTGACGTGGCTGAGCGTTTGGTTTCCCAGTGCCTGATGCGAACCTGCCGCCAGTCCCAAGTGCTGCGCATCAGGCGCTGGATGCGCTTGCGATTGACCACATAACCGTTTTTCGCAGGAATATCACTTCCGCCGGTTGCCGTAAAGAGGGGGGGGAGATTTGTTCACCTTGTCAATCCGGTAGCTGGGCATTGTTGTATAAATTTAGCTTGCCTACGATTCGTACTGGTGATTGGGGAAATGTACCGAACGCCGGCGTGCCAGACGCAGGTGTCGCTTTTTGCAAGCCTGATGAAATGGTTATTTCTGGTGGTGGTCAGTGCTCTGACCCAACTCGCGCGTGGGTTCACGATTCGTTCCCAATGCAAGCTGGCTCAAATTTAGATGGTTTTGTATTTGCGACGGACGGATGGTATGCAAATTGTTTTGGAAGAGACACTGTGAATTGGTCTATAACAAAAGATACTGTGGCTCGCGCTTACGCGGTTTGTTTAAAGAAGCAATGACGCTTTGTCAATCCGGCGTGTGGGAGATCCAACAGAGACAACCTCCTTTTGTGAGGCTCATAGGCACTGTGGCCCAAGTGAATTGGGCGTGTACGCTTGGTGACCCATCGCCTCCTGGGTATAATTACTCGCAATACTCACTTACTTGTGGATCTCGGTTTTGTAACACCTACACAGCGTGGCATGCAGCGACTGGCTTTATTATTGAGGCCGCAGGTGTTAATAGCTCAACACCCTATTATTCCGACCCCACCATTGCTGTAGTTGTCTCTTGTTCAAATAGGTAATTGATCCTGCTATATCTCATTGTCAATCCGGTGTTTGGTCTAAACCATCACTACCAACTGCTTATAGCGATTCGTTTGATGGCTCGGGATTCGTTTCTACATATTC
>Ga0163161_10002880_pt1 | contig 12189 bp, 9 predicted proteins | sample S45metaG_FD_129847 | JGI IMG/M metagenome (GOLD analysis project Ga0163161, IMG submission 129847) | Switchgrass rhizosphere microbial communities from Kellogg Biological Station, Michigan, USA - S4-5 metaG | ecosystem: Host-associated > Plants > Roots > Rhizosphere > Soil | place: USA: Michigan... | reverse complement strand
TTGTTTTCGCCGGAGTCTGCGGACTCATTGGTGTAAGAATGATAGAAAATAATGTTTTCTATGATCCTTTTCTGAATTACTTCCATGAAGCCAATAAAAACATTTCTTTCCCTGAATTTGAATGGGGTAAATTGATTGTCAGTCACCTTTTCAGATTTTTACTAAACCTTTTTTGCTCATGTTTGATCATTCATTTTTTATTTAAAAATAAAGAATGGACTTTGCAAGGAGCAGTTTTAATTACAATTATTTTTACAATCACTTTTCCTATTTATTTATACTGCATTCATGATAGATTTGAGATCGGTTATCTTTTCTCATTCTACATGAGGAGGTTTGTGATTCAGCCTTTGATCTTACTTTTGATTGTTCCTTTGTTCTATTATAGAAAGCAACTGCTGCTAAAAAACGCTTAGATTATACAGTAAACGGATCGCTGTACGTTTACTAATAATGTATTGAATTATTAAACATCATCGTATTTACCTTAAACCTATTTTTTGATGCTTAATACATCAAGAAATATATGTAAAGCGTATTCGTTGTGGTATAATACATCAAATTTGAGTATTTAAATATATCTTAATACAGTTAAAACTTAGTTTTTGATGTTTTGTACTTAAAGCAATATATTTAATGTATACTTGTTGTATTATAAAGCATCAATTTTGAGCCTTTAAGCATATTTGATTATAGTTTAAACGTGTTTTTTGAGTTCTTAAACTATTAATTGTTTTAGTATATCCGTAGTGCCAAGCAAAATTAAAGACGAGAAGGAAGATAATATATCAATAATTTAGAATGATATTTAAAAAAATAAAAATTACATTGTGTTTTATGTTGGTTTTTTTGATGCTGGGCTGTTCAGTTCGTACGCCTTTTTTTATTCAAAATCTATCGGATGCCAATAAGATAATTACGATCAGGTACAAAGTCAACCTTTCTGATCCTAAAAGAGAATTATACGTACGGAATTTGAATTTTCACTACGTAGAAGGTCTGTACAGTCCAAAAAAATTTAGAGAAGATGATAATGGTTTGCAAACGCTGGAAAAAAAAGCGAGTGATTCATCTATTCAGTTCATTTTACCTGCGAGATCGACAGTTAGATTGGATAAGTCACATAATTACAGTTGGTCTGGCTTTATAGATTATGTTACAATAGATGATACAAAAGTCACATTGGATGATTTTCGTAAGAATACTGAGTATAAGAGGTATGTGGTAGTTTATAATGTAAAATAGGCGTGATTTAGCACAATCATTCTGTGTTTTTTAGATATTAATCCACGGTATGCTTTTCCACTCTGGTCACATTTTCGGCAGTCCATTTTACTTTTTTAGTAAAAGGCTGTTCGCGAACGGGGCAATCCATAATCTGACAAACAGGGCAGGAGATGGGTCTGCAATCATCCATATGAAAATTAAACTCAACGGTTCGTTTGGTGTTTTTCGCTAAAAGAAGAATCACTTTTTCCATTTCGTTATGAGCATCACGAAGACTGTAATACCAAGGAAGTGTAATGTGCGCATCAATGTGAAGGGAAGCACCAAACTGCTGGATTTTCATGTTGTGAATGTCGATCCATTCTGTATGTCTGTTTTTTTCTAAAAGATCGATAATGCTGTTGAGAAGTTCAGGATTTTGCTCATCCATAATTCCGCTGAGAGATTTGCGGACGATTTTATAGCCTACAAAAATGATATAAAAACCAAAAATTAAGGCAACGACAGAATCGATCCAGTCAATTTTGGTGAAGTACACCACAACTAAACTCATGACGACTCCCAAAGTTGTTATCGTGTCCGATTGCAGATGTTTTCCGGATGATATAAGAACCATAGAATTTTCTTTTTCACCTTTTTTAATGGAAATATATCCTAATAAGTAATTGACTATTGCGGTTACGGCAATGATGGCAATTCCCCAATCAAGACCTTTTAAAACTTTTCCGGTCACCAAACTGTTGATGCCTTCGTAGATGATCATGATTCCGGCTATAGCGATGAGGGCACCTTCTATTCCCGCAGTCACAAACTCTACTTTACCGTGACCGTAAGGATGATCATCATCTTTTGGTTTAGACGCTAGATGCAGGGAATATAATCCCATGAAAGCACTTATTACGTTCACGATGCTTTCCATGGCATCAGAAAATACAGCATCGGAATTGGTGAGTTTCCATGCGATGATTTTTCCGATGAATAAAATGATCCCAAAAATGGCAATGATTCTTTGGAAACCAATTTTATCTTGATTGGTATTTTTTGTTGTCATTTTTCTATATCAAATTTTAAACATCTCAACGATGTTTTTTTTTGATAGGATTTTATCCTATCCTTTGTTAAGTCGTCCCTTTGGGACTGGTTTAGCTTTTTATAATAAGCAAAGAAATTCTTCGATAAAAAAAAGAATCTCTTTTGGAGACTCTTTTCTTTTTTGTTAGTTTATACTAAGTTGTTTGCTACTAAGTATTCTGCGATCTGTACTGCGTTGGTTGCAGCGCCTTTTCGCAGATTGTCTGCGACGATCCAGAGGTTGAGCGTTTTCGGCTGTGAGAGATCTCTTCGGATTCTTCCAACGAAAACTTCGTCTTTTCCCTCTGAATAGAGCGGCATTGGATATTCGTTGTTTTTAACGTTATCCATTACGATTACTCCAGGAGTTTCTGACAGGATTTTTCTTACTTCATCCAGCTCAAATTCGTTTTCAAATTCGATGTTGACGCTTTCAGAATGACCTCCCTGAACCGGAACTCTTACTGCTGTCGCCGTTAAATTAAATGTATCGTCACCCAAAATCTTTTTAGGTTCTTTCATTAATTTAATTTCTTCTTTCGTGTAATCATCATCAGAAAATACATCGCAGTGTGGCAGTGCATTTTTGAAGATTTGATAAGGATATACTTTAGCAACAGAATCATCACCGGCAATTTCAGCGTTCAACTGATCAACTGCTGCTTTACCGGTTCCTGTCACAGATTGGTAAGTAGAAACGATTACTCTTTTTAAATCATATTTTTTATTCAACGGACCTAAAACCATGACCAACTGAATGGTAGAACAGTTCGGATTGGCAATGATCTTGTCTTCTTTCGTCAAAACATCTGCGTTGATTTCAGGAACGACCAATTTCTTAGTAGGGTCCATTCTCCAGGCAGAAGAATTATCAATAACGGTAATTCCCGCTTCGGCAAATTTAGGAGCGTATTCTAAAGAAGTTGAACCTCCTGCAGAGAAAATTGCAATATCCGGTTTGGCAGCTATAGCGTCGTCGATGCTTACGATAGTGTAATCTACCTGTTTATACTTCACCTGTTTACCGACAGATCTTTCCGAAGCTACGGGAATCAATTCTGTTACAGGGAAATTTCTCTCTTCGAGAACTTTAAGCATCACTTGTCCAACCATTCCTGTTGAACCTACTACAGCTACTTTCATTGATTTAATTAAAATATTTAAAGATTAAAAAAAGTATAACTCATATTTGATGATTTATACCTTATCATTTTATTTTTTATGCTCCGAAAAGTCTGTGCCATTGGAAGGCCCAAAGCATTAAGGCAACCGCTACAAAAGCGATGATTACCCAACTCATCTGAAGTTTATCGTTTGTTTTAAATTTTTTGTTTAGAATGGTTAACAACACTGCAGCAATAATCATCGCTGTTGGATGTTCAACATAAGTATTTCTTGTAACAGAATCCTTCATCAAAGTTCCTGCTTCTTTTGCGGCTTTGAATCCTGGGGAAAAGAAAAACAGCATAATCAGCCCGATTAAAGCCTGTGTATGAAAGAATATCATGGTAAACAACGTAGATTTTCTTAAAAGCTTAGAGATTTTCCCAGAGTATCCGAACATGGTTGCCAAAAGTGCTATCACAAAAACGGCAGTTGCCAGTAAGATAAGGTAAGCAAAACCACGGTGCGCCTGAAGCATAAAGTTGAAATCCATAATGTATATTTTTAGTTGAATGCAAATATAAAAAAATCCCAGCTATAAAGCCGGGATTTGGTATTTAATAAGTTTTAAATTATTAGAATTTAAATGCAACTGAAGCTGCCCAAGTTCTACCGAAACCGAAGTAAACAGTGTTGGTAGTATCAAGTCCTTTGTAGAAGTTTGAAGGATTGTTGATATAAGTATTGTACAACGCCTGTGCTTGTGCATCTGTGTTGGTAGATGTTTTGAAATCTGCAACTTCTTTCACGTGGTTAGATGTTTTACCATCAGAGATATAAGTTGTATCAAATAAGTTGTAAACATTTCCTGTCAAAACTAATCTCTGTCCATTTCCTACTTTGAATGAATAAGATAAACCTACATCAAACAAATTGTAACTAGGATATTCTAAAGCTCCTTTTTTACCATTATTATTAGTAGATCCATTTGGCTGAACGTAGATATCACTGAAGTTGATCAATCCATAATAGTTGTCATAATAATTCCAGCTAGCAAAAACGCTTAAATCCTTAACTGGTTTTAGGGTAAATCCTAAAGCTGCAGTAGTTTGAGCAGCATCTGAAATTTTCACTTTATCTAATGCAAATTCAACTTCATTTTTACCGTTTAATGAGATAGGAGTTCCGTTTTCATCATAAAGAGTTCCTGTGGCGTTACCCTTATATTTCCAATCTCCGATAGAGAACATTGCGTTGAAAGATAGATAGTCTGTAGCTTTAACAGTTCCTTCAAATTCAATTCCCATGTGGATTTCGTGAATCCCTGTTAAGTTTGCAAAAGGTCTGTTATAAAGGTTTGTTCCTGTTGCGGGTAAACTTGGATTAATAGGAACTACAAGTCCTGTAAATCTTTGATATCTGTCTTTCCAAGAAGTGTAATATGCATTTACATTAGCAGTAAAAATTCCACTTCTGAAACCATAACCTAATTCTGCTGAAGCAATTTTTTCATTAGTCAATAATGGATTTACAATTTGCTGATTTCCAGTTGCTCTTCCATCTGGAGTGTTAATTGCAGGATTAACAGTATTGTTGTTTGGAGCAAGTGGTGAATTGTAAACAGAGTTAAATAATGGCTGTTTTTCATAATATCCAACGTTAGCAAATACATTGTGCTGATCACTGATATTATAGTTAATACCAGCTTTTGTATTAAATCCTAAAAGGAATTTTGTATCAGTTTTAATATTTACTTTTTGACCTTGTTGTATTGTAACTCCGTCAATAATCCAGTTGTCAATTCTTTTATACCCTTGTTCAGAAACAGATCCTTGAACAAACGCTGAGATTTTATCATTTGAATATTCAAGCTGTCCGAAAAGTCCTCCCCAAAGTACTTGCCCGTCATAATTTCTGTAAACAATCTGATTTTTGTCTTTTACAGATTTTACAAATGGATTTGCTGAAGGTGCTGCATTCTGAACTAAAGTTACATCATAACCTCCTGGAATATTCATGTTGTCTTTCTCAATATATTTTGTATTTCCCCAAAGATCAGTCAATACACCTGGGTGATATCCATAGTAATATCTTAAATCAATACCTCCTGAGAAGTTCCAGTTTTCGTTGATTTTATGTTGGAAATTAGAAAGTAATCCGTACCAGTCATGAGAATTGATACTTGCTCTTCTTGCAAGACCGTTAGTTCTTGTAACTACACCAGGAGTTTTGTTTATTGCGTTAATTCCTGTGTTATTCGCTACAGCAGGGTTCCAGATTACATTTTGTCCTTGATTCCATGCTTGAATATCATCAAATCTAATTAGTCCGTCCGCAGTTTTAGGAAGGTTATTGATGCTTGTACCGTTAATGCTTCCGATAACTCCAGTACCGCCACCTCTACCCCAAGATCCGTAAAGAACTGAAGATAATTTTGATCTTTCAGAAATTTTCCAGTCCCAGTTAACTGATGCTACTGGTTTACTGTAGAAATTTATAGATTGAGACATTACTTCGTCATTCATATAACCCCAGTTAGAATTATATCTTCTGTTTGGCTCATCTACACCATTTCCATATTTAATGAAGTTTGCAATTGAACTTTGGAAGTTTTGCATATGCTTTTGAGGAGAACCTGTAAAAGTAAATTGGAAATCATGCTTCGCGTTCGGTTGGTAACCTAAAGCAAAATAATAGTTATAAGCTTCGAATTCTGATCCGTCAATATAAGTTGACCCTGCGGTTCTAGCCATTAAGAATGAAGTAGACCATCCTTTATCTGATTTACCCGTATTATATGAGAATAAAGTTTTTAAGTAACCGTCGTTACCTACACCAAGCATTACATTTCCTTCTTTTTTCTTGTCTGCAGCTCTTGTTATGATGTTTACAGTACCACCTACAGAAGCAATTGCTAATTTAGAAGAACCTAAACCTCTCTGAACCTGCATCGCTGAAGTTACGTCAGAAAGACCTAACCAGTTACTCCAATATACAGCTCCGTCTTCCATACCATTTACTGGTACACCGTTGATCATTACTGCAGTGTTGTTTGTGTCGAAACCACGAATGTTCATACGACCGTCACCAAATCCTCCACCGCCTTTAGCTGAATAGATTGATGGTGTGGATTTCAAAATTTCAGGAAATTCTTGATTTCCTAATCTTTCAACAATTTGTGCTTCTTTAATAGTAGAAACAGCAACAGGGGTTTTTCTATCTTTTGCAAGATCGGCTACACCTGTAATTACAACTTGCTCAATATCCTTTGACCTTGTGTCAATAGTGTCTTGAGTCTGTTGTGCATAATAAACGCTAGCTGTAGAAAGCGTGATAACCACCGTTAGCATCGATTTGTTGATTAATTTCATAATCGTAAGTAATAGTTAGAATTAAATTTACCGCAAAATTCGGCAAATAAATTTTAACTGTTATTAACTTAATGTTAATTTTTAATCAGTCTTAATAATGGTTAAAGCTATGTTTTTCAGGTAATTATAAAAAATATGAATTTTGACGTGAAAAAAATCATATTATTTAATTTTTAACAAAGTGGCGGTGTTTTTATTAAAAATGTAATGTTTTACATAACAGCCTTTAAACTTAAATCGATATTTTTAGCAGAGTGTGTAAGGGCTCCTGCAGAGATAAAAGTTACTCCGGTAGTAGCGATTTCTTTTAGCTGATCTCTTGAAATTCCTCCTGAAGCCTCACTTTCACAAGCTCCATTAATTAATTTGACGGCTTTTTTCATGGTTTCAATATCCATATTGTCGAGCATGATTCTATCGACTTTTGCATTGATGGCCTCTTGTACTTCGTCAAGATTGCGGGTTTCGACTTCAATCTTTAATTTCTTTTTAGATTTTTTCACGTAGTCTTTCGCCATTTTCACTGCATTAGTAATGCTTCCGTTATAATCGATATGATTGTCTTTCAGCATGATCATATCGTATAAACCGTATCTGTGATTCGTACCCCCACCAATGGCAACAGCCCATTTTTCACAGACTCTGAAGTTGGGTGTTGTTTTTCTGGTATCTAAAAGCTTGGTTTTTGTACCAATCAATCTAGAATCCCAATCCTGAGTGAGCGTTGCGATACCACTCATTCTTTGCATACAATTTAAAACCAATCGCTCTGTAGACAAGATAGAACGTGCGCTTCCTGTAACAATGAAAGCTACATCACCCACCTTTGCCATTTCGCCATCTTTGATAAATCTTTCTACTTGTAAATTTTTATCGAAGGTTTTAAAAATGATTTCAGCCAGTTCAACTCCTGCTAAAATACAATTTTCTTTCACCAAAAGTTTTGCGCTTTGCTCCAGATCTTTAGGAATTGTAGACAAAGTAGAGTGGTCACCATCGTGAATGTCTTCTTCCAAAGCGTTTTTGATGAAATGTTTTAAAACTTTATCGGTTGCGTAGTTTGGTCTTTTCATTATTGTAATTTTTTTAATTCATTTTCAACATCTTCTATTGATGGAAGGTGAGATTTAAAATTTTCCGGTAATATTTTTTTAAGTTCGTAAGAAGAAATGCCTAAAGGTTTGTGTAGATCCGTAAGAGAATATTCAGCAACGATTTCATTTTTATCTTTACAGATAATCATTCCTACAGTTGCGTTGTCGTTTTCATCGCGCATTTGTTTATCAACTGCAGTTACGTAAAAGTTGAGCTTTCCTGCAAATTCAGGTTCGAAATGACCTGTTTTTAATTCTATAACAACATATCTTTTTAACTTAATATGGTAAAAAAGCAGATCGATAAAGAATGATTGATTGCCTACCGATATTTCCACCTGTTTTCCAACGAATGCAAAACCGCTTCCTAATTCAATTAAAAATTTTGAGATATTTTCAGTCAAAGCATTTTCCAATTCTCTTTCTTTATAGTTTTCTGTGATGCTTAAAAAATCAAATATATAAGGGGCTTTCAATGTCTCACGTATAAGATCGCTTTCGTAGTCAGGAAGTGTTTTTGAAAAATTATTGATTGCTTTACCTTGGCTCTCAATCAATTTTTCGGAAATCATATTCAGTAAAATTGCTCTGCTCCAGCCATTTTCTATAGTTTTCTTGATGTAGAAATCCGCTTCTTCAAACGTTTTACATTTAGTTAAAATTTCCACATGATGTCTCCAAGGAACTAAATATAAATTTTGTCTGAATTCGTCACCAACTTGGTGACGAATTGTATTGTGTTGATTATAAAACAGATAGAATCTTTTACAGTATTTTAAATTACTTTCAGAAAATCCTTTTATTTCCGGAAATTCTGTGCGCAAATCTTTACTTAGTTGTAAAAAGAAACCAGAACCATAAGTGTTTTCAAAATTCCGTTCAGAGATTTCTTTCCCCAAATCCCAATACATTTCTATCAAAGCAGAATTTACCTGAATTGCCGCTTTGATTTGGCTTTGCTGAATTTTTTGCTTTAAATTTAAAATCCAACTGATATATTGTTCATCGCTTTTTTTTAGCATATATAAAATTTGATAAAAACTCTAATTTTGGTCTTTTAAGAATTTTAAATAATAATCGATTATGCCTGAACCAAATCCTTATTGTAAAATGCGCCTTTATTTTTTGTCATTTCCATCGATTGAGTGATAATAAGGTGTGCAACGGTTGTCAAATTTCTTAATTCTGAAAGTTGAGGTGATAAAATAGAGTAGTGGTAGATCTCATCAACTGCTGCTGCGATTTCCTGATGTTTTTGAAGTGCCATTTTAAGACGTTTATTGCTTCTTACGATTCCTACAAGATCACTCATCATTTCCTGAAGCTGTTTTCTGAGGTAAGAAACAATCACCATTTCGTCAATGATTTTCATTCCCTCCTCATTCCATTCGGGAACGGCTTTTAGGTCGTCAAAATTAAAATTATTTTCTTTGAGCAATTCTACAGTTTTCATTGCAGCATTATGACCAAAAACCAAACCTTCCAAAAGAGAGTTTGAAGCTAATCTGTTAGCTCCGTGAAGTCCGGAATTGGTACATTCTCCTACCGCAAATAAATTATTAAGTGAAGATTGACCGTCTTTATCCACTTCAATTCCACCCATTAAATAATGACAAGCCGGAACAACTGGAATCAATTGTGTAAAGGGATCGATACCTTCATCCTTGCATTTTTTATAGATGTTGGGAAAGTGTTCCAGAAATCTTTCATGATTCATCTCTCTGCAGTCTAATCCCACGAATTCGTCTCCCGTAACTTTCATTTCTGCATCAATGGCTCTTGCGACAATATCTCTTGAAGCTAATTCTTCACGCTCATCATATTTCTGCATGAATTTTTCGCCTTTTTTCGTTCTCAGTTTTGCACCGTCTCCACGTACCGCTTCGGAAATTAAAAATAACATTCCGTCAAGTTTGCTGTAAAGCGCAGTTGGATGAAACTGATAGTATTGCATATTGGTCACTTTTCCTTTTGCACGGGCTACAAATGCGATTCCGTCTCCGGTTGCGATGACAGGATTTGTAGTGTTTTTATAAACGTGTCCTGCTCCTCCTGTTGCGGCTAAAGTGATTTTTGAAGTAATTTTTTTGATTGTTTTAGATTTTTCATCTAAAATGTAAGCGCCATAACAATTAATTTCACCTTCATTCAGTTCTTTTCCGGGAACATGGTGCTGAGTGATGATGTCAATCACATAATGATGGTCAAGAATTTCGATATTCGGACTGTTTTTCACAGTTTCCAATAAAGCTCTTTCAATTTCAAAACCAGTGATGTCTTTGTGATGTACGATTCGGTTTTCGGTGTGACCGCCTTCTCGTCCTAAGGCAAACTCTCCATTTTTCATGTCGAAATTTGCGCCCCATTCAACAATTTCGTTAAATCGTACGGGTGCTTCTCTTACCACCATTTCTACAACATCGCGTTTGTTTTCTCCGTCTCCGGCCCGCATGGTGTCTTCGATGTGTTTCTCAAAATTATCATTTTTAGAATCTGTAACAACTGCCAAACCGCCTTGAGCGTATTTTGTGTTACTTTCGTCTTCGTCAGATTTTGTTACAATGATTATTTTCGCATCGGGAAATTGTTCTGAAACTTTTATGGCATAAGAAAGTCCGGAAATCCCGGAACCAATTACTAATACATCCGCTTTTATCATATTCTTGCTTTAAGACAATCGTCTACATAATTACATAAATTTAAACAATTTTTCGTTTGGTTTTCTTACTTTTTTCATGTGCTGAAACTGATCTTCTTCCGATCGGTAGCCTAAAGCAAGTGTCACTGTAACTTTTTCTTTTTCGGTATCTATGTCTAAAATTTCTTCAATAAGATCTTGTCTGAAACCCTCCATCGGACAAGTATCTATGTTTTCAATGGCTGCAGCATACATCAAATTGGCCAAAACAATATACGATTGCTTTTCTGCCCAATTCAAAATATCATCATGTTCCTGTCTGCTGAAATGTTTTGTAATACTTTTTCTGAATAAGTCTAAATTTTCTACAGGATGTTCGCGAACTTCCGAGATATGATTAAAATATCCGTCCAGATAGTTTTCTTCCATACTTTTTTTAGAAACGAGAACGATGAGATGCGAGCAAGTGGAAATTTGGGAAGGGTTATAAAAAGCAGGTATTAGCTTTTCCTTCATTTCTTTGCTTTCAATGACGAATATTTTATAAGGCTGAAGTCCCTGAGAACTTGCCGCCAGTTTTCCAGACTCAAGAATGTTGAGAAGTATTTGCTGTGGAATGATTGATTCGGGATTGAATTTTTTTACAGAATATCTTCTGCTTAAAGCTTCCAAATAATTCATAAATACAAATTTAAGAATTGAATATGAATAAAGAGAGTTTTATGCCAAATATCTATTTTAAAATTTATAAATAAAAAACCACTCCTTTTTAGGGGAATGGTCTAAATATAAACAAAATATGAAAAAATTAGTCTCTGTTTTTCACCATAATCCAACCCGAGAACTTAATTGGTGTTTTGTTTTGATTGTTTTCACTCCAAGTTACAGAATACCAGTAGCTTCCGGTAGGAACTTTTCTTCCGTCTGCGGTTCCGTCCCAAATGTACCTGTTGTTTTTATCTCCTTGATGAAGTTTAGCACCGTATCTGTCGTACACATTGAATGTTAAATCTGATTTTCCTTCCAATGCAGAGTAATCGATGAAATCATTTTGTCCGTCTCCATTTGGTGTGATCACGTTGATCAAATTTGGAACAGTAATATTCACTATAATTGGTTCGCATTCATAGGAGTCTCTCACATAGATTTTGTGTAAGCCTCTTGAAATTTCTGTGAATACATTAGAATCCTGCCAATGTACATTGTCCATAGAATATTGATAGGCAGGAGTTCCGCCGTTTACATTGACGGTGATTGTTTTGTTTGAAATATCGACATAAGTGACAACAGGCTGTTCTGAAGCGTATACTTTTACCATTTGTTTTACGGTACAATCTCCGGTTTTCAATTTAACCCAGTAAGTACCTACTCCAACATTACTCATGCTTTGAGTTGTTGCTCCTGTGCTCCATTCGTATGATGAAAAACCAGGACCCGCATCCAAAGTCGTTTTGTCTTCAATACAGATTACTTTATCTGTCAAAACGGTAGAATAAACTGGCGGAATTACAATTAAAGTCACTTTAGCAACAGAAAAACATCCGTTTGCAGTGAAAACACTGATGTACACAACTCCGTTTGGAGCGGTATATGTTGCGGGAATGCCGATTGCATTTGTTCCGTTTAGTGCATCCGTCAATGAAGGATAATATTTTTTTGTTGTTCCTGCTTGTGTCGTTACATT
>Ga0163161_10002879_pt1 | contig 12191 bp, 10 predicted proteins | sample S45metaG_FD_129847 | JGI IMG/M metagenome (GOLD analysis project Ga0163161, IMG submission 129847) | Switchgrass rhizosphere microbial communities from Kellogg Biological Station, Michigan, USA - S4-5 metaG | ecosystem: Host-associated > Plants > Roots > Rhizosphere > Soil | place: USA... | reverse complement strand
TTGTTAGCGGTTAAGTCTGACATGATCGTTTTGCTGACGGCTCGCTCACGCAGGCGGTTCTGACTGTGCCGCGGCTTCGAGATCGGCAATGATGATCTTGGTCATCTTGAACATTGCCTGTGCGACGCGGTCTGCCTTTGCGCGATCAGGGTCGGAGAGCAGCTTCATCAGGATCGGCGGCACGATCTGCCATGAGACGCCGAACTTATCGTCGAGCCACGAACACGGCTCCTGCTTGCCGCCTTCGCTCAGGCTTTCGTAAAGATGATCGATCTCGTCTTGTGTCTCGGCGCGGACCATAAGCGAAATGCCTTGGGAAAAATGGAATTTCGGCCCGCCGTTAAAGCAGTTGACCCGCTGTCCCTCGATCTCGATCGACCCGCCCATCACCTTGCCGTCCGGGCCCGGCATCGTGTTGATGATCTTTGCGTCTTTAAAGACCGAGACATAAAAGCGCATCGCCTCTTCGGCCCGGTCGTTGAACATTAAAAATGGGGTTATTTTTTGCATCATGTTTCTCCTACTGCTCAAGCCGTCGCATTGGTCGGCTCGCGGCGCTCCGCAAGAATGACATCCAACTTTTGATAACCATCGCGAACACCTCGCTCCATACCGCTCGCGATCATTCCATCACGGTCCGCCACCGAGAAAAAGACGGACTGATGCACGACCCGCGTGCGGTCGCCCGGCAGATCCTCAAAGGTCGTCTTTCCCATGATGACATGCCCACGCTCGGGCAGCCCGTCAAACTCGAACGTGCCAATAATGCGCTCGGGCGAGTGCACTTCATGATTGACGCCAAAAAACGCATATTTGTGGCCGTCGCGTTCGTGCGTAAAGCGATACTCGCCGCCGTCCCGGCAATCCCATTTGTCGATCGTCATCTTCATGCCGTTGGGGCCGACCCATTGCTCGTAGAGCTTTGGATCGGTGTGCGCCTCGAAGACGAGTTCGCGAGGCGCTTCGAATTCGCGTGTGATAAAAAGTTCCTGCGTGCCCGACTCGGCGGTGATCACTGTTTCGTTTGACATTATTTTTTTCTCCTTTTTTTGGTTTTAGGGTCCTTTCTCATTTCTTCGAGCAAAGCGTCGAGGCGGTTATAGGCCTGTTCCCAGAACTCGCGATATTTTTCGAGCCAGTTGCTCGCGGCGGCGAGCGGTGCGGCCTCTAATTTACGTGGGCGACGCTGTGCATCGAGGCCTTTCGAGATAAGGCCGGCACGCTCGAGGACCTTGAGATGCTTTGAGATCGCCGGCTGGCTCATCTTGAATGGCTTGGCCAGTTCTGCGACAGACGCATTGCCCTTCGCCAGCCGGCCGAGGATGGCTCTCCGCGTAGGGTCAGCTAGCGCTGCAAAGGTCGCGTCGAGCCGGTTTGACGAATTTGATCTATAACTACTTAGTTCCATAACATACAGGTTATAGAGCATTCTCGAGTTTGTCAAGGGCTTTTTTCGAGAAAAGTTAAGAGTGCAGGCTTTAGCTTGTTATAATCATATTGGGACGGAGGTTTTTCTTATTAGTATCGTTCACGGCCAGACGCGAGGCCTGAAACACAACCAGCTACGCCGCATCGAGAAGTTGTCAACGCGGCGAGTGGCACCGGATGCCATCGTGTCGCCCGAGCTGGCCCGCCAGATGACCGAGCTGAGCCACGAAACGGGCCGTCAGATCGGCGTTCTTATAAACCGCAAGGGACAAGTCGAATACGTGATGGTCGGCACGGCAAAGCAGATCGAGCTGCCGGACTTTGGCCGCGCGCGTGTGAGTGAGGACCGTTTTCGCGGGCTGCGATGCGTGCACACACACCTGCTAGGCGAAAAACTGACGCAGGACGATCTGACCGACCTTGCTCTATTGCGGCTCGATCTTATGTCGATCATACAGGTCGACCGGTCGAATGGTTTGCCGGGATTGGTCTATTCTGCGCATTTGGTCCCTTACGAGGTTTCGATCTCAGATGGCTCAAACGGCGATAGCTCGCCGGCCGAAGGTGAAACTCAGAACTACGAATTTCTCGAACCGGAAATTCCCGCGCATCTCGACACCGATTTCACAGAGCTTATCGAGTCGCTCGAGGGTGAAATGGCACGCGTCCGTCAAACAGCGCGCAAAAAGCTGCCCGGCCGCGACCGCGCGCTGTTGATAGGAGTAACAACCGGCGATATCGAGATCGAAGGTGAATCGCTAGCCGAGCTGCACGAACTTGCAACGTCGGCCGATGTTGTCGTCCTGGACACGATCGTCCAGCGCCGCCAACAGATCGATCCGCGGACGGTGCTTGGGAAAGGCAAGCTCGACGAGTTGCTGATCCGCTCTATGAGACTTGGTGCCGACATTCTTATTTTCGACACAGAACTGACGCCTGCGCAGGTCCGCTCATTGAGTGAAACTACTGAGCTGAAGGTCATCGACCGGCCGCAGCTTATTCTCGACATTTTTGCTCAACGGGCGCAAAGCCGCGAGGGCAAGTTGCAGGTCGAGCTCGCACAGCTCAAGTATCTCTTGCCAAGGCTTGTCGTTGGACAGAACTCGGCGTTCTCGCGTCTCGCCGGCGGCATCGGCGGTCGCGGGCCGGGCGAAACAAAACTCGAGACAGACCGTCGCCGTGTACGCGACCGTATTGCGCAGCTCGAGAAACAGGTTGATAATCTCGGCCGCCAACGACAGGAACGACGCAAGACCCGCGTTCAAAAACATCTGCCAATAATCTCGCTTGTCGGTTACACGAACGCAGGCAAATCTACTCTGCTCAACGCCCTGACGCAGAGCGACGTCTATGTCGAGCAAAAGATGTTCGCAACTCTCGACCCGACGTCGCGGCGCCTCCGTTTGCCTTATGACCAGGAAGTGATCATCAACGATACCGTTGGGTTTATACGTGATCTACCTGAAGCGCTCGTTTCCGCGTTTCGCGCAACTCTCGAAGAGATCGCCGACAGCGATCTACTCGTTCACGTGGTAGACGCGTCGAATCCGCGTGTCCTGCAACAGATCGCATCGGTCGGGAAGATCATCGGTGACCTGAACTATGGCAAGATCCCGCAACTGATCGTTTTGAACAAGACGGATCTTCTCGCGGCGGGCGAGGTCGAACGGCTAACAAGGCAGATCACGCTTGACAGCGGCGCGCCGTGCGTGTCAATTTCAGCTATTCGCCGCGAAATGCTGCGGCCGCTAACCGACGCGATCGGAACGACGATCGCAGTTGAAAGTTCAAAGTTCAAGGTTCAAAGTTCACAAAGCTTAAGTTGACTTGAACTTTGAACGTTGAATTTTGAACTGCGCCTCACATGAGTAAGCGAATAAGAGACCTGAAACCGCCGGTCACGAAGTGGCGCGAGCGCGTTTTTAGCGCCGCCCGATGGCCGTTCTCGGTGCTCTCCGATGATCAGAGATTCTGGTTCGGCTTTGTCGTCCTTTGTCTTGTGACAACACTGCTCATTCAAAACCCTCTCTGGCGCGGCGCTTCCGAACAAACTTATAAGGAGGGCGACATCGCACGCGAGAGTGTTATCTCGCCGGCGGACATCACGATTACCGACACGGACGAATCGGAGAGGTTACGGGCCCAAGCACGCGAGGACGTCAGGCCGATATTTCGTTACGAATCGAATAGGGCCGAGCAGGCCGTTCAGAGCTTTCTTTCGTCTTGGGAGAAACTTCAGCGGCGTGGCGGCGAAACCGTCAGCAACAAACCGGCTAACTCAGATGCAAAGGTTGAGACGCACTGGACCGGTGCCGGCGGTGCCGAGGTGGCCAAGACGTTGGCCGCGCGGAGTTTTAGTAGGAACGAAATCGAGACCGTACAAAGTGCGTTAAAGGAAAGCGCAGAAGGTTACATCTACGACGACTCCGAAAAGCAATACTTTCAAAACGAGGTCTTTGTCTTCGACCGCTCAAAGCCGAATCTTCGAACGACCGTGGCAATGCCTGAGAGCAACTGGACCGCGCTCTCGACGGCGCGAGCCAAACTGAGGGCACGGCTGAGCGCGATCAAGAGCCTTGCTCCAAAAGAAGTTGATGCCTTTTATACGGCGGCCGAGATACTTGTCGAGCCGAGCATCTCGTACGACAGCGTCGCGACAGAGGCCGCCCGGCAGGCCGCTGTGCAATCGGCGCCGCCACATACGATAACGCTTAAGCGCGGGCAAAAGATCGTGTCCGAGGGCGATCTCATTACCCCTGATGCTTTGGCAAAGATCGCGGCGGTGCGCAATTATTCTGCGCCGTCCCGATATCTAAACCGCTTTGTGGGGCTTCTGTTCTTTGTGACAGCCTTGTTTTGGGTCGCATGGAAATTCGTCCAGCACCGCGGCGTTCTACCTAGGTTAGCTTTGTCGTCGCGCAAGACATTCGCGTTGGTCGGATTTGTCGTGGTCGCTCAAACAACGATCGTCGCTTTGGGTTTCATGCTGGCCGAATTTACCGCCGCACAAAATGTCAGGGCGCCGCTTAATGATCCTGTGTTGTGGTCGTACGCCATTCCCTTCGCAACGGGCAGCCTGCTGATCGCATTGCTTGCCGACCGTCCAACCGCGCTTTTTACGGGCACGCTAAATGCGCTGATCGCCGGTTTGCTCGCGCCTCGCGGTCTCGAATTTGTGATCTACGCAGCCCTCACATCGTCGATCGCGGTCTACGGCATTGGACCTTATCGGAGCCGCCAGACCGTTACGCTCGCAGGCGTCATGGTCGGCGTTGCGAGTGCAGTTCTTGCGGTGGCGATGATCTCATACAAGCAGCAGCCGTTCATTCTCAATTCCGTCCTGCTCGCGATCGCATGCGGGCTCGCAAGCGGCATTGTTACGGCAGCGGTGACCGCGGTCCTTCTGCCCGTTTGCGAGACGCTGTTCGGGATACTGACAGATGTAAAGCTGCTCGAATTGTCGAACGCCGACCTGCCTGTCCTGGGGCAGCTTGCACTGCGTGCGCCCGGAACAAACCAGCATTCGCATGCCGTCGGGCAATTGGCGGAAGAAGCTTGCCGCGCGGTCGGTGCCAACGGCCTTTTGGCGCGTATCGGGGCTCTCTATCACGATATCGGCAAGACGGCCGCACCAGAGCATTTTGTCGAGAACCAAACGGGCCAAAATCCGCACGACCATCTCAAACCCGCGCAGAGCGCCAAGATAATTATCAGCCACGTCACATACGGCACGAAGCTGGGGAAAGAGATGGGCTTGCCGCAGCGCATCGTCGATTTTATCCCGCAGCATCACGGTACTCGCACGCTGCATTACTTTTTGAAAAGAGCACAGGACGAAGCCCGTGACGAAGGTGAGGTATCGGAGAACGACTTTCGTTATCCGGGACCAAAACCGCAGTTCAAAGAAGCGGCAATAATGATGATCGCAGATTCATGCGAAGCGGCCGCGCGATCGCTCGCCGAGCCGACCCCGGAAAACATCAGGTTCATTGTTACCAAGATCATCGACGCCATCCTAACCGATGACCAGCTCGGCGAGTGTGACCTGACGCTTCGCGAGCTGACCCAAATACGCGAAGCGATGATCCGCTCGCTCGTCGCCATCTATCATTCCCGGGTCGATTATCCCGGCTATGTGCCGCCGACCTCAGGGCAGTTCAAGCTTTCGACCGACGGCGAAGTGTCGCCGGTCGCTGAAGACCGAAGCTACAAATACACAAACCCGGCCGATATCCCCGTCTCTCCCGGCGGCGAGATCGAGGACGAGGCGATCGACCGCTCCCATGACCCGGACCGTGCGGACGCTAAGACGGCGAAATAGAAAACCATATGGTCAAGCGCTACACATTCTGGCTTACGGCCGCGGTGCTCTTCCAGTTCCTCAACGCGATCCTGCACTCGCTTAGTTTTATCGTCAAGCCCGAGCTGCACAATGATACCGAGCGACAAATACATGAGCTCGTCACGACGTATCGCGAGGATATGGGTACCGGTTTTCATCGGACATTCTTCGAGCTTTTTACGGCACTCAGCGCGTGCTTTCCGCTGCTGTGTCTGCTGGGCGGGTTGACGCTAGGCTATCTGCTGCTCAAGCACACTGAGCCCGAGTTGATGAGGCCGATGATCCTGATAAATCTGATCATCTTTGGTGCGTTGTTCGTAATTATGATCGTGTTCACTTTTCTGCCGCCCATCGTGATGACGGCTTTGATCGTGATCAATCTGCTCGCCGCGTATATTCTCGTCCCGAAAGCCCAGGCGAATTCTTAGATCTTGTCTATTAGTTTTTCGTAAGTCGTTCGAAGCGATTCCGGCATGGTCCTTGTCTGGCCGATCGCGGTCATGAAGTTGACATCGCCCGACCAGCGCGGCAGGACGTGCATGTGAAAGTGACCGGCCACGCCGGCGCCCGCGCTCTTACCGAGATTCATTCCCAGGTTGAATCCGTCTGGTGAATAGACCTCCGTGAGCGCGGTCTGCGCGCGTTTCATCAGGTCCATCATCTCGTCAGTGGTCTGCTTATCGGCCTGATCGAGGTCGGCTATATGGGCGAACGGAACGATAAGCAGGTGGCCCGTGCCATACGGATAAATATTGAGAATGACGAAATTAAACTCGGCCCTTTTGAGGATATATTTTTCCTCATCGGTTGCCGAGTTATTCAGAATGTCGCAAAAGACGCAGCCGCTCGTTTTGCCGCCGCCGCTACCGGTTATGTAATCAAACCGCCACGGACTCCACAAAACGTCCACTTGATTAGTCGCCTTTATTTATAAGCTCTTTCAACTCTTTGCCAGGCTTGAAATAAGCCACGCGCTTGGCTGGGATATCAACGGCTGCGCCGGTTTTGGGATTGCGGCCCTTGCGCGAATTTCGTTCCCGCACACGGAAGCTGCCAAACCCTCGCAGCTCGATCTTTTCTCCCCTGTTGAGTGTGCCGGTGATGCTGTCAAAAATGATCTCGACGAGGTGCTCAGCGTCTTTTTTGGTCATATCGGCGTCGCGTGCGACTTTTTCAACCAGATCAGCTTTTGTCATTTCATTTTTCTCTCCGCAAGACTATTCCCGATACTGCCCTTATAAACAACTCGCCATTCATGCTGACTTCTTTTCCGATTCCTCGGACGGCTGGGTGTCGGTCGACGCTTCCGTTGCAGCTTCCGCTTCGGTTGCGGGTTCGGCCGTAGCCTCGACTGTCTCAGTATTCTGCTCTGCTTCCGCCGAAGGAGCTTCTTCGGGTGCTGCTACCGCTTCGTGTGTCTCAGCCGTTTCGGCCACAGGCGCTTCCTGTTTGATCTCTTCGGTGGGCGCGGCTTCGATCTCGGGTTCAGTCGGCGATTCTTCAGCCTTTGCTTCAGGAGCCGCTTCCGCCTCTGCGGCCTCTCCGGCGCCGGTCGCTTCGCCGCTCTCAGGAGCCACCTCTTCAACGACTTCCGGAGCCGTGTCGGCCGCGGCTTGCTCTTCTGCCGCCGCCGGCTCTGGTACAGCAGCCTCAGCTGGGATTTCGGTGGCCCGACTTTCATCGGGCGCCGGCTCCGCAACCGCCTCGGCTGCGGCTGCAGATTCGGCAGCTTCGGCCTTGGCCTCTTTCTTCGACTTCTTCTTTTCTTTAGGCGGTTCCTCCGCCGCTGCCGGCTCGGCTGCACTGCCAAGCTTAAGGTTTGCAAGCTCGCCGAGGCTGGCCATGCCGCCCTTCGCCTCGCTCGAATAAACTTTCGTATCGACGACCGGCTCGTCGTCCTTGCCGACCGCGCGATGCGAGAGGCCGATCTTCTGCTCGGCAGGTTCGATACGCAGGATCTTGAAGTCCATTTCCTGTCCAAGCTCGGCCACCGATTCTGCACGATCGACCCGCTCGTCGGAAAGCTCGGAGATATGGCACAAGCCTTCCAAGCCCTCGCCGAGCTCAACGAACACACCAAAGTTCGTAAATCGTGAGACCTTGCCTCTAACGACATCGCCCGGACGGTGTGTCGCGACAAAACCTTCCCACGCGCTCGGTGTGAGGTCCTTCATCGAGAGCGAAAGCCGTTGTCCCTGACGGTCGATGCTGGTGACGATGGCGTCGACCTCCTGGTCTTTTTTGAGAACGTCCTTAGGATGACGGACCTTCTTGCCCCACGAGATATCTGACACGTGAACAAGCCCGTCGATGCCTTCTTCCAGCTCAATGAACGCGCCAAAGTCGGTGAGATTGCGGACGCGGCCGTGGACCTTTGACCCGACAGGGTATTTTGCCTGAACGCTGTCCCATGGATTCTCCTGGAACTGTTTCATCCCCAAACTGATGCGCTTTTCGACGGTGTCCACACCGAGCACCTGGACCTCAACTTCCTGGCCCTTATGGAAAAGGCGCTTCGGGCTCTGGGCGCGACGCGACCACGATATCTCGGACACGTGAACGAGGCCTTCAACCCCCGGCTCAAGTTCGACAAAGACTCCGTAATCGGTCACCGATGAGACGATGCCCCTGACCTTGCTGTTAACCGGATAGACCTCGACGACCGTCGACCATGGATCAGGCAAAAGCTGCTTGTAGCCAAGCGAGATCTTTTCCTTTTCGCGGTCGAGTTTGAGGACCTTTACCTGAAGGTGGTCGCCGACCTTAAAAACATCGCCCGGATGATGAATGCGGCCCCACGACATATCGGTAACATGCAGCAGGCCGTCGATGCCGCCGATATCGACAAACGCGCCATATTCGGTGAGATTCTTGATCGTGCCCTCGACAATGTATCCTACGTCGATCTTGGAAAGCGTTTCTGCCTTCTGTGCGTTGACGACCTCGTCGGTCAACACTTTGCGCGAGAGGACGATGTTGTTGCGGCGGCGGCTGAACTTGATGATCTTGGCCTCGATGTCCTGGCCGATGTAGGAATCAAGACTGCGGATCGGCCGCGAATCGATCTGCGATCCCGGCAGGAAGGCTTCGATACCGTTCACATCGACCCGAAGTCCGCCCTTTGTCTTATCGATGATCTTGCCGGTGACTGGCGTTTCGGATTGGAAAGCAGTTTCGATATCATCCCAAACCTTGCGCCCAAGTGCATCGATCCTGGAAAGCTGCGGTGCAGAGTCACCCGAATGGATGCTGCGAATGACGACGTCGAGAGGTTCGCCGACCTTGACGCTGATCTCACCGTCGGCGCCCGTCAGTTCCTCAAGTGGAACAAAACCCTCGGACTTATAACCAAAATCAACCAGCACGCCGCGGTCCGTTATACCTACGACCGTGCCGGCGACCAACTCGCCGGAATGGAACTGAGTCTGCTCCTGTTCGAATTGCTCGAGTATCGCTCCGAAATCGATATCGCCGGGTGCCTGCGAATCTTCGCCTACGGGTGGCGCGGGCGTGGCTGATGGTTCGGCCGGAGCGGGCGGTTGCGGTGCCGCGGCCGCTGTCGGCTTGGCAACAGTTCGAATCGTAGCTGTCGCCGGAACCTGTGCCTCTGCCTCTGCTGCCAAGGCTTCCGCTGTCGGAGCTTCCGCCGGAGCTGGTGCCTCCGCTGTTTCCGGTGCCGCTACTCGTTCTGCCGGAGCCTCCGCCGCGGCCAGCTGAGCTTCTGCCGCCGGTGTCTCTGCCGCGCTGGCTTGTACCGCAGCAGCTGTTGATTCTGATCGTTCACTCGCTGTTTTCTCGATCGTTTCCGATTCTTCAGCGTCCTGGGTTACCTCGTTTGTCATTTACGCCTGTTAGCTTCCTCGTTTTATTACTGTTCGTTTTTGCAATTTACCGCCGTCACGGTCGTGCCAAGAATACCTAAGAATCATCGATTGCGCACGGCCACATTCGTAAGAACCAAATGCGACGCGGGCAATGATGATTGCTTGCGGTCTTTGACGACTTCCGCTCGACTCGGTAATCCTAAAATTTACACGCGATGTGCGTCACGTGTCAAGACATCGAGACCGAAAATCGTTGCAAAATAAACGTTTTAAGGAATTGTCAGCCGTGGGTGATGACGTCGCTCACGGTGCCGACGCCGCTCGATCTTTCCATCTCGTCGCGTGACGTAGTTGTCGTATTCGAGATGCCGGCGAGCCGCAGGCGGAATTCGTCGGGATTCGTAGAACCGCGCAGGGCCTCGTCGAGGTTGATCAGGCCCGACTGGTATAGATAGAAAAGCGACTGGTCGAAGGTCTGCATGCCGTATTGCGAAGTTCCGGCCGCGATCGCGTCGCGAATGCTCTTTGTTTTCTCTTCGTGAAGAATGTAATCGCGAATGAGCGGCGTCGACACCAGGATCTCGACCGCGGGGATCCGGCTGTTGCCCTTCGCCGATTTCATCAGACGCTGCGAGACGACTGCCTTGAGCAGGCCGGCGAGTTGGATGCGGATGGATTTCTGCTGATACGGCGGGAATGCCGAGATTATTCGGGTTAGCGTCTCGGACGCGTCGAGGGTATGCAGCGTCGACAAAACCAAGTGACCTGTTTCGGCGGCAACCAAGGCGGTCTCGATCGTCTCGAGGTCGCGCATTTCGCCGACGAGGATGACGTCCGGGTCTTGGCGCAGGCTTCCGCGCAGAGCTTCGGCAAAATTTCGTGTGTCGACATCGACCTCACGCTGGGTGATGAACGATTCCTTGTCCTTGTGCAGGAATTCGATCGGGTCCTCGATCGTGACGATGTGGCAATTGCGTTTCTGGTTGATGTGGTCGACGATCGCGGCGAGCGTGGTCGACTTGCCCGATCCGGTGGTGCCGGTGACGAGGATGAGGCCTCGGTTCTCGTCGGCAATGTTGTTCAAGATCGGCGGCAGGCCGAGGTCGGAGAACGGCTTGATCGTGTCCGAGATGACGCGCGCGACGATGCCGATCGAGTTGCGCTGCTGGAATATATTGACGCGAAAACGCCCCAGCCCTGCGACGCCGTAACCGATATCGACTTCAAACGCCTCTTTAAAATGCTGTTTCTGCCGGTTGGACATCATTGAGAACGCCATTTCGAGCGTCTCGTCTTGCGAGAGTTTGCTGACGCCCGAGAGCGGTTTGAGTTCGCCTGTGACGCGGATGACAGGATAGGAGCCGGCCCGCAAATGCAGGTCGGACGCGCCAAAGCTCATGGCCATACGAAGAAGATCGTCAATGCGGGTCGCCATAAAACTGAAGAAAAGGTGGATCCGCCGTCTGAAAGGCTTTTGCGGCGATGGTCGTGCCGGACCGGGGACCGGAACAGTCTGCCTAAAAGTTTAACGTGTATCAACAGCCGCGGTCAATGAAATTCTTGCGGACAGTAGTCAGTAGTCAGAAGCCAGAAGCCAGAAGTCGGAAGCCGTGATGTTCGACACCATCGGCAAACCGTCGTAGAATCAAAGCCTGCAAATGAAAAACGGGTTAAAGATCACGGCTGTCGAGCCGGCGTATGCCATTCCGGGCGGCGAGATCGCTATCCGGTGCGAGGGATTTGACGCCGGCGGGGCGACGACGAGCGGTGTCTTTGTGGGCGGCGAGCCGTGCCCCGTCACGGCAGCATCATCGACGCATATCCTGGCGAATCTCCCCGAGGATTTTGCGGGCGGCAAGAGCGTGCTCCACATCGAGAGCGGCGGGACGGCAAGCGGGACGATGCCGCTAAACGTCGGCCGGCTGCTCACCGAGGATATGCACATGGTCGCAAATCCGGCGGTCGACCCGTCGGATGACGCGCTCATATTGACGCGTTCGGGTTCGCGCGGGCAGCATCTGCCGGTGACGCTTTTTCGGCTCGAGCCGGACGGCTTTCTCGACGAGATGCCCGAGCCGGTATTGAATCCGACCGGCATCGCATTCGATCGCGAAGGGCAGATGTTCGTCACCAATCGTGCCCAGGGCGAGGTCTACGCGGTCGGCCGCGACGGGACAGCGACGGTCTATGCGACGGGCTTGGGCATCGCGACGGGACTTGCGTTCGACGCCGAAGGGATGATGTATGTCGGCGACCGGTCGGGGACGATCTTTCGCGTTCGCGAATTTGCCGAGGTCGAGACGTTCACCGTCATGGAACCGTCGGTCGCCGCTTATCACATGGCGTTCGGCCCCGACGGCCGGCTCTATGTCACCTCGCCCGGCCTCGCCAGCCACGACGCGGTCCACGTCGTCGACAAAGAAGGCTTTGACGAAGCATTTTTCCGCGGCTTTGGCCGCCCGCAGGGCCTCGCCTTTGACAAGGCCGGCAACCTCTACGTCGCCGCCTGCTACCAGGGCCGTCACGGCATCGTCCGCATCACGCCCGACGGCAAGTCAGCTCAAAGGTTTGTCGCCGGCAACAACATCGTCGGCCTC
>Ga0163161_10002878_pt1 | contig 12192 bp, 9 predicted proteins | sample S45metaG_FD_129847 | JGI IMG/M metagenome (GOLD analysis project Ga0163161, IMG submission 129847) | Switchgrass rhizosphere microbial communities from Kellogg Biological Station, Michigan, USA - S4-5 metaG | ecosystem: Host-associated > Plants > Roots > Rhizosphere > Soil | place: USA: Michigan... | reverse complement strand
AGGGATCAGTTCGGCACTGGCACCCACCTGTTTGCTGACATCCTGGTTAGCCTGCCAGTCCTCACTGTGACCATTGCCCAGAAGGATGCTGATATCACTGACCGCTTCAGGGTTTAGCTTCTCGAAACGAACGGGTTGACCCGATGCGTGCACAAAGCCCATCTGGATCAGATTCTCGGATTTCGCCTGTGGTAAACGCGTGGGAGAGCCCTCCCCCAATTTCTCTACGGACACTCGCTCAAGCTTGCTCGCCGTTAACAACGATACGCCTTGCGAGTAGCGGTGAAAAAACGCCGGTGCCGCTTTGCGCCAAGATCCCTGGACAAGATCCTGCATCTTCATTCTGGTCTGGCTGGTGGTATCGAAGGCATTCGACAACCAGTTGCCGAAGCCCTCGTGATCGGCAATGAGCCGAGCACTCATTGAATCGGATGCTTTGGAAAAGGCCTCCCCCGCCAGCTCGCTCACAAGCCGATTATGCTGGCTGCGAAGCTCCGCTGCTGCCTCATCGAACCTGCCCAAAACCTCTTCCAGCACTTCAGCGCCATCAATCCCACTCGCCTTATCGCCGGTGAAATACAGCCGCGCCTTGCTGCGGATCGCATTCAACACCCGTGTCAAATCCTTGCCCACGATTTCAGAGAGATGACTCATCTGGAAGTGGCGATCCGATTCCCCGGTGAAGTTGAGGTCGTCTATGGCGCGACGCAGGTGGGGCATCCACTGTCCAATGTACTCGGCGTCGTCGGTGCCGCTCAGAATGATATTTCTTTCGGCCAGCTCGGGCGCCACTTGGAACGTCACCTGGGCGCTTGAGCGCAGATCGGCCTGCCGCTTGGGATCGTTGCGATGGGCCTCGGTCTTGGTGATCACGATGTACGGCTTGCAGCCCTTGAGCTCGTTCTCCAGCATGTCCCGGACGATCTCGAGCTGCTGCTGGTTGGCCATGCGTGTCTCGTCGGTCACGATGATGCAGCCACCTGCCGCAACCATCGCCTGGCGCATCAGTTCTTGCCAGGCGCGGTTGTCGCGCTCCTGCTTCTCGTACCCCGGAAGCAGCAACCACGCTTGGTTGTCGCGCTTGAAGTAGCGACGAGGCACTTTCAGGACCGGCAGCAGATCCTCGGCGTTGGGGTCGCAGATGGCACGCTGGAACTCCGGAACATCCACCTCGAAGTCATCCAGCCTGTAGCCCTGCGACGCCTCGTCCGGAACCAGCCTGCGAACGTATCCCTGCGCGCGCTCGAGGCCTTCTATCTCGAGGATGAGTACCGGCATTTTCTCGCCACGGCCTTCATTGCTCTGCAGCCACCTCGGCCCATCACCACGCAGGTCATAGATGCTCGCCATCAGCGTCGTCTTGCCCGCGCCCTGAGAGCCGCCCATCACAACGATCCAGGTATTTCCCAGTACCTCGGCAAGTAGCAGGCGGCGCATCACCTCAAGCAGTTTCTCGTCGATTTCCTCGTTACCAAGGTCGGTGCAGGCACCGCGTAGACGACGCAGCGCCTTGTTAAGATCGGTCAGCAGGAGCGCAGGTGATTCCATCGCCATTGTTTCTTCCTCGGTTCATCTTTGAAGTTAGACGCCAGACCCTTGCGGCGGACATACGTCTGCCGCAAGGGTATCGGCGGAATCGCGAGAAGCTTTACTGGCAGAAGCTCAGAATCATAAAGGTCTGAGCTTGTACATTACGCACGTCTCGTTCAGCGCATCGTTCGGCACCCATAAATCTGGTCAGGGAGAGCACTATCACAATACTGGCTATTTGCCTGTGGGCGCGGCAGAATTCTAGAGCTTGCTCTGCTCCAATAGTCAACCACCGTCATTCGCACGAAGACACATTGGCATTGCCAGCGTAGGCAAGTCGACTGCATAAGCTTTATTTATAGAATTTATAGAGAAAATCGACATGGACGCCCCTGAACATCTAGCAGCAATGTCCGCATCTGAAGCGTTTAATACCCTGATGGGCTATACCAAGGCTTTTGATCTTTTCAATGCCATGGGTGTGAGCACAAAGGAGCTGGTCCACTCGAACATCATTGCCTCGTTCTTGAACGATCGGGAAGCCCATGGCATGGGTAGCGCCTTCAGAGATGATTATGTAAGGTCGCTTCTCGGCTGCCGTTGCGATCGCAATCCCCTCCCGGAAGCCGTACTTTCAAGCACTGCTGACGTGCGCGCGAACGTGACGCGGGAACTTGAACATATCGATATCTTGCTGGATTACCCGTCCCTCAAACTGGTGATTGCAATCGAAAATAAGATATGGGCCTTGGACCAGAACCGTCAGGTCGCCCGCTACCAGGAAGCATTGCAGAACCTCTTCCCCCACTATACCCATAGGGCGCTGGTGTACCTGACGCCCAAAGGCCGGGCGTCTCCGACGATCGATCCGGACTCCCCTACCCCGGTCTACTACCAATCCTATGGACAACTGGCCGAGCTGCTACGTCAGCAGACAAGCGTAGATCCGAAAGCTCTCCCGTTTATCCATCAGTTCGCCACTCACATCGAGAAGACCATGTCGGGAAATACCGAGCTCAAACAGCTGTGCTGGGAGATCTTCCAGCAAAACGAAGAGGCGTACGGTCATATCCACGACCATTTCACTTATTGCCAGAATCGCAAGCTGCAAGAGCGCTTCGAATGGTTGGAAACGGAGGTTAAAACCGCGCCTATGTTTGCCGACTGGGCCGGCAGCATCGAAACGAGGCCGATATGTAATGTCGACAAAAAGCGGTATGACTTGGACGTGCGGGTAAGAGAATGGCCCGACGGTCTCTGGATCAAACTCTACAAGCACACCTGGCTTGGTGTTTTTCCTTACTTCCTTGCCGCTGATACCACCGAATTGGCAAGACACCTACCCGACTTCACCTCAAGCCCGCGGGAGGTTCCTGACTGGGCTGGGCATTATGTGGCTTCAAGCGGCTACCAGATTAAACATGAACGGTGCATTTTTGACCTGGGTGACAAGGCGACGGATGCGCATTACAACCAGGCGATGAGCAAAATTCGGGACTGCCTTGAAGAGATCGATCGGGCTCTGGCCCCTTCCCTATCGGGATCGCACTGATGCACACATCGCACGATGAAAACCCTTGGCGCTTCAGGCTTGAGATAACATGCTTACTGCAATATTGAACGGCAAGCGCCTAGGTAGCGGCGTTGAGGGTAGGCATTCAAGCCTGGGAGATGCCACCGGGGCGGAAGACATTCTTACCGCCACCATAGTCGAGCGACTGATTTACCTACCCGAATCTGTGCGTGATAGCTTCTTCGTTCAATTGTTGGGACCAGACAGATCAATTGGCACTTTGGACGATTTCGAGTTCTGGCCATCATGGTGGCTTGACGAACGACGTGTCGAACCCGATGTGGTGCTGTACGGGTCGGAGCGTACGCTGCTGATTGAAGCCAAGCGCTATGACGATCTCCAGCAGCAATACGCTGCACAGCTGGCAAATGAGTTGCGGGCTGGTTGGGCAGGCAAACACCTGGGTGAGGGCTCGATACTCCTCACCATTGGCGGCCTTCAAAATTACACGCAAAAAAGCATCTCTGAGCTGGAATCCCAAATCGAGAGAGAATTGTCCGGGGCAGGCTCAGATTACGAGTTGGCGTGCTGCAGTTGGTATCAGCTGTTCCAGGCTCTAGAGGCGGCGATTTCCAATGTATCGACGGACTCAGCGCCAGGCCTTAAGCGTCTGCTGGATGATATTGCCGCCGCTTACGAATGGCATGGTCTGCGTATTCTTCCCCGGCGCTGGTTAGGTCAACTGGCCCCGGTATCGATCGACTCCACACGCTCCCCTACCTTCGCGCCCAGAACCGTTAGCGCCAAGCGAGTCCCGAGCCGCGTAGCGACATCCCGCTTTCTATCAGACCTTTCTGCACCTTCCATTCAAATTACCCAATTCCCCATTGCACGTTGGAGCTGACTAACTTGACCACTGCAACCTCAATCGACAGCGCTCTTCTGGATGTGCGCAAGGCCTATCGCCTGCTGGCGGATTATCAACAGCGCATTCTTGAGCTAATGGGCTTTATACGTGAGGAGCTGGGCGCCAATTACTACTGTCATATACCGCGAAATTGCGTGCCCCGGAGGCTGGATGGGCTAGAGGTCAGCAACAGCGCAGGGCAACGTTTTCTGCCGTTCAACGACGTGTCCGTGCTATGGCTTCGTAACGGCGGGCAGGAGGATCCCGTGCATTGCCATGAGAAAGGTGATCTGTTGTTCGACGTTTGGGTCCGGAACGACACGGGCAATGGTGAAAACGCCGAAGAAGCCTCAATCGTCGAGAACAGCCGAAGCGAGTTGCGCATCTATATCTTCCAATGCGTGGAACCCCACAAAGGGCCATACAACTGGCGTAGCCAGGTCTGGGACCTGACGCCCTATCCAGCAATGGGAGAGGTACTCGAATGTGATGGCAATCCTGGCTATCGCGGCTACGCAGAGGCTTTGGACTTGTCTGTATGCACAGATGAAAACGCCATCCGTACCGCCTTGAACGGGCTGAGAAAGCGCGCGTCGGAGAAGCTTAATCAGCAAATTTGATTTAAGCGTCTGCTCAACACGTCTTGCTTAATGATCAGCGCTTGTCTGGAAGCAAGAAGTCAACCTCGTAGATACCCCGCGCGGCTCGGATGGCCACTGAGTGTGTGACTGGCCTTAAGTTACTCAACTCCCATGCGAGCCAGCCGTCTTCAAAATAACTTGCACAGGCCGCTTGCATGTCAGCGAGGACGAATGAACGCACGGCTTTCACGCGCACAATTGCGACAGCAATACCATTATCGTCTTCGTCCCCATCGTTATGAAGAAACCTCCCGTTTTCGACAATTAGCAGATCCTCGAAAGGATCCAAGTCTGGATACCAACGACGAACTTCGAGGGTTTTCTCGCCAGAAGCGATTCGACCGCCACTGGGCCGTACAATTGATAAGGCCTTGATGGTTCTCTCCTAACAGTTGGGCGCTTGGAAAATAGTCGCCTTGATGGGGCAGCAGTAAACCATAGCACCGGCACAGGAATGATCTAGAAGCCCGAAAGCTATTGGTTGACCGCTATAGATAGGAGCGGCTCAGTTTTCCGAGGATCTAGTCAACGATTCCTCAGATTTGAAAACACGGCTTCCAATTCTCACCTCAAAGCCACCATTATTTCCGCTTAAGCTTCGTCTAACACTCGCCAATGTGACCTTTGTCGTCCTGATCACGTGACTTGTTTGCTTTGGCTAACCTGATCGCTTACGAAGCCGATCCAGTAGCGCCTGACCGTAGCTGAGCCGCCGCAATAGGTATTGCCGTTAGAATACGTTTGAGCTCAACCCCCAATGCGTCACCCTCTAACTCAGCCCCAACTTGCCAAGCTCCGACCCCATAGGCTGCATGATAGGTCGGGCTGACCAGGAGCATAACCTCGTCCGCTCGGGGGATCAGCAGCAACGAAACGTCAGGCTTGATGCCCTTCCACCGGAGACTGTCGTGATAAATGTGCGCTGACCCCATCGCATCCAGCACGCTGGCGCGGGCGCTGCGATACTTCGCGTCAAAAACCACGAAACGCTTCGCCGAACGCGAGTCCAACGTCACGACGATGTCCGGGTATCGCTCTCGCGATAAGCTTTGAAAACCGCGATGCGCAGTTTGATCAATCGCTGGGCATCGGACTTGGTAACACGCCTCAACGATCACATCATCCGCTCTTCCCCGCCATACGATTTCTTTTAAGCCCAACGATCGATATTCACGACTCCAAACGAGTTCAGGAAACTGACGTTGCAGCTGTGAGACTACCGTCACAAAGCACCACCGCTCATAGATCTCCCATGTTGGGCTGATCCACAGCGTCTCATCAGGATCCTTCCCCAACCACCCTGAACGCAACGCGTACCAACCAAACCGATAAGCTCGTGCATATGCAGGGTGAGCAGAGATCGCATTCAATCCCGCAGCCGATAGACGCCTGGCGGTCACGATGCAGAAAGGTCTCGCGCGTTGAAGCCGTTCAAGCTTGCGAGCAAGCGACTCAATGAACGCGATTCGACGTACGAGCCTTGGCGTTAACGCTGATCGGGTATTGCTGACCACCTCAGTTGCAGCGGCATGTTGAAGCCCCCTCACCACCTGCCGGCAACGTCTAAGGACATCGAAGAGAACAAGTCCAACGGCCTGATTCGCGGGATTGTCCTCTTCCTCGTAAGACCTGCTCACCTCAAAGCGAACAGTGTTCAAGGCCGGACGCTGAGTGCTAGCGGGATTCAACAGTGCCTGCCCCGTCGGCCCTCTGAGTGCCTTATGCACGGATGCGAAGTCCAACCGCTTGACCGTGTGGGCACTCACCGACGTGCGATCGCTCCTCAAAGTTGTTAACGGCCGCTGAGCTATCTGCTTGAGCGCGCGGTGTAGCCGATCCCCATAGCGTCTCAGCCTCGCATACTGCAGATGCGGGTTGGTGAGTGCTCCATCATGGCCAATTCCAAACTGAGCCTCTTCTGTGCCCAGAACGAGAGCCGGGTCGAAATCCAGAATCGCCTCAACCATGGCAGCGAATGCCTGGCCGCCGAGTTTATTATCAGCTGCTGAGACGTCAAGCCGGTAACTGGCGGCAGTTCGCCCCTGGTCATCGAGAAGCTCTGCCGCGACCTCTCCTGCATAGAAGCCTGGTGACCATAACCACGTGCACGCCCCGTTTTGGTCGACCGTCTCGACCAAAACGTCATCAATGTAGAAGGAAAAGCCTTGAAGCGCGGTAAAACGATAAGCCTTCTTCTCCATGAAGCCTGGGCTCAACTGACCTGGGTGCACGTCAAATCGAGTATCGCCCTGCTCTACCTGCAAGATGATCGTCATGGTCTACCGCCAGAATCTGGTCGAGCCGGAGTGAGCCAGGTCGTCGGCCATTTCTTTAACTTTGCGCAGCGACATACCCAACCCCGCATCTTTGAGCGTGGCATGTAGCAATGTGAAGACCTGCTGAAGTCGAGGGCTGTCTTCACCACGCAATTTGGGGAGTATCTTCGAATAAATGGCATGGTCGAGTGCACGTGAGAACTCAATGACACCACCAGCCTGTGTTTGCTGCAGATAGCCGATCACGTCGTTGAGCGTGCGCCACCCGAAATGCAGTCGAGCTGGACGAAGCACATCCATCAGTGAGGACATGAGATTTCTGACGAGCGCAATCTGTTCATCCTCAAGTGAGCTCTTCTGCCAGCCAGGAAATGCTTTGACCTCAATATCCCAGAATTCGATCACAGAGGCTCGATCCAGCACCTTGTCGCTCAATCCATGAGTGGTCTCGTCCATGTTCACTGTGCCGATGATCACGAGGTTGCTCGGATACGGAATGCCCGGAGGAACACCATCGATCTCGTCGACTTGACCGTGAAAAACGATCGTCTCGCCGGTCTCCATGGCTGAAAGCAGAGGCGCCAAATACTGTTCCGGATGAGAGAGGTTCATTTCATCAAGAACCAGTGTGTAAGGCTTCGTCGGGTTGGCGCTTGCCTGCAGGAGGAAATCCAGAACGCCGGTACGCACATATGCGTCTGACTCCAGCGGATTAACATAACCCAGCAGACTCGTGTAGTCGTGCCAGCCTGGCTGGACAGGCACAATCAGCAAGCCTTCACTTGGCTCGGGATCGTCCTGCCACAGACTCAGCGCATAGTTACGGGCAAGTTGCGTCTTTCCCGCACCGCTCAAGCCTGTCAGCACCGCGAAATGACGCCTCGTATGCCCCCACAATCCAGCATCAAGTTGCCCGATCAGCTCTTCTGGAAAGCGAAACTCTTGATCAAATCTGGCAATCAGGGCCCCTAGCTTCGGCCTCTCAATTTCGATATCGAGCTGTACTGGGGCTACTTGAGCCAAGGACGGACTGATACCTGGAATGCTCGCAAGGCCCTTAGGCTGCCAGTGAATGCGATTAACCCACTGCCTACCCCTTTCGGTGAGGTTGAGCACTTTCTCGGAGATTGTGACCAGATCAAGGTACCTGAACCAACCAATAATCGCTGATGGGGCGAAATCAGTCGTCCATCCAGGGTTTGCCTTTCTGAGTGTTAGGATGGCATCACGGTTGGATAACTGTGTGTCACGCAATGCCGCTAGCAAATAGTCAACCCCCAAGATGCGGGTGATCATCCAGTCAATGACCTCATCTGGATCACCCGACTCCAGGAATGCCTCGCCCCGGGGTGTCAATTGCAGGTTATTTGCGTTGGCACGCAGCACGCCCCATTCGGCGATCAGAGCGTTTAGCTGAGTGTTGCAAGTCGACGTTTTTGATTGAGGGCTGATCGATTGCAAGTGTTGGATGAAGTCTTCACGAGTGCATCCATCTGTTGCAAAGTCGATCATACTTTGAATGGTGGCCGTGCCTCCGCCAATCGCCAGCAGACCGCGCCTCCTCCTCTCAGGAGGCAAGGGCTTGAGTACTTCGTCACCTGTCTCCAGATCGGATATTTCGGTGGCTTCGCCTTCCGGGTTCTGAACGTAGTTGACGAACATTAGCCAAGGCAACGTCAAACGTGAGACGCCCTCCCTGGAATAAATGTCAGCCACTTCACCCAGCACTTCATTCAAGCGGTTCAATACGAGTCGGTGCAGATGACGCCTCTGACCGCTCAGTGGAAGCCCCAAGGCATGAGCCAGCTCACGCAGTTTACGATGATGCGCTATCGACGTGAAAGCACCTGGACAAAGCAACGCGAAGACGCGGTACATCTTGAGTCGAGGATTTCTTTTGGTCAGCCCAGCAACCGCGGGCGCAATTTGAGCCCAGGCGTCAGCGATGAGCATCTCATTCTCAGAAGGGTCCCGGGTCTGCGCGTACTTTTGCTTCAGTTGCCAGAGGCTCTCTGCGATTGCCGAATTTTCGGCGACCGCAGAAATGTTGATGCGCCCCATGCCTGTTGCCGAAACAGCCTCGGTGTCCCAGAGCGCCAGTTGGAAGTCATTACTTAGGAACTCCTCATGAGACACATCCCTGACACGCACCAACCATTTCTGGAATTCGGTGATCCAGCTTTGATTACCCGCCAAGGACATTACCTGCTCCTGAAGGCTAATACATGCAGCTCTCAGTTGTTCGTCATCCTTAAGATCCAGCAAGTCCATTCTCCATCAACGATATTTATAGATGGCGAGATAATGTCACCACAGGGAGATCGAAGCCAGATCCTATCTCTGCGTTAACACACGGTAAGCGACAGCATTTTCGCCAGCCCTCACTCTCCATCAATGCCTGCAACGGCACATTGGCGCAGGCGTAGAAACAACCCGGCATGGCGGCATCCTCGGACGCCCCCACGCTCGGGTTAAAGGTTAGAAATCCACCGACGCCGACAGCTGCAGCGTACGCGGCGTACCCAGGCCACCGGACAATCCGCTGCCGTCGCCGCCGCCCAGAAAGAATGTCGTCAACATCAAGACCGGTAGGCAGTAGCCGCTTGGAGCCGCGATTTTGATGCCCCTGCGGATCAGATCAGGTTGAACCTCTGTCACTCAGGCGGACTCCCAAACCTGAATCCAGGAGAAACATATGAGCCAAACAGCTTTGGTCGTCGGCGCCAGCGGCATCGTCGGCAGCGCCATCACTCAGTTATTAATCGACAACAACTGGCAGGTCGCCGCGCTGTCCAGGCACCCATCGCAAGCGCCAGGCGTGATCCCCGTGGCGGCAGACCTTCAGGATCCCGCTTCGCTGGAACACGCGCTCGCGGGTTTGAAGCCCACGCATGTGTTCATTACGACATGGTCACGGCAAGCCACGGAAGCCGAGAACATTCGTGTCAATGCGGCCATGGTTCGCAACGTGCTGGCCGCCATTCGTCCAGCCAGGAGCGTTGAACACGTAGCGCTGGTCACGGGGCTGAAACACTACCTCGGCCCATTCGAAGCCTATGGTAACGGCAGCCTTCCGCAAACACCGTTCCGCGAGGATCAGGGTCGTCTGGACATCGAAAATTTCTACTACGCCCAGGAAGACGAACTCTTCGCCGCAGCTGAAAAGGACGGCTTTACCTGGAGCGTTCATCGCCCGCATACGGTCACCGGGGTTGCTGTAGGCAACGCGATGAACATGGCCACCACCCTCGCTGTCTATGCCTCGATTTGTAAACAGACCCATCGCCCTTTTGTATTTCCCGGATCAACAGTGCAGTGGGACAGCCTCACTGACATGACGGATGCCCGGCAGTTGGCCAAACAACAATTGTGGGCGGCCACTACGCCGGCTGCGGCCAATCAGGCATTTAACGTCACGAATGGCGATGTCTTTCGTTGGAAATGGATGTGGAGCCGAATTGCCGAATACTTCGACGTGCCTGCCGCCGATTATCCCGCTTCACCCTCCCCCCTTGCCGGGCAGATGGCTGACGACCAAGCCGTATGGACGCAAATGGTCGCGCAATTCGGGCTGAAGGAATCCGATATCGGTCGGCTGATATCCCCATGGCATACCGATGCGGACCTGGGTCGACCCATCGAAGTGGTCACGGACATGTCGAAAAGCCGTGCCATGGGCTTCACCGCCTACCAGGCGAGCGATCAGGCATTTTTCGACGTGTTCGACAAACTACGCGAGACACGCTTGATACCTTAGGCCGTTCCTGAGACGCCAGGCCGTTTGTTGCCTCTCACCGCAGGCATCAATCGGCCAGGAGTGCCCAGCGTTCGTGATCACACCAGACTCCGCCGATCTGAAGGTATTTCGCAGAAAACCCCTCTTTCGTGAATCCGAGACGTTTGACCAGTGCTATTGATCGCACATTTTCAGGTTGAATATTGGCTTCGATACGGTGAAGCCCTAATTCCTCAAAGGCATACCTCGTTGTCAACCCCACCGCCTGGGACATTCTTCCAGTCCCGGCAAACGAAGCCATGCCCCAGTAACTGAGATAGGCGTTTTGAAATCCTTTATAGAAGATCTGGCTTAGATGGGTGACTCCCACAATGTGCCCGGATTCTCTATCGCGGGCCACCAGCCCAACGCTTGCGCCCGTAATGTGTGCCGAATACCACTCCTCGAACCCTGAAGCGGTCGTGAACGGCTGTACCCAGCGGCCATGATATTCAAGGCTTTCCCGATTCGCGTGGAGAAGCTCGTCCCTATCTTTGCGCGTGACCCGGGCAAGCCTGACGTTCGACATTTCCATAGCGGCACCTCTTCTTACCTTTTGTCCTGGGCTACAGCTCCAATGAGAGTCGAAAACATCTCTTCTGCCTCCGCAACGGAGCAATTTCCACGTGTAACGGCGCATGTCAGCGCGTCTCCCGCCGCAACCAGTGCCGCGCAGGCCAATGCCAGCGATTCCAGGCGAACGCTTGAGTGAGGCCGTAGGACTTCCACGAACATCTCGATCACCGCGTCAACCAACTCTTGGTACACGCCAGCTTTCTCATCGCTTCCTGCAAGCGCCGCGCCGACAGCATGAAATTCGTCACCCTGGTCGGTTCCGCAGGCCAGATAGGCTTTAGCCAAAGCCAATACAGTGTCTTTCGCCGGTCGATTTTCCTGAGCCATAAGCGTGCGAAACGCGGTAATACGTTCGGTGTCTATCCAACGATAGAGGTCAATCAAAAGACCGGTTCTGGTCTCGAAATGCTCGTAGGTCACAGGCTTTGAAACGCCTGCGCACACTGCCAGGTGGCCCAGCGTCAGTCGATCCGCACCTTCCTCCCGAACGATCACACGCGCCGTTTCGAGCAGTTGCTGACGCCGCTCGGGCTTCGGCAGACGACCTGAGGTCCTCTTGTCGGCGACGATCTTTGTGTTTTTCACTTGCATACCTACAACCTACTATCTGTAAAGTTAGTGGAGCACAGGTGTTGAGACGTTACAAGCGTCTGGAAGAATGCAACGTAGGGGTTGAGGCCTTGATCAGCGTGTAAACGTTTTTTCGAGCACAGAATTTGGCCAGGTTGCCTCTGCAATACGCATGAAATTATTGCCGTAGATCGCTTGGATATCCGCATCTGAATAACCCAAGCGCGTCAATTTCTGTGCGACCTCACCCAGGGTCTCGGGCTGCAACTGAACATGTCCGTTCATCTGGCCATAGTGCTCAATCGGCCACCAGTCGTTCTCGTCTTCACCTTCCGGCAAATCTTTGTGCTCGGGGTACAACTCGGTATCCAAACCTATGCCGATATGGCTTGTCCCGATGCGCT
>Ga0163161_10002876_pt1 | contig 12198 bp, 7 predicted proteins | sample S45metaG_FD_129847 | JGI IMG/M metagenome (GOLD analysis project Ga0163161, IMG submission 129847) | Switchgrass rhizosphere microbial communities from Kellogg Biological Station, Michigan, USA - S4-5 metaG | ecosystem: Host-associated > Plants > Roots > Rhizosphere > Soil | place: USA: Michigan... | reverse complement strand
GACGGCTTTAGATCGTATTGCTTGCAGAAAAGGAATATTTAGCCCCGGGCGTAGCGGCATCCCCGAAGCGCAGCGGAGGGATACAGCGAAGCACGGGAACCAACTCAAATAGTTGCATAGCCACTGCGCTCCAAAAATGAAAGGCTTAGAAACAGATAAATAACTTTTTCTTAGTAAAGCAGTCTCATTGCTCTTCGGTTTAGGCAGTCCTTCTTTCCGCTTCTATCTTTTTGTGACAGTAATTGTATAATGATTGGTAATGCATCAAAAAGGATAGCCGCTACAATATGGTTTATTTAACTGAAGGCAGTGGAACAAAACAGGTGAATGAATATCAAAGACAGCATGTTCATCGGCGAAATTTTAAGCATTGGTCGGTGAGACACCGACCAATGGAATAATAAAAAATAGAAGAAGGAACTGCTAAAGAATTAATTCCGTGATCTTCGTGTCTCCGTGGCAAAAAAACTCGATTATTTAATTACCTTCAAAATAAACTCCGTAATTGTCTTTTTAGGCACCACAACAGTGGTCGTCCGGCTGAACCTGGCGATATTAATGCCGTAAAAACGGCCTTCCCAATCGAAAACCGGTGATCCACAGACATTGGCTTTAATGGCGGCATCGTGCGTAAATATAGCATTAAAACCATCTCTTCTTTCTGATTTACCCCCTTCAAATTGCTCTGCCGGGTGATTAAAAACCGATTGTCCCCTGCCGTCCAGCTTGAATGTTTTGCTCATTTTACCAGTTGTGTTTGCCCACTCGAAAGTTACTTCATCGTTTGCCCAATATTTCAGTATTTCAGGCGCAAATTCATTTGCCTTTTTAATCGCTTTTCCATTAATACTGATCAGTTCGTCACCAACTTTTAAACCTGCTTTTTCTGCCGGACTCCCCTCTTTGATTAACGAGAACTGAACCGGACTCGAATTGTACACCACCATTGCACCTAAATAAGGCTGACTGTTAATTTTCGGTAAATTAAATAGCGTACTGCCTAAAACACTGCGCATTGTTTTACCATCATGCTCAATGGTATATAAAAATCTTCCCATTTCCATTTTGGCGGTATCATTTGGAGCAAGATCTAAATCGACTCCACCAGTTATTTTCTCTCCCATCTGGAATAATATAAGATCACTTTCCTGATCTCTTCCGATTAACGTAAGTGGAGCAGATGACCCATTATTATACAACTGGGCATTTTCACCAATCATGGTATTTTTACTCAAAAGAAACTGTTTTTTATCGCCATTGGCTGTTTTAACATTCAATAAAGTAGCGTCTATTTCCTGCACTTTACCTTTCAAAACACTCTTAATCAAAAGGGTGCTGTTTTTAACCTTTGGTGCCTCAAACTCCGGATGTAATGCTTTTTGTTTATTTTCTTTTTTGATAACCGAAAATAATGGATCTGCTTTAACACTATCTGGCTTTTCGGGGAACGCTGTATAAAGGGTTTCCTTGTTTAAGGCTGTCCAATATCGGTGGTACAGATCAACAGGGATTTCAAAGTTCATGTCTTCAGAAATATCAATGGCACTATGCAAGCCAATTACGCGACCGTAATAATCAAACAATGGGCCGCCTGAATCGCCGGGCTCCATTTTGCAGGTGGAGCGGATAAAACCATATTCATTTTTCACCTCGGCCACCTGCCCCAACCTTAAAGTTGGTAAGGTTTGGTTTAAACTTTCGGGATAAGAAATACTGATACAGGGTTCGTTTTTAACCAAACTTGCAGAGTAGCCCATCTCTGCAAAGGGCCAGGTTCCTTTGTCGGTAATTTTCATCATGCCTACATCAGGTATGCCTGGCGTATCTTTGTTCTCTATCTTACCCAAGGCCAGTGCAATACACTCCCGCCCGTCAGGAAAAAAGACCTTGTAATTTTTACCGGGCAAAATGGTATGTGCAGCCGTTAAGATATAACCATCGGCGCTCACCACTACCCCGCTAAACTGACCGCTGGTTCTTTGGTTCTGTTGCACATCGAAACCCCACATGCGTACACTGGCCGGATAAGCTTTTTGTACGGCTTCAGCAATGGTTTTCTGGAATTTCGCAACCTGTTTTCTCTGGGCAGCAACATTCAGGCTTAGCAATAGCGCCAAACCTAACGCTACATTCTTCATATATCTTTTCATTTATTGATGATTTTTGGCCAGGTTAATCCGCTCAGAAATTTCTTCGAGCGCAGCGGCATCGGTTCCGGTGAAACCCGTGAGTTTAAATACAATATTCCCTGCTTTATCGATAATAAATTTTGCAGGTATAGCACTTGCGCCATAGGCTTCTACTGCGGCGTTATGCCCGGCACTATCTTTCAGGTCCATGAGTACCGTGAATTTAAAGCCAGATTGTGCGATGTACTTTTTCACATCTTCAACAGGTGTTTTGGTGGTTTCCCAGGTATGGATAAACAGGAATTTTACCGATGGATCATTTTTATAGGCATTAACGGCCAGCTGCATGGCAGGGAATGATTTTTTGCAGGGGACACACCAGGTAGACCAGAAATCGAGTACAATTACTTTTCCTTTTAAATCTTTTAACGACACGGTATTTCCATCAAGGTCTTTTAAAGTGAAACCAGGTGCTGGTAAAGTGATCATTTCTGTTGAGAGCTTGTTGTGCAGGGAATCAGCCTTACTTAGCACAGTTTGTGCCGATGCCGAAATACGTATAAACAGGCACAAAGAGGCTAAAAAGCAAAGCCTTAAAAAAGGGTTCATAGTTTGAGTTAAAGGATTTAAAAAACGGCAAGGCCATTTTACCGGCCATGCCGGGCGCATAGGTTGATTAGATGAGTATTTCCAGTATTTTTTCTTTTGGTGGATAACATTTGGTTTCGTCACACACCTGATAGTATAAACCACATTTGATTTTCGTGCCCGCTTTAGCCTTGCTATAATCGACCATGATCCTAAAATTTGCCTTTCCTTCAAAAATGAACATGCCATCGCTACCAGGATAAGGCACCGCTGCAGTGGTTTTCCATTCCTGATCGGCTACAGCACCTTCCGGAAGTTCTAGTCTGGTTTCGGTAACAATAAATGGGTTATCTTTTGAAACATAAGCATAGATATGCCAGCCTTTTAAAATTTTGGCTTCAATCAATAAACTGTCTTTTTTATTGCCATTGCCGGGAATAAACCTTGCCGAAACCGCAACAGGATCGGCGGTGGTCGGCTCACCACCAACTACCGCTTTTGGCAACTGGTAGCTTTGTTGCTGGCTCACAGGAATACTTTTTCCGTAAGTGTTGACCATAAATTTGAACCCGCCGGATTCAGTATAAAATAAATTGTTGCGGTTTTGATTGAGCCATTTTTTCCAATCGGAAGCTGTAGTAAATTTTTCGGTGGTATAACGCTCGAGCAAGCGTTGCGCCATCGCCACGTCTTTGCCGCTCTCCAATAAACTGATGCATTTATCTAAAAGGGCCACCTTACGGTTAGAAATACCTAATTTTTGCGCATCCTGATCCAATTGAAGGGTATACACACCTGAAGGATAGAAGTATTCATAATTCTGACGGTAGTATTTGTGGTACTGGCTGATATTCGTGCCATAAATGGCAAACAAACTGTCGCCTGCGAAACCTTTTACATAGTCCTCAAAAGATTGTGTATCGTTGGTGACCGGCATTTTTAAAAACATTTCATTGCCATGGCCAATATCTTCACCCTTTGCTTTTTTATCCTTTAATTCCTGCTGCATTTTCAGCATCCGCAGGTTCCCTTCGCGTCTGGATACTATGGCCTGGTTATACAGGTCTTTGTTTAAGCGGTAAATCAGTTCATCAATCCCGCTACGGGTTTCGATCTGTACTTTTTTAACCATCGCTGGCTGGCGGTCGAACTTTTTGATGTAACAGATGCTATTTACAAAAACATCTTTAGCTTCATCCGTCATAAAATCGGGCGAACCCGCAAAACCCCACATAAAATAATTTCCCTGACGGCCAAGTGCTACTGCCTCTGCATTTTTGAGACAAACACCGCCTGAAATAGATTCAGCATCCGGCGAATCATTAAAACCTTCACCATGCGAAACCATACCGATTAAATAAGGTTCTTTGGAAGAAAAACCTTGTTTTACCACCTGCCACATATTCATTTGTTTTGGTGTTGTTGCAGCTTGATGCCCATTAAAAAAAGAACCCGGGGTTGGTTTCATTACCATACTTAGTTTTACGGCATTTGGGGTATTAAAAATGGGGTGACTGGTTTTAATATTTAAAGCTTCATTATCCAAACACTGGCAGTACCAATCGAACTTCAATCCTAAAGGTAAACCTACATTGGGTGCCATGGCGTGCATTAAAACCATAGGACGGTTAAAGTTTGCTGGTATATTCACCGGGCCGGCGTCCATTAAGGTTACATCTACCCCTTCAGACATTTCTACTTTATAATCGGCTACATCTACCACCTTAACTTCGGTAAAGCGTTGCTCCAGAAAAGCTTTAAAATCGGGCATTCTGGTTTTGTATATTTTTTCGAGAATATTGGGTGTAGTTGAATAATACACTACATTTTTGGGCATTGGCTTATCAGGATTATACCCTACATACAATATCCTTAGGGCAATTTTATCCCGATATTTTCCACTGCCGAAAGCGAGTAGCGAAACCAGCATCAGGCATGCCGTTAGTATCTTTTTCATCATCTATTTTTTATCAATGATTAATTAAATATTTCGGCAAGCTTTTTATTTAATGGTTCGCCGCGCAAGCCATTACCAATGATTTTACCTTGGGCATCTACCAGAAAACTTGCAGGTACAGCACGTACGCCATATAAACGGCCTACTTCGTTGTTCCACCCTTTCAGGTCAGAAACATGGATCCAGTCTAAACCATCCTTTTCAATCGCCTCCAACCAGCGTTCCTTTACATTATCCAGTGAAACGGATATAATTTCGAAGCCTTTATCTTTATAAGTCTGGTATTGTTTTACCAGGTTCGGATTCTCGGCCCTGCATGGTCCGCACCAGCTTGCCCAAAACTCAACCAGCACTACTTTACCCTTTAAACTAGCCAGCGAAATTGGTTTACCTACCACATTGTTCTGTGTAAAAAGCGGAGCAACGTTTCCAACAGCAGTAATGCCACTGGCTGCAATGCGCTGAGCAAGTTCTTTACCCATATCCGTTTCGCGGTATTCTTTGTTTAAGGCATTAAAAAGTGGCTGAACCTTGGCTACATCTACTTTGCTTCCGGCAGCTTCTGATAATGCCACCAGAGCGAAATAAGATGCTGGGTGTTCTTTAGCAAATTGAAATTGCTTATCTGTTCTGTTCTGGATGTTTTTCCGGTAGCGCAAATCAACTGCTTTCATGTAAGCGGTATCTTTTTGCTGTTCGGGCGTACCACGGTTAAAATCGATGTTTACAGCTTTGGTAAGCGCCATAATGGTGCCGCCGATCGCTTTGTTGTAGGCGTCGTATTCCTGGTATACTTTCGAGCCCGTAAAAACCGCATTCTCCAGAGAATCTTTTGAAGTAATGTTTACCTGCTCCTTACCAAAATAAAAGTAAATCACATCGCCAGTATAAACGGCCTTGCCTTTACCGCCACCAGTATGATCGAGCGCCATGCGCGCATAGGCATTACCCGAAATATGTCCGGCAAACTTAAAAGTTCCGTTCACCAATGCCACCGAATCTTCACGGCTTACACCATTATCCATATAATCGATATAGGCTTTTGCCGGAGCACCCAATGTGCCTATTTTACCTGTTAAACTAAAATTTGGCGCTTGCGCCCAGCCTAAAACCGGGACTAAAAAGGCCAATACTGCTAATTTTATCATTTTCATTTGTATGTTACTTTATGGTCTAAATATTTCCATGCCAAAGATTTTGAAGGCCTAGGCATGGAATAAGATTATTTTTTGATGGCGATATCTACAGGAGTACCTGGTATTCCTTCGATCTTTTTAATGAACACACCGTTCATTCCGGTCGATATATTAAGAAAAGTAACAGTTTCTTCTGTTCCTACCATCAACGTTTCTTCGTCTTCAGAAAGTTTAAGCATCGTAATCGTTTTTCCGGTAAAACTTGTGGCCAATTCCCTCAATTCTTCATTTACAGGGTTATACCGGTAAAGTTTACTGCCATTCGCAATATAGATTACGCCATTTTTAGCACCGCTCCATTTTGTATTTTCATTGATTAATTCCTGACGCACAAAAACACGTTTATATTGAGGGGTAAAAGTGAATGGTCCGTTAAACTGAACATTGAATTTTAATTCATAAATCTTTCCATCAGTTCCCTTGCAATAAGCAAAACAATCTGCGTTATTGAGCTGCTCCAGATGAATAAGATCCATGCCTACATTTGTAGGATCGAAAGGACTTGTTGTGGAAACCGAGTATTGGGTACCAAAATAAACAGGTGCCCCATACAGATTAATCCGGACAAATTGCTTTCTGTTTTTGTCGAAGCCAATAAAATAGGTAGCCGATTGCGTAAAGCTCATCACAAAAGACGGGGCCAGTTCATAATCTCCTTCAGCAGGTAAACCAAACATCCCATAAGTAGCAGCCTGATCCCATGTACTTGTTGTTCCGCCGTAAAACTTACCATTTACAATACCCATCATTACCCCTTGAGGATGCGAAATCAGTGACCCCACCTCAAGATTATCCGGTTGCGTAAAGAAGTTATCTTTAAGTGTATTTGGATATTTTGGATCTTCCTGCATGGTGTTTGGCTCCAGTCTGACTCCGCCATTTTTTGTAATAATCCAGTAGCCCAATAAAGTTCCACCCGTAAATGTGTTCCTCAGCAGAAATAAATTGGTGGGGTTTGGAGGCAGATCTTTCCCTTGCATCGCCCTGTACAAACGTGCCTGTACACTACCATCTGGTTTTACAAATGAAAATTGTGTGATTCCGTTTTCAATACTTAATACCGAGGTACCATTTGCGAATTCGGTTCCGCCGTCGATGTAAAACTTATGGAAATATTTCATTCCATTTGCTTTGTTTAAAACGGTAAGACGGGCCGCATATCTTTTAGCCTGCAAACCGAATATGATCCTTAAAGCTGGGCCGGTATAAAGGATATCGTTCCCTTCGATTACGCTGATTCTCCACTGAAATTCGATATTGGCAGCATCAGCCCCTTCTATTTTTGGCTTGATAATCAAACTATCACCTACACTCGCGGTATAAACTGAATCGAGGTTTGCCAATTTAGGCTCGACAGGCATATTGATATCATAATTGCCCAGGTCTTTATGACATGCGGCCAGGAAAGCCACACCAATTATTAACAAGATTAATTTTTTAATATCCATGTTTTTATATTTAAATAACCTCATTGCCGTTTTCATCTATAAAATAATATTTACCATTCTGCGCATTTTTCCGCAAAAGCGTTTTTTTGGCTGGATTGCTCTTATTGTAGAAATAATAGTTATCCGTATTACCATCGGTTACGGCTTCAATCACATAACCTTTTGCTGCATTTTTAGTTACCCAATTAAATGGATTATTTAACATTGTGGTTAATAAACCTATATAATAAAGGTTTTTAGGAGCATCCAGTCCGTCGGTAGTAAGCGAAGTTTGTCCGGTTACCAGAATAAACAATTCATGTTTGGTTCTCGAGTAAGGAGGAAGCGGCCAGGAGTCCCACCAATCTGGTTTTTCCAATTTGGAAGAGAAAACTACTTTTGCCCTGATCATGTAGGGGTTTTCAATGCCCAGATCTGAGGTGCCGGTTAATTTGATCAGTATCGAAACCGATCTGTTTTCAAGTTCCTTATCCTTGTTATAAATCACCACAGGGATATAGCCTATCCCATTATTTGGAAGAATTGAATATTGAGCTTTCAAAGGTTCATAATGGAGTTCGGGAATGGCGGTGGAAGAATCGCGATCTACCCGTGCACTAAATTTACGGTCTGCATCTGTTCTTACGCCAGACAAACGTACCGGTAACCAAACCGTATCCTGCGCTCGTGTAGGATTATAGGCAAAGGTTCTTACTATACTGTCTTTGTCGCCATTATAAATATCGAAGTAGACATTGGCACTGTGATCAAAACGCATCTCTTCTGCTTTCTTGCAAGAAGCAAGACAGATGACTGCGAATATTAATATATATGCTTTCATAATTTGCTATTAATAATTTTCAAATTGTTTTACCTGCCTCCATAAACAATCTCATCGTTGGGAAGAGGGAGTACAAAAATGTTATCCGAAGCAGGAATAATTACACCAGTTTGGCCTACTATGCCTCTATTGAGCCTTTTGTACATGTAAAACAACTGGCCTTCGGCTAACCATTCTTTACGGGCATCCTTAAGCAGTTCTTTTAATAAATCTTCCTGGCTATTGATGGTCAAAGGATCACCGATTTGCCTCGCTTCACGAACCTGTGTAAGGTAATTGACTGCATCTGTAGGATTGCTCTCATACGAACACTCGGCAGCGATATAATACATTTCGCTAAGCCTGATTGCTGGCGCCATCAGGTAATGTAAATTTGCATTTGCCTCAGCACTTAAAGGGTTTCTGCGGTATTTAACGATATCGTAGGATCTTGACGATTGGCTTGAAGTGGCAGATAACCAGTATTTGTAACGGGAATCACTTGCTCCTGCAGTTGCCTTTTCATAAATATAATCTGCGGCGTCCTCAATCAGATAAAAGCCCCTGGTGCCACTTTGAAACCAATTCTCTTTTATATCTTTTGCAGCTCCCGGGATATACCATCCAAAAACAAGTTCCTTGTAAAGGATACGGTCTTTCTTCGAATCTTCGAAGGCCTCAAAATCACTTTTTGCGGTCCAGGGGAATTTTTTTGAGTCGATAACCTCCTTAGCATTCAGTAAAGCCTTAACCTTATCATTTTTATACAGGTAAACCCTGGCAAGTGTTCCACATACCGCATAATAATTTAAACGGTGCCTTCTGTTCTGGAGGAAAAGACTTGGGTTCTTCTCTTCGGTATTTTTCAGCGTATCGGTAACTAATGGGTAGTTTACGATATAACCGGCACTCCGGATCGGATCGGCAACCAACAGTTGTTTCGATTCTTCCAAATCTTTGATGATGAGATCCATGGTTTCTGTTACAGAGGAAACCGGAGTGATATCTTTGGTGTATTTGTTTGCATATGGAATGCCTTTTGCCGTTGGGTTTCTCAAATAAGAAGGTGCAAAAAGACGCAACAGGTCGAAATGCAGATACGCTCTTAATGCAAGTGCTTCTCCTTTGATAATGGCATAATTATTACCACTAAAAATGTTCTTTTTTGCATCAACGTTTTCGAGGATCAGGTTGCAGTTTACAATTGCATTGTATAAGCCCGCCCATATTTTGTCCTTACGTTTGATAAACTCACCATGTTTATAATTGTACAAGGAGGTTTGTCTGTAATCCTGTCCGTCATCGCGCATCGAGAAATTTTGGGCCAGTACCTCTGTTGTACCAAAAGTAAGTTCTTTCCCATAGAGATCGGATTCCGTACTCCGGTTATACACGCCGTTTATGGCTTCCATAAAGCCACTCTCAGTGCTGAATAGAATTGGAGCGGCAATTTCCGATTCAGGCTCCACTTCCAGCCATTTTTTACAGGAGCTAAATAAGCCTGTTATTAAGATGAAGCAGATTAATAATCTAATTTTCATGTTGTTATATTTTAAATCTGTTAATGAATAGCTTAAAAAGCAGCTCTAACAGAAAAGGTTAAACTCCTGGTAAATGGATAATTAATTCCACGCTCTTCTTTTACTGACGACCAACGTACTACATCATTGGCTGTTACCTGGAACATCAAACTCGACATCGATAACTTAGCTGCGATTTTTTTATCCATATCATAAGAAATATTGAGTGATTGGAGGTTGATCAGATTATCCGGCTGTATAAATCTCGAACTTACATCGGTTTCCCCGTTATCCGCGATATTTTTATAAAACGAGAGGTCGCCAGGCTGTTTCCATTTTTCTTCGAATACACGTTTATCAACATTATATCTTGGATCAGCATTTTCAACGCGTTCTACCAAAGTCAGGTTATATTTGTCGCCACCGAAGTAGGTCTGAAACTGCACATACAGGCTAAATCTTTTGTAATTAACAGTTCCGCCAAAATAACCGCTTACTTTCGGATTGGGATCGCCTATGACCACGTAATCTCTCTTATCATAATCATATGTTAGCGTACCATCTTTTTTGATGTAAAGCTCACGTCCGTTTTCAGGATCTATACCCAACGAACGTACACCATAAATGGCATTGAAAGGCTGTCCTTCGCTAAATCTAAGTAATGGTATACCTCTGTAACCACCATCTCCAGGTTTTACCGACTGTAATTCGTCTGCCCGATCATTGTATTTCTTTAAAGCGTTAGAGATTCTCACCACTTTATTTTTGTTGGTAACCATACTTGCATTCAGGTTTACCGACCAGTCTTTACTTCTTACCGCATCTATTACCAGCCCTAATTCGGCACCTTTGTTCTCCATGTCGCCAAGGTTTTCTTTATAGGATAAAAAGCCGGTTGATGGCGGTAAGGTAATATCAGCCAAAATGTCTTTGGTAAACTTTTTATATATCCTTGGCGTAATCAGTATACGATCTTTAAACAAGCCGATATCGATACCAATATCCGTCATTCTCGTTTTTTGCCAACCCAGGTTTTCATTTCCATAACTATTTACCCCTGCGCCGATACCCGATGAGTACCAATTTCCGGTATTGTACTTGTAAATGGTTTTTGATAAGTAAGGATCAAACTCAACCGAACCGGTGAGGCCCGTAGAAGCCTTTATTCTCAGTTGGCTAATCACACTATTATCCTTTAGAAATTCTTCCTGATGCACATTCCATCCTAGTCCGAACGACCAGAAAGGAGCGAGTTTATTGTTTACTCCGAATTTTGAAGAACCGTCAATACGAACCGTTCCATCCATCAGGTAGCGGTTTTTATACGAGTAGTTCATGGTAAAGAAAGAGCCAAAAAGCCTTGCTCTTTCGAGTTTGCTCATCGGTTTTCCATCCTCAGCATATCCCTTGGCAAAACCTATGCTGGTAAAACGATCGTTGGCAAATCCAATAGCAGTAAATTCTTTTTGGTCGCGTAGCTCGGTACGGGCGTTTACACCTACTAATGCGTTAAAATAGTTACCGCCGATCTGCTTTAACCAGGTTAACCGGACATTACTGTCCCAATAGGTTTCTTTCATTTCCCTATTCGTGTACTCCCCTTTCTCATCTATTTTATCTGTTGTGTACAGGTAATATTTATTTGCCTGGGGCGAAGTGAATACATCATCTGAATTTGATCGCGAGGTTAAACTCATCTGCGCCCTTAATCTAAGGTCTTTTGCCACCTCAACATCGGCAGAAAGATTATCAATAATTTCCGTGTACTTAGATTTATTGAAACTGCTTAAACTGGCATCAAACAATGGATTAAAAACATATTCCTTTGACCGGTCTTGCTTTTCATATACATCCGAAATCCTCATCGCCATACCATTGGCATCCTGCAATGGATAATAGGGGTTCATCTTCACATAATTAGAAAAATCACCATAGGGAGATTCGGTAGCACCCACCTGGGTGATGGATAATTCATTTCTAAATTGAATTTTCTTCACGTTATACTGGAAACTCATTCCACCAGAATATTGATCCCTTTCAGATCCTTTCATTGCTCCGGGTCTTGTTTGGTAACGGAGGTTTACATTGTATCGAAATGCTTGTGAACCGCCATCCAGATTTATACCATGCTTATGACCTATCGTATTGCGTAGGGGTTGCGATAGCCAGTAACTGTTTACTCCACCAACAACATTCGCTTTATTGTGGTAATAGATTTCATCAAGCTGGTCCTGAGGTACTTGTTGTTTTGCAGAGCTATATACGCCTGCCAATACTTCATAATCTAATTTTTCAGCTGCATTTAACACCTGATAATCCGTTAGGTCCGCAGCGGTAAGATTTAATTCGTAGTTGTATTCTATTCTTAATTTTCCCTCTAATGGTGTTTTGGTCGTAATTACAATTACACCATTGGCCGCGCGTGAACCGTAAATTGCCGTTGCAGCCGCATCTTTTAATGAGGTAACCGATGCAATCCTGTTTACATCCAGATCAAATACTTTCTGTACGCTTACCTCATATCCATCAAGCATGAAAACAGGCATATTTGCATTTCCCTG